>Ga0247609_10006592_pt1 | contig 11154 bp, 7 predicted proteins | sample 172DNAGHGlowgp2_FD_193487 | JGI IMG/M metagenome (GOLD analysis project Ga0247609, IMG submission 193487) | Sheep rumen microbial communities from Palmerston North, Manawatu-Wanganui, New Zealand - 1728 DNA GHGlow gp2 | ecosystem: Host-associated > Mammals > Digestive system > Stomach > Rumen ... | reverse complement strand
TAAGACGCAATGGTGGAAGACTACTGTCAAGTTGGACGTTTATGTGACGACGGACGCTCCTGTCAAACTCCTGCTCTTGTCGGCAGAAGGTAGCAGGAAGGTGCTATACGATTACAAGGAACTGTCAAAAAGCGGTGCCGTAGCTATGACCGCACCACAAGGACAGGGCAACGCCCTCTATCTGCGGTATATCTGCAATAACATTCAAAAGACGGAGAGCATCACACTCACTGGGAAATCCGTAGAGACGGTCTATATCGATACGGGAACCATGCAACAGGCGACGACGCGAGCGAATAATCCACCGGCCTCGCTATGCGGCAATAGTCTTGAGGGCGATGCCAGATACTATCAGTTTACTGATGGACAGTTGAGAAATTTCTTTTCATGGATGTCCACCAATGCAGAAAAGGTGGATGCGAAACTGGTCGATGGCCAAATATGTCACTATGAGCTGGAGTCCAACGGACCGTTCTACATCACCTGGGTCACGGGTAATGAAGCAGAGCAGCGCTCACACATCCTGGGCTATTACTACCACTCAGCCACTACATACGATGATATCGTTTATGTGGACATGTCGGAGACCCACAAATGGGACTACATTGACGGGATGGCTAAGGTACAATATCAAATCAGCAGGGATGAACGTATCGTGGGACAGGACTTCTGGGCAAATACATGGTACGATGCCAACTTCGATATGTCGGATATTTATGGCGCCACCAAATGCTATAACATGGATCGCGTCGGCGACGATGCCTACAATATGCATACTGTTTATAACCGTTTTACGACCGAAATATCAGCCCTGCGTGGCATCTCGTTCAAAATCAATGTGCCAGAAGGAAAACGCGTGGGCTTTTACCTGCGCTCTGACGAAGAACCACTGCCTGAGCAATGGGATGTATTACGTGCCAACAACATCAGGCCGTATGTATCCAGAAAAGAGGATTTTATGGGAACCTGTTTCTGCGTAGAAGACTGGAACGTTGAAGGCAATGGAAAAGGCAAGCATAGAAGTTTCATCAAGGCCTACGATGAAGTCTACTGGATGGGCATGGAAGATATTCTTAACGGTGGCGACCATGACTGTAACGATGTGATTTTCGGCGTGGCAGCGGATATGAAGATCTGGATGCCAACCATTGTAGACCCAGAACTGCAGCCCGAAGTGGGACCTGAAACTGAAGACTATTCCTTGTTCCCTTGGACCATCGCCTACGAGGATGTCAACCGCAACCCGGACTTCGACTTCAATGATGCCGTCATCAAACTGGAGCCGGACTACGAAAACGAACTGTGCTGCGTCACGGTTATGGCTGCAGGTTCCACATCTCGTATGTACCTGCACTACGACGGCCCAGACGGTGACCAGAACTTAGGTGAAATACATGACCTATTGGACAGCAACCAGACATACGTCAACACCAAGGGTGCAGTGGCCAGTACGCCGTTTACACAGATAGACTGCGTGCCATGGCCCAAGGGGTATACGATGGGTAACGATGCAAAACGGTTCTACATCGAGATACAGCGTGGCAACTGCAACGACTGTACGGATGTTATTACGCTGTCCATGGAACCTGGCATTATGCCGGAGGCCTTGCTCGTAGCCGGAGAGTGGGAGTGGCCCATGGAAGGTGTACACATCTTTGACTGCTATGATGAATTTCCCAGATGGGGACAAGACGAGACGCGAACTCGCTTCTGGGAGTGGTACAAGAAACCAGAAATGGACACTTATGTAGCATATTAAGTCATGAAGGATATGAGAATCATCTTTTTATGGAGTCTTTTGCTTTGCACCCTTGGGATGCAGGCACAGACTACCGTTGCTGACAGCGACACCATTATAAAGCACAAAGATCCTTTCTACCTGCAGCTCTATGGCGGCTTCAACAAGTCGGCTAACGAGAACCTGCCCATGAGCGAGTTTACCCGCTACCCGTGGTCGATGGGTGCCTTCCTGGGCCTGGGGCGTGAATTCTCGCCTTTATGGGGCTGGCGTGCAGCCTTGCGTTTCAATCACAACAAGAGTCGCAATGTCAGGAGCTGTGAGTCGGAAAAAATATATGGATGGTATAACTTAGGACTGTTTGGCGACTTGACATTCGATGTGTCGGATGTGTTCCGCAAGTCGCATGTCATCCATAAAGACTCATTGCCCAACTACCGACCTCCACGGTTTAACCTCAAGGCCTTTGCTGGTGTGGGAGTTGGATATACGTGGGGATTCACCAATGTGCCGCTATCATATACGCATGAATACTCCCGTGACAGCAGGCTGGTACCAGCACTACGGGCGGGACTGACGGCTACTTACAAGCTAAACAGACGGTGGAGCGTGGGTGCTGAAGTCAGCCAGAACTTGTTTGGCGACCACTTCAACGGTGTGGCATACGACTTCCCCATCGATGGGCGTACCAACCTAAAATTGGGACTGACATACCTGTTCCTGAAAAAGAAAAAGAAGACGCCACCACCTGTCATCCGCATCAACCGCTTGAAAAAGATTCCGCCAATGCTGCTGATGATGCCTGACCCTGAGAATACCAAGTTGCGAACGCTTCAAGGCCATGCGTTCTTGGACTTCCCCGTCAACGAAACCGTCATCTACCCGCAGTACCGCAAGAATCCCGAGGAGTTGGCTAAAATCAAGAGGGATATTGACAGCGTGATGTTCGACAAGTCTGTGACGGTTACCAGCATTAGCCTGCACGGCTATGCCTCGCCGGAGAGTCCCTACAGCAACAACACCAGACTGGCTAAGGGGCGCACAGAGGCCTTGAAAAACTACCTAATGCGCAAATACGCATTCAGCTCAAGACTGTTTACCACGGCCTATACTCCGGAAGACTGGGAGAACCTGCGCGGATTCCTGATGAATACCAGCGGACGAAAAGTGAAGGACAACTTCTGGTACGATAACCAGGCATACGTGGAAACCCCGGAAGCCCCTGACTTTGTGATAGCACATCGTGACGAACTGATTAGCGTCATCGACAAAAACATGAATCCCGATGCCAAGGAGGAACTGCTGAAGAAGGTGGGTGACGGCCAGCCATACCAGTGGCTGCTACAGCACGTCTATCCAGGTTTGCGCCATACGGACTACATCATCGAATATGAGGTGAAGCCCTATCCTGTAGCAAAAGGACGACGACTTATCTACATCCATCCAGAAGCAATGAGCTTAGAGGAGATGTATCAGGTGGCACAATGCTATGAGGAGGGGTCGGATGACTGGCTCGATGCACTACTGATTGCCGTCCAGCAGTACCCCGATAGCGAGATAGCCAACTACAACGCTGCCTGCGCATGTGTGATGACCAAACGCTTGAACGATGCTAAGAAGTATTTGGCCAAAGCAGGAAAGTCGAAAGATGCCAAGTATGTGGCCAACGTCATCAATGCCATGGAAGGTACTGTACAATGGGAGATAAGGAATGGAAGACTTATCATTTTGGATGAATAATAACAAATTAAATAATCAATACTATTATGAAAATGAATGAAGTAAAGATCTGTGTGATCGGACTTGGGTATGTAGGTCTGCCATTGGCCCGTTTGTTCTCAACAAAGTATGAAACGATTGGTTTTGATATGAACCAGAAGCGTGTAGACGCGCTGATGACAGGCCACGACGCCACACTTGAGGTGAGTGACGAACTGCTGCAGGATGCCATCAACAACCACGGATTCGTATGTACCACAGATTTAGAGAAAATTCGCAATTGCAACTTCTACGTCGTGGCTGTGCCGACGCCTGTCGACGAAGACAACTATCCTGACCTCGCTCCTCTGCGCGGTGCCAGTGAGACCGTCGGAAAGGTTATTTCCAAAGGCGACATCGTGGTTTATGAGAGCACGGTGTATCCTGGCGTGACGGAGGATGAGTGTCTGCCCGTGGTAGAACGTGTCAGCGGACTGAAGTTCAATGTCGATTTCTACGCCGGTTATTCGCCAGAACGTATCAATCCTGGCGACAAAGAGCATACCGTAGAGAAAATCAAGAAGGTGACATCAGGCTCTACACCAGAGATTGCCGACCTTGTAGACAATGTGTACAACTCTGTACTGATCAATGGCACCCACAAGGCACCGAGTATCAAGGTGGCTGAGGCTTCAAAGATCATTGAGAATAGTCAGCGTGACGTGAACATTGCCTTTATGAACGAGCTGGCAAGGGTGTTCAATGTCATGGGCATTGACACACACGATGTCATTGAGGCTGCTTCCTCCAAATGGAACTTCATCAAGCTGTCGCCAGGTCTCGTTGGTGGTCATTGTATCAGCGTTGACCCCTACTACCTCATCCAGAAGGCGCAGGTCTATGGCGTATGGCCCCGCATCATGATGACAGCACGTCGTCTGAACGACACGATGGGAGAGTATGTAGGCGAACAGGTCATCAAGCTGATGAACAAAAAGGGCGTATTGGTGAAAGATGCCAAAATCCTGATCTTGGGTATCACGTTCAAGGAGAACTGCCCTGACATCCGTAACACCAAGGCGGTGGACATCTATGAATCGCTGAAAGAGTACACAGACAATATTACGGTCTATGACCCGTGGGCCAATGCTGCACATGTGGAAGAGGAATATCATGTGCCGATTATGAGTACTTTGCCCAACGACCGCTTTGATGTCATCATACTGGCTGTTGCTCACAAGGAGTTCTTGTCTGTGGATTTGAAGTCGTTGCTTCGCGACAATGGACTGATTTACGATGTGAAGGGCATTCTGCCTCGTGATATCGTCGATGGAAGGCTGTAGAGAGTCCTGTATAAGGGAAAATGAATGAAAAATGAGAAAAAAGTGCCAAAAAGTTTTGAAAATTCATTTTTTATTCGTATATTTGCACGAAACAAACCAAAGAAATATCAGCTATGTCTAATTCATTTAAGTTTTTAATGAGTGCAGCATTGTATATGTGCCTCATTTTTGTCGGAGTTTCTTGCACCGACAGCGACGATTTTGCCGATGGAAATGAAGATAAACCCACGACGTCATCTAAGACAAAGGCTAACAGCTTTGATTTCTCTACGACACAAGACGTTGACTTAATCGTCGACTATTCTGCGTTTCATGCCAACGTTCCCGTTTTCTTCAGCGTTTATAACACGAACCCCTTTGTCAATGAAAACCAGGTAGGTGAATACATTGACGAGAGCATCAAACCAATCTTTTCGGGTTATACAAACAAGAATGGTCTGTTTGATGAGACCGTTACGCTGCCTAAGTATGCTAAGCGCCTCCACGTCGTGACTGGCAACTTCTTGGTTGGCCTGAGAAGGACGGTAGTAGAGGTGATTGACGATGAAGCCAGGGCCATCGTGAGCAACCCGATGACAAAGACCACTCGTAGTGCCATGAAGAGAGTGGTTGGTACAGGAACACCAACCAACGACCTCTCTAAACTATCAAACCTTTACACGGGCAAAGGCACTCAGTACTATAAAAAATGGTACACGCCATTAGGCAAGTGGGACTCAAACAGTGGCCGTCCTTTATACCTATTGGACAAATCCTCTGCCGCCCCTGGCTTAGTGTTCACAGATGAGGAATTCGACGGTTTGTACGCTACTGCTTGTTCAGCACTTAACTCAGGTACTTCCGTCAAGGAAAGCTATCGTGCCAGCAGCGACATGACTTTGGCCAAGGAGTCGGAGGTCAGTATCACCATGCTGGGTAGCAGCACCTGCTGGAACAGTTCGTTAGGATATTATTATTACACAGGTGAAGCTCCTACAAACAAGATGGATATGAACATCATCATGATCTTCCCCAATACGCAGGATGGTGAGTGGCCAAGAGGCAATTATCCCAACAACGACTATAGAGGTAACATCGGTGCCTTGCGTGGTGATGTTGTTCAACTTTTGTATTATCCCAATATTGCTAATAACGGCGACACGTCCGGTGCTACCACTATATTCCCTGCCGGTACAAAGATTGGATTCATCTTGAAATCGAATGGATGGGGATGCCAAGGATCAAACTACGCTGTTAATGGTAGCTATTCTAATTTGAAGAATATCTGGGCTACATCTACCGATGGATTATCAACTGGTCTTGATGGTGGGAAGAAACCTATCAATAATAGCGAAAGCCGTACTGCCAAATTCGGATTTGAATCTGCCAATGGAAACAAATATGCTATTATCTCGTTTGAGGACGCATGTGATGACAATGACTACGACGACCTGGTATTCGCACTTAATCCCGCCAATGCTTTTGTCGGCATGTCCTCTGTCGAAAGCAAAGAAGTGAAGACTTACGGCGTCTACGGCTTTGAAGATTTGTGGCCCAGAGCTGCTGACTATGACATGAACGATGGCATGTTTGAAGTGGAACATGTGAAGGAGTTCTACTGTCACGCAGGTAGTAATGAAACTTTGGTAAAGGAAACTTTCAATATCACAAGTGATCACAGTTACATTACTCAGGAAAACAGTTTTGGCGTAAGGCTGAACACGAAAGCCCAAATAGCCACCATTTATGCGAACAAGGCTCAAACAGGAACCGCTCCTGACCCATCAGCCGCTACAACAAAGAGCACCATTAACAGTAGCTTGAAATCAGCTTGTTATTCGCACCCTAATTTCACAACTGTTTTGTCAGACAAAAGCGATAAAAATGGTGTCTACTACTTCTATTTTAACGATGCTTACAATTACAATAAGGGAAAAACCACTTATTCGATAGAAGTGACATACGCTTCGTCACAGACGGACAGTAAAGCCTCTGTACAACTATTCTTGTGCCGCAAGGAGGGTAGTTCCTACCGGGAGATACATGTACCATTCGAAGCCCCTGGTCCAAAGGTGATAACCAAATATTTTGGAACCGAAGACGATTGTAGTGATCATGCTAACAAAAAGAACTATTATACATGTGCTGGCAATTATCCATTTGGTTTCTATTTTGCAGGTGTTCGATTGGACGATTTCAGAACGACCCTTTTGGATCCAGCCAAAGAGAGTATTCGTATTGATGAGCAGTTCCCAACATTCCTTTCTTGGGTAAACAGCAATGGTAAGACAAACGCTGACTGGTATCTGAATCCCAATCCGAATGCTAAGAAACCAGAATAATAGCATATTGCAATAGTCTTTGACGCTCTAAAGAAGGATGTGCCCATAGGTACATCCTTCTTGCTTTCTTGGTGAATTAGTGTTTTTAGAATTGACATGAATATTTTTCGCATAAATTATTTGGAAATTTCATTTTTATTTCGTATATTTGCGACAACAAACATTAAATGTATTATATCATGAACAAGTCATTCTATTTTTGGTTGAGGGCACTAATGTTTGTGTGCCTCATAGCTGTCGGAGTTTCATGTACAGACAGCGATGATTTTGCTGATGGGAAAGAAGAAAAGTCTACACCTTCAAAAACGAAGGGAAACGACTTTGATTTCTCGACAAAGCAAAAGGTAGATTTGTTAGTCGATTATTCTTCGTTCCAAACCTATGGCCCAGTGTGGTTCAGCATCTATGATGTTAATCCCATTGTCGACGAAGACACAGGCTATGACTATGTGAATGAAACCATTGAACCGCTGTTTCAGGCTTACACGGATAAGAATGGTAAGTTTGACGCTACGATTACCTTGCCCGCTTACGCCAAGGTGTTGCATGTCGTGACTGGCGATTTCATGGTGGGGCTTAAACGCAAACCAACGGAAATTATCAATGGTGAAGCCAAGGCTGTTATCAACAACACAGCAGCGGCTGCAAGTCGTTTTACACGTGCACCGGGAGCTGGAACGTCGACTAAAGACTTGACCAACCTTTACAACATCTCTTACATTATCAACCACAGTAGTGGCGCGAAAACTAATGAAAGAATCTACAAAGATTGGCACACACCTTTGGGCACCTGGAATTCGGCTACTGGTCGTCCTGATTATCTCCTGTCCGCTGCAGCTTCCAGCCTCGTCTTCTCTGAAGAGGAGTTTGCCGGTCTTTATGACGCTGCCAAGAAAGCGCTTAACTCTGGCACGACATGTAAGGAGAAGTATCGTTCCACGGCAGACATCACTCTCATTACCGACTCAGAGGTCAGTATGACGGCTCTGGGCAGTATGACCTGTTGGAATAGTAGTCTTGGCTATTACTATTATAACGCATCAAATCCTCCCACCAAACCAACTGATCTGAATATCATCATGCTCTTCCCCAACACACAGGACGGACAGCGCGATCTCAGCTGGGATTATCAAAATAACATTGGCACCGTACGTGGTGATGTCGTTCAGCTCATGTATTATCCCAACATCGCCAAGGGCGACTATTCGGGTGCTACCACAACCTTCCCCAAAGGCACTAAGATTGGCTTCATTCTCAAGCCAAATGGATGGTCAGGACAAGGCAAGGACTATTGTTCGAAGAAATCTGCAACCTCTTACTGGGACAAGAAGTTGAACATCTGGGCAGCTTCCACCGAAGGACTGTCATACTGTCGCAACAATGGTTACAAATTGCCAAATCCCAATGGCGAGGCACGCACGGCCAAGTTCTCCTACATATCACCTAATGGCAATGAATATGCCCTTGTGTCCTTCGAGGATGCTTGCGACGACAGCGACTACGATGATCTGCTCTTTGCCCTCAATCCAAAGAATGCCTTTGCAGAATTACCAGAGGTTGAGGAAAACAAGACGACCACTCATGGAGTTTATGCTTTCGAGGACAGGTGGCCCAGCGCAGGTGACTATGACATGAATGACATCGTCGTTGACTACAAGCAAGAGATGTTCTTTAATAGTGGCAAAGTAAAGAAGCAAATTTTCTATCTGACTACCTATCAGAATTTAGTAGAATTGAAGAGCGGACTGGCCATGAAGCTCGTCAAGAATGCTACACCGTCGAAGATTATCACCAAGAAGATGTCTCCTGGAAAGAATGCCACTACTGTCAGCTATACTACTGATGGAGACTACTATTATCTCACAGAGGATATCACAGCAGAATTGGGAACGACCTATATCTTTGAACTCCAGTATTCCAGTACACAAGAGTTGAACAACATCGCTACTGTTCAGCCCTTCATCTATCGTAAAGAGGCTGATGGCAAGCAATGGGAATTGCATATTCCGTACGAGGCACCATCACCAAAGATGAACAAGAGCTACTTCGGAACAGAGGCTGACTGCACATCAGGTACGAACTATTTCGTCCGTCAAGGCAATTATCCATTTGCTTTCTATCTTGAAAATGGCAAAGTGGATTATTTCCTCAACAACATCCTGAAGCGTGAGAACGAGAATGTACATATCGACTATTTCTTCCCCGAATTCCTGCAATGGTCTGCCAGCAAGGGACAGAAGAATGCCGACTGGTATCTACACCCGAGACAATAGTACAGCACCTGACGATAACACCATGTAATCACCTCCCTGAAAGTTCAAAACGCGCTTAATGTCAGATGTCAGAATCGCCGCTCTCCGTGTATTTCTGCGGAAAGCGGCGATTTCATCCCTGCCTCTGCTTTCGGCAAAGACACAGTTTGCTTACGGCAAACTACTCGCCATGAGTTTTGAGATTAATGACGCGAGGCTCAAGCTTACGTTCCTCAAAGAGAAAAACCTCCGGGCGTGCTGGCTTCTCCTTGTTCGCGCCCTTCGGCTTGACCTGCTTCTGCCACTCCACCAGTTTCTTCAGTTCTTCCTCGTCGTGAGTGCGAGAATAACGGCAAATGGCCTCTACAAGATATGACAATTGCCCCTTGTTACCCCCACTTTCTGCCACCAGATTGGCCATTTGGCCACACAATTCCTTCCAAGTAAGGTCAGAATACTGAAATTCTGCGCCGCTCACTTGTGCGCCAAGAGGGGGAAAAGCATCGGAACAAGGGGTTCGCGCATGCTTTTTGACACCTGAGAGAGCAGAATTTGCAGGCATTCTGTCCCTTTTCCAAGGGTTGGCATCTTAGGTGCCGTACGTTTAGTTATATCGTATTTCATGGCTTTCTGAAATGCGTGAAAAATGAACATAGGGTTCATGTGCCCATGAACCTATAGTTCGCGCCCCATCCAAGCAGGCTTCGAGAGCCAATGAACCCTATGTTCGTGAAATCACAAACTGTTCCTTTGGTCTTCCTTAGGTGTTCCTTTGGTATCCTCCCGTAGTTCTCTCCTCCTGTCACGACGCCGATTTGGTTTTATAGAAATATTGTTATCGCTCACACTCCTGTAATCTACATTTCTCAACTTCAATGTCCAATGCCCTGGCTGTTCTGAAGAAGCAATCTAGCGTTATATTCAAATAGCCTTCCAAATCAGGTATCTGCTTCACAAATAAAAAAATGTTTCTTAATGTGCACAGCCACGTCATCCGAATCTGTAATACAATAAAACACAGACAAAGTCCCCCGCATGTTTATGTCATTCACCACCTGGCGAACCCTTGCGAATTCGTCAATGTCGAATTTTGAGAAGCTATGACACCATGGCCAAATCAAATTCACAAACATACAGTCATTAACTGCCTCCATCAGGAATATCACTCCCTGATACTCAAACTGAATCCGTCCCTCTTCAGTGTATTCTGGCTTACTCCCAATATTCTCAATGGTTTTTAAAGCCAATTGCCTTGTGCTTATTGTCTCTTCCATACGCGTTTCTTCTATATGATTATTTTCTGGTGTAGTTGCTGTAACAGGACAATAATCGTTATCATTATCCTCATGATAGTAGCGATAGAGGTTGTATATCACTATAAAAGCTAAAATTCCTATTATATGCCATTCCATATTGCTACTCGTTAATAAATTCTTTTAAAATCATCACCTATTTGTTTCCAAAATATTCGAGAGAAAGAGTGACCGTTGACACATAGAATTCTGCTGACTTTAAACGTCCGCTCTTCACCCATATCGAGTCGATATGCCTGAATATACATTCCCCCGTAGTAGTTGGAATATCTTATGTCAGCGATTCTGCATGTAAAAACCCTGTCATTCCTAGTACAATACTCAATCTCAATTTCTTGATTCTGCTGCACAGCTCTATCTATAACCTCCTCGATACTCATTTGTTAGAACGGCACATCCTTTTTTTCATCTAGTATTTCTTGGGGAATCATCGAACTGTCGATAATATCATGTGTATACAGAAGAGTCCACAAGTTCGGATTGTCATTA
>Ga0247609_10006590_pt1 | contig 11158 bp, 14 predicted proteins | sample 172DNAGHGlowgp2_FD_193487 | JGI IMG/M metagenome (GOLD analysis project Ga0247609, IMG submission 193487) | Sheep rumen microbial communities from Palmerston North, Manawatu-Wanganui, New Zealand - 1728 DNA GHGlow gp2 | ecosystem: Host-associated > Mammals > Digestive system > Stomach > Rumen ... | reverse complement strand
TGCTCAAACATGCGCTCTGATGTACTTTGCAGAAAGTGGAATCAAGCTCAAGCAAGGTAGCCTCTCGGACGTCGGCATTGATGACTTTCAACAGTCGCTCGAACAAACCGAGAGAGCACCAGAGGCGAAACTTGTGATAAATACTGTTCCAATTGCCGTAACGGGCAGGTAAATCGCGCCAACGCGCTCCGCTTTTGAGTATCCACATGATGGCGTTAAAAACTCTACGAGGATTAAGTGCCGGGCGTCCTACCTTCGCTGGCTCCTCAAACAAAAATTTTATTCTGTTCCATTGAGCGTCGGTTAAATTTTTGTGGAAAAATGAATTTGACATAAGTTGTTCACTTCTTTCAAACTCATTTTATCAAAGAACTACTTATGTTTTTCTTTTACTTGAGTTTACCAACAACCCCTAGTAACGTACGAGCGCGGCAATAAAGTTTAAATTATCGAGTAGCGTGGCGCGTCCACTGGATGCAACGTCACGTTGCTCCTGCAGAGGTGATTAGGCATTGAAAAATTTAATAGTAAACGCGGACGATTTTGGGCGGCACAAGTTGATTAATCGCGCTGTGGAATTTTCGTTTAATAAAGGCTGTTTGAAGTCGGCGACGCTCATGGCGGGCGGCGTTGCCTTCGACGACGCAATCAGAGTTGCAAAAAATAATCGCGGCTTAGGCATCGGAATTCATTTCACGCTTGCCAATGGCAATCCCGTCCTGCCGCCAAAAAATATTCCAACGCTCGTCACGGACGAAGGAATTTTTTATGACAACTACGTAACTTTTTTGAAAAGATATTTCAGCGGCAAAATCGCGCTTTCCGAAATTCGTTCCGAACTCGCCGCGCAGTTGCAAAAAATTCTTCGCGCCGGTCTGACTTTAACGCACTTCGACAGCCACCAACACTTGCACCATATTCCAGGCATTATCGAAATTACGTTGGAAATTGCGAAGGCTGAAAAAATTTCCGCAATGCGCGTTGCCAATACCAAAATTTTCGACGGCGAATTAAATAGCTTTGGAAAATTCGTCGGGCGATTTGGCTTGAGTTCTCTGGCGAAGTTCGCGGCTCACAAGGCTCACAATAAAAATTTCGCGACGCCCGAACATTTTACAGGAATTGTCGCGGGCGAATCTGTCAGCGAAAAATTTTTGCTTAAACTTCTAGCCAACTTGAAAGACGGCACGACAGAAGTTATGCTTCACCCAGGCACCGATAATAAAACTTTGCAGGACTTTTGCCGCTGGGAGCATAATTTTGAGGAAGAACTCGCCGCAGTAACTTCGCCAAAAATTTTGGGCTTGCTCGCCGAAAAAAATATCTCCGCAGTAAATTTCTCTGAATTGAGGTCGATTGAATGACGAATGAACGACTTAAAGAAATTATCCGCTTCTGCTTTGTCGGCGGCGTCTCGTTTCTAATGGATTATTTTCTGCTCTACGCGCTAACGGAGTTCGTTGGCATTTACTATCTTTATTCGTCGGCGATTTCGTTCAGCGTGACGGTTGTCTTTAACTATTGGCTTTGCGTCATCTACGTTTTCAAGGGCGCGAAAAAACAAAGCCCGCGGCAAGCTGCCATTTTCTTTGGAACGGGCGTAGTTGGCTTGTTGCTGAATCAATTTTGCATGTGGCTATTCGTGGCGATTGTCGGCTTGCACTACATGCTTGCGAAAATCTTCGCGACGGCTATCGTTACGATTTGGAACTACATAACCAAGCGCAAAGTCGTTAAAGGATAAAAAAGAAGCCCCCGAATTAGTCGGAGGCTTTTATAAGAGGGTATTTTATATGAGTGGGTGGGTTAAGATGATTTCAGATTAGCTATTGCCGTCGGTCTCGCCGCTAAGGATTTTAGAAATTTCGCGGAAAGCTTCTTCATTGCGCTCGCCTTTAATGTTGAGCACCAAACTTTTTGCAGGCATAATTCCGAGATTGACCAGCGACAGAATACTTTTGTTCGTGCCGAATTTTTTACCGGACGCAATGCTGATTGAGCAATTCGTCTTTTCGGCGACGTTGATAATGTGGGCGCACTCTCTGAATCCGAGAATGCCTTTGGCAACCATTATGAAGGAAACTTCCGGTTGCGTCTGAACTTCAACGATTGGTAAAACTTTATGTTCTCTATGTTTATTTGATTTATATGCACGTTTCATTTTTAAAACCTCCCTGAGGTTATTCCCTTTTTGATTTGCTACGCTTCCCTGCGTCAAGTGTATTGTAGCAGAGCGATTGAATTAGGGCAATGGGCATTCATTCTTATTTCATAGTCAAATTGGTCGTGTTTCATTCCGAATTCATTCCGATTTAATAATAAATTTATGCGAGGAGAAAATTTTGAGGTCAGAACATAAACAGGAAATGAAACTTCGTCGGCGCAATATCGCGTTGACGGTCGCTTATGACGGCACGAATTATAACGGCTTTCAATGGCAAAGCCCGCCGCGGGTCGCCGTCCAGAATGTTTTAGAGGAGCGGCTAGAAAAAATTTTCGGCGATAAGATTGAGTTAGCGGCGGCAGGCAGAACTGATGCGGGCGTTCATGCATTCGGGCAGGTCGTAAACTTTTTCACGGACGGAAGGATTGACGTTGAAAAAATTCCGCTTGCCGCAAGTACAGTTTTGCCGGCTGATATTATCGTTCGCGAGGCGCGGGAAGTTGATAAAAATTTCAGCGCATTGCACAGCGCGAAGAGCAAAATTTATCTCTATAGAATTCTGCGCGGCGCGGCGTCGAATCCTTTTGTAAATCGTTTTGCGTGGCATATTTTCAGACCGCTTGACGTTGACGCAATGCGCGAGGCTTTAAGCTTTTTGGTCGGCACACATGATTATTCTAGTTTCAAGGCGGCGGGCGGTGCGCCAAATATGAATCCTATTCGGACTATTTACGCGGCGGAAATTTTTAGCGAAAATCTTTTCGGCGGCGACATATTGACGATTAAAATTCACGCGAGCGGCTTTTTATATCACATGGCGCGAAATATTACGGCGGGAATAGTTGCAGTTGGGCGGCGGCGATTGAGCGTTGACAACTTCCAAAAAATTTTCAACGCTTGCGACAGGTCTTTATTACCCGCAACCGCTCCCGCGCAAGGGCTTTGCTTGCAAGAAGTTTTTTATTGAGGTGAACAGAATGATTGCGCGTCAATCAACAAAAGAATTGCTGCCGAATCGCTAAAGGAATTGTCACGAATTAAAACGGTTGACAAAATTACAATTAGAGAGCTAACAAAAAATTGCGGGCTAACGTCTCCGACGTTTTATAATCATTTCCGCGACAAGTATGAGCTGATGGCGTGGATTTATAATCAGAAGGTCGAAGCGTCCATGAAAAATTTTGGGCGCGGCGACTCTTTTGAAGATGTAATTTGCAAGTGGATGGAAATTATTTTGGAGGACGAAAATTTTTATACGAACCTGCTAAAAAACGCGGTTGGACAAAATAATTTCCGCTACGCTACCAACGACCACGCGATAAATATTTTGACGGATTGGATAAAGGCGCGGCATAATCTGAACGAAATTACGCCGGAAATTTATTTCTGTGTAAGATTTTTTATGCGTGCACTGTCTGAATCCGTCAATGATTGGTGCTTAAGCAAATGGGATTGCTCGCCGCGAGAAATGGCAAAATTTTTCGTGTCGGCAATGCCCGCGCCGCTTAAGCCGTTGCTTTTACACATTTGATTTTCTGTAAAGGTGATTTATAAATTTTCCGCTTTGGAAATTGAATTGGTCGCGCCACCGTTATAAACTGTCCAAAAAAGTTTCGGAGGCGATTTTTTATGCCAATGTTCAAAGATTATCTGTACAACAAGTTCAAACACGGTATCGAGGCGGGCAAACTTCAATACGGCGTCGGGCAGGAAACGACTTCGGCGGAAGTTGCGGAAATTTTAGCGACAAGCGATTTTGATTTTCTTTTCGTCGACGGCGAACACGGCGGGCATACCGTCACGACAATTTTGGACATTGCCAGAGCGATTGCCGCTTACGACATGACGCCCGTTGTTAGAATTCCGCAGGCGGGTACGGGCATTATTAAACAACTGCTTGACGGCGGCATTCAAAATATTATTATTCCGAAGGTCGAGACCGGCGAAGAGACCGAAGATATTATGTATTGGGCAAGCTACGCGCCCAGAGGCAATCGCGGCTTTGGAGCGTCGGCTGTCCGCGCAGGTCGTTTTAATCGTCACCCCGATTACCTTGACCGCAACGTTGAGGAAATTTGTATTCTGCCGCAGATTGAGAGCGTGCGCGGTTGGGAAAATCTCGACGCCATAACCAATACGCCGGGCGTTGGCGCGGTTTTCCTTGGTCCGATTGATTTAGCGGTCGACATGGGGCACGGCATTAACATTTTCCACCCCGAAGTTGAAGCGACTATGGACGATATGATTAAACGCATTCACGCGCTCGGAAAGCCCGTTGGCACAATCGCTTTGACCACCGAACAGGCGAAACGCTTTGTCGATTTGGGCATTTCGTTTATCATATTGAGCGGCGACATTGCCTTTTTGACGACAGCGGCTGATAATACTCTTAAAACTTATAAGGAGGTCATTGGCAAATGAAAAACGTTGTTATTATCTCTGGACACCCCGATTTAAAAAATTCTCTCTCGAACAAAACTATCTTGGACGAAATCGCTACTAAGTGCCCGCAAGCCGAAATTCGTAACTTGTGCGAACTTTATCCGGATTATAAATTCGACATTAAGGCGGAGCAAGCCGCGCTCGAAAAAGCCGACATTATCATTTTCCAATACCCGATGAACTGGTACGGCGTGCCCGGTCTGCTTAAGCTCTACATTGATAAAGTTATGGAGCACGGCTGGGCTTACGGCTCGCAGAGCACCGCGCTTGCTGGTAAATCTTTCCTTATCTCGCTTACAACGGGCGTTCCCGAAGCTGGCTTTTCGGCAGGCGGTTTTGTCGGTCACACGGTCGAAGAACTTGCCTTCCCTGTCGTCAAATTCGCTGAAATGGCTAAGATGGATTGCAAGAAAATTTTCTATAGTTGCGGCATGATGTGCGTCCCCGGCGTCACGACCAACGAGCAAAAGCAAGCCCTTATTGACAAAGCTAAGAATCACGCAGATAATATCGTTGAGTGCATAAAAAATTTGTGAGGCGATAAAGTGTTCCCCGACATTATAAAAAAAGTTCCGATACGCAATTACGGCATTGACGGCTTGGAAGTTCATGTTGACCACACCTCAACCGGGACGGTATATTTTGTGAGCGCGACTAAGGAAGTTGTTTTCCCTGAACACGCGCACGCCGCGCAGTGGACGATTGTTGTTACTGGTTCTTGCACGTTCAATGCCAACGGCGAAAGCAAAGTTTATTCGGCGGGCGAAACGTATTTCATTCCGGCGGGACTGCGCCACCAAATTACTTTGCACGCAGGTTATTCCGAAGTCGATTACGTCGACGACCCGAACGATTAAAATTTTTGGAGGGAATTGCATGGACAAAAAAGTTGTTGAAGGTCTTCAGACGATTGTCACGGAGCTTTCTCAGCAAGCCGACGGGCATGTTATTCAGTCGCGAATTTTCGCCAGTCAAGGTTTGACTAAACTCGCTAAACAGTACGAAGAGCACGCCGCCGAAGAGCGCGGTTACGTCGTCAAGTGCATTGACCGCTTGATTGATTTGGACGTTGAAGTTAAGTTGGAGGCGAAAAACGCCGCGCCTGTTAAATGGGACGTTGTCGAATACCTTAAGCACGATTTGCAAGTTTCTAAGAACGGCTTAGCTTGGCTTAAAGAAATTGTTCTTGCCGCGAAGGACGACCCGACAACCTTTGATATTTTGAAAAGTTATTATCAAGACGAAGAAGGCGACATGTATTGGGCGGAGCAACAGCTTGCGTTGATTGAGCTTATCGGCAAGCAAAATTGGCTCGCTAAACAGCTTTGATTTAAAATTTTTTAGCCCGTTGCGGAAATTATCTGCGCGGGCTTTTTTATTGGCGCGGGGAAAATTTTCTGATATACTCGACGCAAAACTTTTCGGAGGTTGGAGCCGATGAAATGCTTTGTCTGCGGCGGGGAAATGCGCCCGTTCATGGAAAAATATTTCGGCATGAAAAATCTTGACGCTTGCGAATATGTTCGTTGCGAAAATTGCGGGCTGGTCGTCGCCAAAACTCTTTACGATATGCCGCAAGAAAATTGGCAAAAACTTAATCGCGAATGTCACGCCGCTTATCAAAATACTGATTCGCTTGCCATTGACCCGCATTGGTTGGAGCGTCTCAAGGCGCAAGCTGAAGTTTTATCGGAGTTGATAACTTTAGGCGTCTTGGATAAAAATTGCAACGCTGTCGACTACGGCGCGGGCGACGGCAAATTATCTGACATGTGCAAGCCGTGGTTGAAAAAATTTGATGCATATATGTCGCGCCCGAATGAAAATTATTTGACGGCGGCGGAACTTAAGCCCGCAAATTTCGATTTCGTGATAACTTGTTCGGTCTTTGAACATTTGCTCGGCGCGGCGGACGTTGAAAAAATTTTCGCGCTGTTGAAGACGGACGGCATTGCCGCAATTCATACGCTCATTTGCGAAGAAGTGCCCCGCGACCCGAATTGGTTTTATCTTCAGCCCGTGCACTGTACTTTCTGGACTAATGCCGCTATGAAAAAAATTTTTGCGCAGTACAATTTCAAGGCTTGCGCGTATCATGTCGGCGCACGGCTTTGGCTCATGTTCAGAGATGCAAAAAAATTTTCGCCGCTTAAAAATTCGGCGTGGATTTTGTCGAATGATTTTGTTGACTATTGGAAGGTTAAGCCCTATAGATGAAATGAGGTGTCGAAATGAGATTTGATTATCATATGCATTTTGAGTACGGCGACTATGCCGCAAGTTGGGTGGAAGGATTTTTCGAGGCGGCGAAAAGTCACGGGCTTGACGAAATTGGAATCAGCGAGCACACGCATACTTTTCCGGAGTTTGAAAAATTCTATTACGACGATTTGATTTTAAATGATTCGTTCGTTGGGGCGTTCCAAAAAGTTTGGCTCAAGACGAATAAATTTAAGCACACGCTCAAAGATTATTTTGACTTCGCGGGGCAACTCAAGCAGAATCACGCGCTCAAGATTGGAATTGAGGTTTGCAACTTCCGCGACCAAGACGCCGTTAAGAAAATTCTTGATGCGTGGGATTTTGATTATCGAATTGGCTCGGTGCATTTCCTTTGGGGTTGGGGCTACGACGCCGCGAAAATTATCGACGAATGGCACAATCACGACTTGCGCGACATTTATGATGAGTACGCCGCGCAGGTCGAACTCCTTGCCCAAAGCGGCAATTATGATATTTTGGGGCACCCGTTCAATATTCGGCTGTTTAATTTCTTCCCCGACTTCGACGCGACAAATTATCTTGAGCGAGTCGCCGCCGCGCTTCAAAGGGCTGATATGGTCGTCGACGTGAACACCGGCACGCTTTACCGCTACCCCGTCAAAGAAATTTCGCCTTATGCTGACTTCATGAAGATTGCCGCGGCTTACGACTTGCCGATTGTCATAACTTCGGACGCGCACCAGCCAGAAGATTGCGGCAAGTTTTACGAAGAGGCTATCGTCTACGTTAAGAATTTCGGCTATAAAAAAATTGCCCGCTTTGATAAAAGACAGCGTGAACTTGTCGACTTGATTTAGAAACTTTGCTATAATTTTAGAGAAAAGGGAAATGGGAAAAGGGAGAAGGAATTTCAACTTCTCCCGTCTCCCTTCTCCTCTTTCCCTTAAAAAGGAGGCGCACATTTATGAGGCAAGTAGGGATATTCGGCAAGCGCAAGAGCGGGAAATCTGCATTGATGTACGCGCTGACGAAACATAAAATCAAGGCGACGTTCAAGGCAATGGAAATCGGGTCGGTGACGAAAGTCATGTTGGTCGACACGGTCGGCGTTGACGTCGAAGACTCAACCGCAGAAAAATCCGCGCAAAGCGTCGAAGTCTCGTTGATGTTAATCACTGATGATTCATTCGAGTTGGAATTGGGCTGGATAAGCAAGCTCAAAAAAAGTGGCTCGTCAGTTATTGTGGTGATAAGTCAAGCAGATAAATTCCCCGACGGCGGCAAGGCTCTAGCGGCGGCAGTCAAAGAAGTTTCCGGACTTAAGCCGTTGTGCGTGAGTTCGCAGACGAGCGCAGGCATTGAAGAATTAGACGAAGAAATTAACCGGCTGTTAGAGAGTAGGGATTAGACATGAAAAAAATTTTGGCGTTTCTAATCGCACTGATGATTTTCATTCCTGTTGAAAACTGCGCGGCGGTCGAATGGTTCTGGCTTGATTCAAATGACAAGTACAGCAAATATTTCGAGCCGGATTCCGTGACGATTAAAAAGAAAGTCGTCACCAGCGACGGCAGAGAAATTGCCATTGAAATTGAAGCGTGGACGAAAACAACTTATTCTTACAGCGGCGCGGCAGAGACGATTAAAAATTACGGAATAGCGAACATTTTGCCCGACCCGAAAAATTTAGCTTACAGTTTGGCGTTGCTTAGGATTAATCCGCAAAATCGCACGCTCCAATATGTTCGCGAAGATTTTTACAACGACAAAGACCAAGTGGTTTGGTCGAAGGAAGAAGGGCGCGTTAAGGAAATAAATACGCGCTCATTCGACGAGGAATTTTATTGCGCGATTGTCGACGAAGTTTTTCAAATGGGCGAGCGCGACCGCAAACGCGCACCCACTGAGGAACGTTGGATAGATTTATGGAGTTATACGGACGATTCCGGCAAGACGACTACGCTCAGTGCTGATACGACGACAATGCGGCTTAAAGGTTCCAATTTAATTTTGTGGGAGTGGCAAGTCACTAAGGATTCAAACGGGAAAACGTCGGAAATTCGTTTCATGAAAAAGGCAGTCAATTTGACGCAAGGCACCGAAGTTATTAAGGACGGACAAATTTGGACGCCCAATAATTCGTGGCAGGAGCTTAAGGACGAATACGACGGAGCTTATCGCATGATTGCAAGTGACGAGCCGGATTATAAAGGCTTGGTGCGGCTTCGCGCCTATGTGAAAAATAATTCGCGCTGGGTCAGCCGCTATTCGCTGGATTGAGGAGGGAATAACTTTGCCGATAAAAATACCGAACAACTTGCCCGCAACGCACATTCTTGAAAGCGAAAATATTTTTGTCATGGACGCCGACCGCGCTTATTCGCAAGATATTCGCCCGCTGAAAATTTTAATCCTAAATCTTATGCCAATAAAATCCGTGACGGAAACGCAACTTTTGCGCCTCCTGGGCAATACGCCGTTGCAGGTCGAAGTTGATTTCATTTACACGCGAACTTATACGCCAACGCATACGTCGAAAGATTATCTAACCGAATTTTACGGGACGTTCGACGACGTGAAGAATAAAAATTACGACGGCTTCATTATGACGGGCGCGCCGCTTGACTTTGTGGAGTTTGAAGATGTTGCTTATTGGCAAGAGCTTGTTGAAATTATGGAGTGGAGCAAGTCGCATGTCTGGTCGTCGTTCTATATTTGTTGGGGGGCGCAGGCGGGCTTGTATCATCATTACGGCATTCCGAAATACATTTTGCCGGAAAAAATTTCGGGCGTCTACCCTCATAAACTTTGCGTCAAGCATGAAAAACTTTTGCGCGGCTTCGACGATGAATTTTTTGTCCCGCATTCAAGATACAGTGACACCCGCCGCGAAGACGTTGAAAAAGTTCCTGCGCTGACGATTTTAGCTGAATCCGACGAAGCGGGCGTTTATATCGTGGCGGATTTGGACAAGCGATTATTTTTTATCACGGGGCACGCCGAATACGACCCGAACACTTTGCAGAACGAATACGAACGCGACACCCGCGCAGGTATCAATCCCCACGTCCCGCAAAATTATTTTCCAAATGACGACCCGACTAAAGAACCTGTTGTCAAGTGGCGGTCGGTAGCTCATTTGCTTTTTGCTAACTGGTTAAATTATTACGTCTATCAAGAAACGCCCTACGAGTTGGAGTCAATCAGCAGTAAAAATTTTTTTAAGCCCTTTTAATTTCCGGTCCTAATTCCCCAGGAGGTTTTTTCATTTTGGACATTGTACCTATAGTACTGCAAACATTTTTGGTATTTTTTCTGATTGCCATGAATGGTTTTTTTGTCGCGGCGGAATTTTGTTGCGTGAAAATACGCCCGTCACGATTAGAAACGCTTATTCAAGAGGGCAACACGCGGGCGAAGTACGCAAAAAAATTAGTCGACGAACTCGACGAGGCGTTATCGGTTACGCAACTCGGCATAACTTTAGCGTCGCTGGGTTTAGGCTGGGTCGGCGAACCGTTCGTAGCAAAATTAATTGCACCGGCGATTCATGCCTTAGGCGTCGGCGAAACTTTAGGGCATACAATTTCATTCGCGCTGGCATTCTCGCTGATAACTTCCATGCATATAATCTTAGGCGAATTGACGCCAAAAAGTATGGCGATTGCCGCCGCCGAAAAAATTTTGCTGACAATCGCTATACCCATGCTAATTTTCTGGAAAGTTATGTATCCGTTCGTTTGGCTTTTAAACAGGACGGCAAGTTTCGTAAGCCACCACTTAGGCTTGACGACTTCAGAAAGCGAAGTTGCGCACAATCCCGAAGAAATCCGCTTGCTCATGAAGGAGAGCCGCAAGCAAGGACTTGTTGACGACACCGAAGTTGATTTCGTCGACAACGTCTTTGACTTTACCGAGCGCAACGTTCGCGAAATTATGGTGCCGCGTTTGGATATGGTTTGCCTTTATCTTGATAAAAGTTACGAAGAAAATTTAGCAACGATTTTAGAAGAGGAAATGACGCGCTACCCTTTGTGCCTTGAGGATAAAGACCACATTGTTGGATTTTTGCACATAAAAGATTTGACAAGGGCTATGTTGCAGGGCAAAAAAAAGCCGAGCTTAAAAAAATTAGCTCGGAAAGTTTTTTTTGTGCCGGAAAGTATGGACGTCAGCGTCCTGTTGAAGACAATGCAAACTAATCGTTCGCAACTGGCTATTGTCGTTGACGAATACGGCGGGACGGCTGGCATGGTTACTATTGAAGACATTATCGAGGAGATTGTTGGCGACATTCAAGACGAGTTCGACGAGGAACGCCCCGACGCC
>Ga0247609_10006587_pt1 | contig 11160 bp, 21 predicted proteins | sample 172DNAGHGlowgp2_FD_193487 | JGI IMG/M metagenome (GOLD analysis project Ga0247609, IMG submission 193487) | Sheep rumen microbial communities from Palmerston North, Manawatu-Wanganui, New Zealand - 1728 DNA GHGlow gp2 | ecosystem: Host-associated > Mammals > Digestive system > Stomach > Rumen ... | reverse complement strand
CCTTTATTCTGTACCTTCTTAGACAATGTTTTTATATGCTTTGAGATTTTTTCATAATCAGCGGTCATTGTATAACTCCTTGAATTCATGATAAAGCTTTAAATTGAAATGCCAATATGGATCTTCACCATCTAATGAGTCAATTCTTCCACAACAGTTTATTTCTTCCTTTGGAATATCCCAATAGATATCAATTCCGCCATCTAATTCATCAATTTTAAGCTTAATATTGTTATTAATAAGATGTGGGTCAAAAACAGATGTAAATGTGCTACTAATCTGTCTTGATAAATATGACATATTGGTATTATTTACTGGTTTAATAAGCAGCTTATAAACATTAAGTCTAAACTGAATGTTCATGTTATCTACTTTATCTCGCCATTCTTTATCAAATTCGTCCATATTTACTCCTTAAACAATAGCTTTAGAACAGAATACATTTTCATCCCAATACTGACAAGCATTATGGAACCATAATACATCGTCCATGGAAATTGGCGTATAGTTATGATAATCAGTTCCTAAATCGATACCATTATGTTTAGCAAAATTCCTACCATGAATATGCCCATATAATACGAATTCGCTTGGATATGTAGGTTCATGACCAGATTTCGGACTACCAGCAGTCAATGGTTCATGAATTACATAGAATGTAATCTTTTTGCCTTTATCGGTCTTTTCAAACTGATAATCATTGACTAATTCAATATCACGCTTTGTTTCCTTGATAATGTTCCTTATGAAAAGAGCTTCTGTTCTATCATAATTACCCATTACCCAAATCAGCTTACCAAAATTCAAATTTCCGATAGTTTCTTTCAATATTTTGATATCGCCAAAGTCACCAGCATGAACAACAGTGTCATTCATTGTAATTCTCTTATTCCAATTAGAAATAAGTGCAAGGTCCATATCATGAACATCCACAAACGGTCTACGGGAGTATTCTAACGTCCTCTGTTGACCAAAATGAGTATCACTAGTGAAATATGTATTACCCGATTTATTTAAGTCCTGGACTACCTGTTTGAGCATTGCACGAAGGTCATTATAAATCGTCTTTTCCTTTCTCATTTTCAAACGAATTTCAATATAATCATTTTTCGGTGCACCATTAGGCCAACCTACATAAACGCCTTCTTTATCATACCAATCACCAAATTCAATATTGGTAGTCATAGCGGGATGTTTTTCAGAACGGTCAATCCAAAAAACTAATGCAGAACACTTCTTCATTGTTTCGAATTCCCATTTTGTCTGAACTGTCAAAGCATTATGGTCATGCTTACGATAATCTTGATAATCCTGATTGGTAGGTGTAATTACTGTTCCAGTAAAGCCTAAATCTTTAAGAATATCAAATGCCTGAAGTCTCCAGTCATTTTTAAAGTCATCTTTTTCCCTAGGGCAAGGACCAGCTAAAAAAATCGAATTTCTTAAATTATTTGTTTCTGTAAATTTTCCATCTTTAATCGGTTTTAATATTTTCATTCTTTATCCGTAATTTATTAAATTGATCTGTTATGTATTGTGTCTTATTTATAAAACGCTCACGTTCTTCTTGTGTAACTTCATACATAACAGGTGAACAATGCTGATAGCCATCTTCATACCAATGATAATGCCACCAGATAAACCACCATTGAGGAACTTTCCTTATATCAACTTCATAAAGGTCAGTTCCAATATACATTATCTTTTCACGTGTAAACAAAGATAAAAATTTCTTTAACATATTACCACCATTCATGAATCCAAATAAGTTCATCTTCAGTCATATCTTTATAAGCATCTTTCCATTTATCAAGATAATATTTGAAATTTTTTACATTATAATTCCAAGATGGACGATAACTATGGACATATTCTTCATAAATCGGGAAAATACTGTCAACATAGTCAGTATTAACCAATCCAACTAAATGTTTATCTTCGCCTTCAAGATTAACTGCTAATTTACTACATATTTTAAGATCTGTAGATTCTATAACACTGTCATAATCAATTTGTTTTAGATTCAATGATGCAATAAAATTTTTTACATCTTCATTATTCATTAGCTCATTACAATTATCTACAATCTTAGTCAATCTGGAAATAATATCAGCTACATCATCTTTATTTAAGACCATATCATAATAATGATTTTCATTGTCTAATACTCTACTATTAAACCTTTCTTCCTTAATCATATATTGGTCATACTTATGATAACAGTATTGAATAAACCAATATTCTTTTCTCATATAAAGGTCTTTAATTTCTTTAGGTTCATATAATGCAATATTTAAGTCATTTTTAAGAAGCTGATATTTTAATTTTTCATCAGAAGTTGCAAAATCAGTAACTGTATACTTATATGGATCCTTTTCTATTTCAGCATTATATTCTTCATCGGTAATAATATTTTGATCAACTTTTTCAATTAGGTCATTATACCATCTATTCCACTTTTTACATGCAGCAGTAGCTTCTTCAGAATATCTATTCCAAAGCTCATTAGAATATTTTTCTAATGCTTCCTTTGCAGCAACGCTTTTACGCCATGCTTCTTTATCTTTTACTTTATAACACCATACATCAAGACCCATAATTTACTTCTCCTGCAACCAATCTACTTTATATGACATTTTGGTAATAATATCTATTGGAAGACTTGTATTTGGAACTTTATACAACTTAATATGAACCTTTTCATTACTCTTCGCTACAATTTCTGATAAATCTAAAGTATCAAATGCATCACTAATATAGATTTCACATTCTTTACCTGCATCGATACAACGAAGAATATTACACTTTACACCATAGCTTGAACCATTCCAAAATGCAACTGCTACATCACATGCTTCACACATAGCTTTATCTTTTACTTGATAAAACTCTTCACCTTCTTTGCCTTGTGCTTGTTCCCATAAAGAAATATACTTATCATACCTACATCTTTTCTGATGTGGTTTTTCTTGAGAACAATAAACAGTTACATCTTCATAATTCTTAGATTTCAAATATTCTTGTGCAAGTTCATCAGCACCATAACAGTCACCAACAATAAATGAGACTTTTTGCCCAATATACTTATCAAGACATTTTTGCATGTCCTCTGTAAGTTTCTTTATTTTAGAACTACCTGAAATAAAAACAATCATGTTTAATCCTTTTCCATGACCATTACTGGTTCACCGCTATTTTTTGCTTTTATAAATTTATCAAACCAATTCAACTTATCTTCTTTTGTCCATTTCTGGTCAATAACAGCAAATCCAAGAGCTTCTTGAATATCACGAAGCTTATAGGAAAGATTATAACACATCTGCTTTATTTCTTCTGCTTCTGCGATATTTATCTCATCACCTTCTTTCCAGTCAAGCATATCTTTGTAATAAATCTTTATCATATTAAAGATATTACAAAAATCAGCAACTTTTTCAAGATTTGCTTCTTTTTGAATAATTGTTATATCGGTTTTATCTAATTTTGCTACTGTATTCATATTAATACCATAAGTGAAAGAAATACTTGTGGAACAAAGACATAGCTTTATCTACTTTTTTCCAATTCTCTTCTTGTTTATCACTAGGCCAGTTAAAATGATCAGGATAAATTTCAAAACCTTCAATCATCTGAGAAAGAATATCTTGCCATTCCTTTACTGTCAAGCTACCTGGATGATCTCCTTCATCAGCAGAAATTTCCTTAAATGCCTTGATACGAGGAGCTATAAACTTTGCAATGGTACAATCAAGAGACCAAAGTTCAGAATTATCAAAACCACGTTCAAGACGCTGTTGTTTATATGTTTCAAAACGGTCATCACCCTCTTTAATGAGAGAAAAATTCACATTATTAATCTTATAAGTATCTACTTGATTTTCCATTTTTATTACCTATTAGTGTGAAATAAAATTTATAGAATGCGACATTCCTAAAATCGGGTCAGTCGGCAAATCATGAATATGAACAAGTTCAGGGTCCAATAAATCCTTAGGGTTCATTAATGTTGCTTTAAGACGACCACCATGCCAAGTTATCTCTTCAGATTTTTCAACAAGGTCGTCAATTAACCAGTAAGTCAACGGACATAAAGCTGTTGCACAACTTACGTCAAGATGTGTATTTGTAACAGTACTTGCAACCATCTCAGTAAAACAGCTAACCTTAGAAATACCAAATTCAGCCATCATACCAGGTTCAATAGCTCTATCAAAATCTTCTTCATTCAACCAACCAGAACTAATTGCCATTTTTACGCCAAAATCTTTAGTAAAAACTCTACAATCAAAACCTAAATTCATAGGATCAAAACCAAGTTTAACCAACATTGAATTTACGATATTAATATCAACTTCAGCTTTAGTTTTCCAACCCCATGTGAAGAAATGAACTGCTGCGGGCCTCATACATTTAATAAGAAACGAAATCTTACGGCAATTTTCTTCAATAAAATTACAATTAACTAAATCGTCGATTATCGTATTTTCTATGTCAAGAAATATAATATTATTCATATTATCAAATATAATAAAAAATAGGTATTTTGTCAATACCTATTACTTTTACAGTTTCATTTCAGATAGCTTAATACCTTTCATTCCATAATCACGTTTGTAATCTGGGTCAATATACTTATTTAAGAACCTGCAAATTTCATAGATTTTATTAACTTGGTATTTTGTAAACATAAATTTATCATTTATTACTTTTTTACACCAATCTAATAAACCATTACCTAGTTCTTCAGCAGTAGCTGCCCAATCACAACACATTTCATAAAGATATACATCAGTCATCAACGTGCAATCTATATTTTTGGAAGCATAAGTTCCTTCGCCCCAATATTCACAATGATGTGGATTTCCTTTAATATGTTCCATTACTACATTGTGAATTTCTTGCATTTCTTCATGAGTCAGATTAGCTTTATAACGTAATGCTTGTTTTACTACATTCTGTTCTTCAAGCTTATCTTTATCGTGATTGATAATACCAATTATGTTTATATCTTTGTATGGAATTTTACCATTATTAACAAGAATTCCATAGAAATACTGGACCCTGCTAATATGGTCTTGAATACGTATTTTATATTTCTGAATTATTTCTTTCATTAATATTTAATTTCTTCTTTATATCCAGCTAAAAGTTTTGCACGAACTTCATCAAGGACTTTACCAAGACGATTTTCACCTTGCCACTTGGTTTCATCATCAGCGTTTTCATCACCTTCGCCGAGCTTAATTCCCCAAATAGCATCATAAGGAGAAGCTTCAACAAATTTCTTACCTTCTAATGCTGGGTCAGTAATCTTGTCAAACAAAACCTTATTCTGACCATACTTAGCTAGACAACCGCGAAGCATAACATCATAAGAAACTGCATTCCACGTAGCTTGATCAAAGTTCTTTACTTTTCTACCAAGCTTCTTTGCTATATAAGAATATTCATCATCAAACTTTAAATGAATAATTTCATCGGCGGTTTGATAATCCTTAAAGAACATTGCTTTTTCAAACATATAATATTGTTCAGAACTGAAGAACATTCTAGTAACGTCATCAGAGCATTTAAGCTTTATTGGAGCCCAAGCAAAGTTACTCGGCCAATCACTCCAAAATAATACATGTTTTTCTGTAATTGTCATTTTATTCCTTTTTTTAAACATTGTGAAATAACTAAATCTTCTACATTTTTTGAACAACAAAATGATGGAACTTTTCCATCTTCAAAATTAGCAAATATAGTATGCATTGTATCGCCAGTTTTTACAAAAGTAATAGCATTAACTTCCATACCACTTTGTAACGTAAGCTTACACGGTAATTTAATTATTACTTTTTCATCAGCTTTATTTTGATATACACAAGCGCCAATAAATTGCTTCCATGTAGCAAGATTATCATCAATTAAATCATGCATCTCTTCTGATGTCATAATTATCCTTCTCTTTCTATAACTTCTTTAAAAGTTCTACACGGTAATGGTTCATCATTAATCTCTGCAAGAATTTCAGCATACCTTTCATCAATTTTAGTAGCTTTATCTCGTTTAATTACAATTTCTTTATTGTTCTTATAACCATGAGGTGTTAATACCCAAATACCATAGTTACTATTAACCTTAGTAATATTATGAGCTATTCTATCTGCTTTAAACATATCGATAATGAATTTTCGATATTCATCAATAATATCAGAGAATTCATCTTCAATATCATGTATAAATGTATCAATATCAGAAACTTTCAAAAATACTTCACTAGTATTATCTGAAAAAGATGAAAAAATGTCATTTAGCTTATATCCCTTATCAAGAAGGAATTTATACTTATCGATTGTATCAGAAAGTTCTTTCATACGGCCATTAATAACAGCCATTGCACTAGCAACTTTCTGAAGCAGGTTAGATTCATTTGTACATTCATTAAGATAAATATACATTTCCTTACGGAGATATTCAGGAGCATAAACACGCTGTTTATTATCTAAAATAATGCCATCATCAAAATATTTAATATATTTGAACTTTGAAAAATCATTAAATACGGTAATATTAATACCTAGCCTAGAACAGTCCATATAATTACGTTCAGAATAAGCACCAGTTCTGACTAACAAATTATCTTCTGTAACAACACCGCTACTGAGAATAATGTTCTTGATTCGCTTAACTGCATGTTTATATGCAGCATTTTCGTTAAAGAACGACAGAAATGATTCGTATTTAGTGAGTGTTTTCATAATTTTTCTCCATTTGTTACGATTTCTTATTAAATATAAAAAAATAAAGGGTTTTTGTAAACCCTTTATATTAATCGCTCATCTTAGAAAAAACATCAGCATATCTACGAATTAATTTCAGCATACTTGCAAAACCATTCGCTCGTGTCGGAGTCATTCCTATATTCAATCCAATTTCATTAAAGAAATTAGTATCAAATGCAAGAATTTCCTTAGGAGTCATACCGCTATATATTTTCTTTAATAATAATGCTAAACCTAAACTGATACTTGGCAATCTTCTTGTTCCTAAATCCATATCAAAATAAAGTTTACCATTATCATAGGACGGAACGAGAAATAAAACAGTAGAACATCCGTCAACTATAAATTGGTCTCTTTTTAAATCTGGATCTATTGGAACAGATTGCTTAGATAACTCAATTAGATATAGCCATTTATCATCTGGTGATTTAAATCCAGCAAACTTATACCTAATTTTATCTAAATCACACACGAACTGTATTATCTCCTGGCTTATCATTCGAATTATCACCTACGATACTCTTTAGCTTCATAAACTGTTCAGGAGTTATAGAATCAGCTTCTGTTCCAGCTGTAGGTGCAGTATGTAAATAACGGATAGAGTCATTAGGAACTTGACATCCATACATCATAACTACACTTCCTGGCCAAGGTTCTTTAATATCATACGGATTGGTCTTTTCTTCCTTATCCTTAGGTTTAATAATTACATCCCATGGGTCATTTTCATTAATGGTAATAGTAGTTTTCTTATCATTTCCTACACCAGGAATAAGACCTTTATTACAAAGAATTTCATACTCTTCAGGAGTACATTCTATTTCAAGACCATTTGTAAGTGTTACTTTCATATTTTATCTCCTACGATCTCTATCAGAATCACGTGTATAATCATGAATAATATAAGTAATATCCTTAACAATACTCATGCCACTCTCGCCAAGTTCCTTAGCTGTTTCTGTCTGACTAAACTTATTAACAAGTTCAATACCTGCTACCATATATATAGCTTTTTCAGATGGAATAAATGCCGCAATAAGGCCGAAAATAATACCAAAAATAACAGAAAGAACTCCACTAGCTTTTAACTGTTTAGCAGAACTATCTGATGTGCTACGATCATATCCACTTATAATTAAGATTACACTTGCAATTAATAATAATACAGAAAATACAGCACATACACATGCAACTCCATGTGCAGCACTTCCAGCTAATACTACCCAGCTTAATGTTGATAATGACATTTTTTACTCCTCATTTTCAATAATTAATTGCATTTCTTGTCCAGCCTTTTCTTCATCAAGTCGTTCTTGCAAACGAATAAGGCTTTGCATATGTTCGCTTTCTACTTTAATTTGGTCCATCCACGAATTAGCACGTTTACTATTTGGATCTTTAACCAATTTACCTTGTAATTTCTTTATTTCTGCTTCACACTTAACAATAGACTTATCATAATCTTGATGCCAATGTGGTTCAGTAGAAAAGAAATATGCTTTTGTTACACCATTAGTAGTAAAAGACATTCCTGGATTTTGCCACAAGAACGGGAATAAATCCTGAATTTCTTTAATTTCTACTTTTTCATTATTAAGATAAATTTCATCTTTTTCACTATCAAATGATTCTTTCAATGTAGCATAACTACATCTTCCTAAATCGCTATAATGATCAAATGTAAAAATCATATTAATTTTTCCTTATATATTCCCAAAATGCAATTTTTTGACTATTTGCACATGCTATAGCTTTATCGATTTCTTTTTGTGCCATTTCTTTTGTCATAATAACAGGGTCTTTAAGATATTCAAATGAAAAATCATATTGATCATCTTCCCAGGACGAAACTTCAACTCCATCAAAATTTGTTCCTGTACAATTACTTTTATCCATAGCTTTTTCAAAACCGCTATATACGACATTAAATACTACAGTTTTACATCTAATAAAACCATGACCGACAAAATCAATTTTCTTTACATATACGATTTCAAAATCTTTAGGATTTGGAACAGTAATTGGTCCTCTCCAAGATCTATTAATTTTCTTTAAAAACTTTCCTTCAATATCAGGTCTATATTTGTCAAGTTCTTTTTGCTCTTTTTCTTTCTTTAATGATTGAACTTGACTATCAGCCCATTCACGTATACTTCTGAGTAAATTAATATCTTTACTATCAAGAAGCTCTTTAGGTAACTTTCCTTGTAATTGAATATCCATAAATTAGTCTTTTATTTTTTCAAATTCTTTATTAAACTCTTCTTTAATTTTCTCAAGTTTCTGATTATATTCTTCATCAGTCAAAACTGTGCATTTATCAATATCATGAATTTCATAACTATCTAATTCATCATCTGTAAGGAAAGCAATATCAAGTTTTTCATTTTCGTAAGTTGCTTCAGCATGTTTTACGTGAATAAAATTACTTAATTTAAAATATGCTGCACTACATGAAACTGGTTGCTTAAGTTCTTCAACTTTACAAAGAATGTAATCAGCTTCTAGCGGAATTTCTTCATCCCAAGCATAATAACCTGGCATAATAATATATTTGCCAATTAAATGCTTTACTTCTTCATACTTTCCTTTGTCATACAGAAAATTATTGATATTACGTCTTTGATTATAAAGTTCGGCAATTTGTGCATCACACTCAAGAAGCTTAGCGTCAAGCTCTTCTATTGATAAATTTTTGTAATCTATACTCATAATAATAAAATATAATAAAAATAGGTTGAATTGTCAACCTATTAAAAAATTATCTATGTTTTACTTATAAGACAAAAATTCTTGTTTAAGTCTTTCTGCTTTACTAACTTTTGGTTCTTTATTTGTTATTGCTTTAATAATTATTAATGGTAATGTATATAACAAAATAGTAAACGTTTCAATTACAATACAAATAGCAAGTAATACAATGAAAAATCCAGAACAAAGCTGCATAATAGTAGTATCTACGATTATAAGGACTTTCTTAGGATCATAGGTATCAACATCCCATTCCTCAGCAAGATAGTCGGATAATACTCCATAGATAATGCAAGTTGCAACAGAAATTACGCCAAAAACTATCATTACAATAGCAGCCCATACAGGTAAAGATGATAAACCACTATTATCTGTAAGCTTTACAATACCTAATGTTATTAATATTAAACTAAATATAGTTGAAAATAAAGTCATAACTCCGAAATATGACAATGAATCGGGATCATTAGCATCATAATAACGATAAGGATTATTCCATAATCTGGTATATTGAGATTTAATATATTTTAACATAGATATTTCCTTTTTCTTATAATATAGAAAAAAGGTTGACAAACGTCAACCCTTATTTAAGTAATACTTAATCATGCCATAGTTTATCATCTATTTCAAATTCTTTAACTACTACTTCTGAATTTCCTTCTTCAGTATGATTTTTAATATAAGCTAAAATATAACCTTCTGCTTGCTCTAATCTTTCAAATCGAACAGGTAATGTGCAAGTTCCATGCCATTCTTCGAAATTATGCCAGAAAAATAATCCTTTTTCTTGTGGATAATAATCAACTATTGCTTCACCATTATAGCAATAATACGTCTTTTTAACTATTCTAAACTTCATATTATAAAGTATAGAAAAAGGATTGATTTATGTCAACCCTTATTTATCAAACATTATGTTAATTACTTCTTTGCAATAGCTTACATGCTCTTCATACCAATCTTTTATTTTTTCTTTTGACCAATCATCTGCAACATATACTTCTTTTGAAACACTTATGTTTCCAAACATATCATAGTAAGCAATTTGACATTTCATATTGTATTTATAAATATCATCTTTTGGATAATGCGATTGGGAGAGATCTCAGCCTAGCAGGAACTAGGCGATTGGTCACTTTTGGCATAAAGCTTCATGGTGTCAATCTCTTGGGACTTACTGACATGCTTACGAGGCGGTCATCCTGTACTTCGGCTATATCATGTCAAGCCATGGCGGCTATATGTATAGATTGCTAATCTATACGTCGCTGTTCTTTCATTTCACGGCCTAAAACCGTTCAAGTATATCTTGAACCCAGATATAAAATGGCTAACCCTCTACCGACAATTCCATTGAGTTGGTCTTCGTTCCGAGGAATTAGACTTTAATATTTGAGTCAAAAATATAGTAATAAAAAACACGTTAATTTTTCTTAACGTGTTTTTCTGAATTTTTTTTTAATTCTTAGATTTCAAAAATAGACAATTCAATTTCTGTATCGGCAGGCAAATTATATTCCGAAATCAAGAAATCTCTAGCCTCTTTTTCAGTAGTGAACTGCTGTGTATAAAAACGATTATCATCTGGATCATAATAATCAAATGTTTTCCAGAAAAACAGTCAACCTTTCTTTTCAGG
>Ga0247609_10006586_pt1 | contig 11160 bp, 13 predicted proteins | sample 172DNAGHGlowgp2_FD_193487 | JGI IMG/M metagenome (GOLD analysis project Ga0247609, IMG submission 193487) | Sheep rumen microbial communities from Palmerston North, Manawatu-Wanganui, New Zealand - 1728 DNA GHGlow gp2 | ecosystem: Host-associated > Mammals > Digestive system > Stomach > Rumen ... | reverse complement strand
TATTACGTTTGGAAAGGCAAATCTCTGTTGTTGCTTTTTCTGAGGATATGATTATGCACCCAATCTCTTCTTCATGTTCCTTTAGAAACGTTATCACTTTATCCATTGCAGGATAAATTGCGTCTATATTTCTTTCACTTATTATTTTCTTTATTGCTGGTATAAAAGATACATCTGTTATAAAAGGCACGCCCCCAATATAATCATCATAAATGAACATTCCATGATCTTCAACAGAACTCGCGCCTATTAAATGAAAATAGGTAGAATACTGAACAGAACTATAGATATTTAAACCTATTTCTGAGCCACAAGGGAAGACTAATATATTACGCTTTATCATTTAAAACTCACTATTCCTGACAGCGCGAAATCCATCGTTTCCTATCTTTATGAATTTACCCATGCCTCTCAATTGTCATTTTCACTTTATGCAACCAATCACCTTGTCAATCTCTTCCTCGCTCAGTGCATGATGCATCGGCAAACAAATCACTTCGTTTGCCATCTTTGTAGCAACGGGGAGGTTATCAGGACGAGCGCTGTCAAGTCCGCGATAGGTGGAGAAGTCACTGATGAGAGGATAGAAATAGCGACGTCCAAGGACACCGTTGTCACGCATCTTGAAATAGAGTTCATCACGTGTCATGCCGTACCTCTTGGCATCAACGAAGATGGGGAAATAACTGTAGTTGTGTTTGACTCCTGGCAGGTCGTCCCAGAACTCTATACCCTCAACATCACGCAACGCTTCACGGTACTTGATGGCTACTTGATGGCGGGCTTCGATGGCTGCATCGACTTGTTTGAGATTGAGCAATCCATAAGCTGAACGCATCTCGTCCATCTTGCTGTTGATACCAGGACCGACGACCTCGGTCTCTCCTGCGAAACCGAAGTTCTTGAGGTAGTCGATACGCTGTTTAGTCTTGGCATCGTGCATGACCATAGCGCCTCCTTCAATAGTATTATATACTTTGGTTGCATGGAAGCTCAAAGTACTCATGTCACCAGCATTCAAAACGCTCTCACCATTGAGTTCCACGCCAAAGGCATGGGCAGCATCATAGATGACTTTCAAACCGTATTTGTCGGCGATGTCCTGGATGGCTTTGATGTTACAAGGTTTACCATAAACATGCACAGGCATGATGGCTGTAGTCTTTGGGGTGATGGCAGCCTCAATTTTATTGGGATCCATGCATCCTGTCTCCCACTCAATATCAACGAACACAGGCTTGCAGCCGTTCCACCAGATAGAATGGGTGGTTGCAACGAAACTGTAAGGAGTGGTGATGACCTCGCCAGTGATGCGCAATGCCTGAAGTGCTGTCAACAACGGAAGCGTACCATTGGTGAACAGGCTGACATACGGTACCTTCAGGTATTCTGCCAGTGCAGTTTCTAACTTCTGGTGGAACGAACCGTTGTTCGTTATCCATTTACTATCCCAAATCTCTTTGAGGAGTTCATGAAACTCATCAAGATTGGGAAGTAATGGTGATGTTACAGTGATGATATCTTTATTCATTATCAATTATATTTCAATTCCCAAAACTTTCTCCACAACGGGAGCCATGTCATAATATTTGTATTCTGCCAATCTGCCACCGAAGATAACATCTTGTTCCTGTGCGGCTAACTGACGATATTGATCGGCAAGTTGGTTATTGCTCCCACATAACGGATACAGTTGCAGGATGCTGCAAATGTCAGTGAGGGACAGATAACTTCATCACCAGGACCAAAACCACATACCATACAGCAAACATGCAGAGAGTCAATTAGACATGCTGACCGCATATTTTACGTTCCACATGTCTATAAACATTTGTTCCAACTCAGCATTCTTCGGAACAGTAGAAATCCAGCCCGACTTAATAGTGTCGTAGGCTGCCTGAGCTTCCCGGTCGTCAAAGTTCAGATTAAATAATGGAATTTTGTAAGCCATATTTTTGATTTTTCCAAAAAAATAGTATTAAACATAATTTTGCTACAATAGTATTTTTTCAATAACTGTTTGTTCAATTCCAGCATTTATTAAAAGATTCTTCATACTCGCAATCTTTTTGCGTTCAATTGAGCCTAACGTCAATCTCCCCAAAAGTTTAGTTTTGCACAAACGAAGTTTATGATAGGGAACAGCTACAGTTGCATGGTCTTTATCGAAGCAAAACAAAAAATTTTTTTCATAGAGATTCAGAAGATCGGTAAGTTTGTGAAATTTTATATAGTTATTGTATATCTTTTGTAACACCTCATCTGGTTCTGGATCCGAAAAGTATTTTGCGTGATAGTTCACGCGCTCACGATTACTACACATCCAAGTATAAACATCTATCCCGGCCTCTATTTCGTTGTCAAGCATCGTATCATGCAAAATTACACTAGGGGGCAGGCTTTTACGTAGTTTAATATATGTTTGATGACTTCCGTGCTCTTGTATGGATGTAAAAGTGTTACCTTCAGTATTGGTCATATAGAACAGTTGCCCATTTTTAATTACTATTACAGAAGAGGCATACAGTTCTGCTCGCATTGCGTAGAAAACCGAATAGTACATTTTTATAATAGGCCATGCAAACTCTTTTCGACTGAATGCTGTTAGTGCTTGTGTAAAAGACTGCAGAGCCTTGATATAAAGGGCTGTAGCATCCAGAACTAACAATGGCTTCAACGCTGAAACGTCAGTCGCTGATAAGGCATAGGACTTTAAAGTTGCTCTATAACTCTTCCAATCCGCCAATGTGGTGCAACCAAGCTGATTTTCAAAATATCGTTGCACTCCATGGCGCTCAAAATTCGTAACTGTCATTGTCCTCTGGTAAGTCTGCCTGATAGTTCTCTCTAAAATAGTCTGTGACGCGAGCACGAGCTATACGTCCACCCAATGATTTGACATCATCTGGCTTGATAATTGGCTGAGTATCAAGCTTCATAAGGAATTCCATGTGAGAAACGGAAAACTTACGATCAGTCTGGCAATGCTGCAACAGAGTTCCTGTAAGGAAGTCAAACGCTCCGCTAAAACCAGCAGCACGCAGGAAAAGGTTTTCTTTTGGCTTTTCCCATACATCTACGTATTTGTTTTTGATGGCAGTGTAGAAATTGAGTAATATCTTCTGTTGAGTTTCTATTCCTGTGAGTTGAAGCTGAGTGAACGTACCATTTTTTTCAAAAGCAGGCTTCATGGCATTCACCATAATAGCCAAATCAATCAAGTTTTGGGAATTAGGTTTACCCGGATAATGCACCCGACCATAATAAGGAGAATCCGTTGTTTCGTTTAGAAAGGAAACAATATCGGTAACGCGTGTAATAGCAGACTCTGGATCGTCATATGCTTCTCCAAATAAGTCATAAATAAGACTACGTGGTACGGGCTTCTGTTCACTATTTATATTAAGGAATATACGAGCAGCTTCTTTGGTATTGAGTCCTATGAAAAGCGACACCAACACTTCCATATCTGCCACTTCTGGTTTCTGGTTTACGGCTTCGAGGAGTCCGGCTATGCGATGCTGACCATCCAACATTTGTGCAAATCGCCCTTGAAGAGGAATATTTATTGACTCTTTGCGAATTTTGGGTAAATATTGCGTGTCGGTCCAGTTAAGGATAAAGGTGTTGACAAACGTATTACCAGCCAATACAAAGCGACTGATTGAGTCAACGCGTCCTTTGTTGAGGATGCGCTGTACAGCACCCTGTTCAGAACTAATACCACGCGATGCCACATATTGCAAACCAAGCAAATCTCCCACACGCATAGCGAATGTATAAATAGGATGGTCCAAAAAAGATGTTTGTACATACTTATAATCTTTGCTTTCCATATTATGTTTTAATTTAATAATTCAAACGCTCAAAAAGTATATCATTTCATTAAATATCACTTCTAATAATTTTAAATACATCCTAATTAAAATAATTTATTTTACATTTAACTTATTGCTAATTTTATTCCATATTAATAGACGTGGGAAATCAACAATTACTGAAGCTACGTACACTATAATGATGTATAATAATATAGCTGCTATGCACAGTAGTCCATAGCTGTTATTATAAATATGTTGGATTCCTTGGGAGAAATATGGAAAAACATAACGATTAGTATGAATCAGATATGCTGTGAATGAACCTCCAGCCAATATATTGATTATTCTATTATGTCGTAATTTAATTTTTAAAAAAAACAAAAGAAGGTATAAAGCACCTAAAATAGTAATAGGATTATTATATGCATAAAAAAGACTATATCCACTTTGCCTATTTATATGTAGAACATATATTCCTAAAACTGTGTTTGCAAATATACACAAAATAAATACTAGTATATCAAATACTTTACTTCTTGAAAACATCCAAGATATTTTTGATGTGTATTGACTATCATTTGACAAATCATGTGCAAATTTACCTAATAAATAGAGCCCGATAAATAACAGAGGACCATATCCGTATAAATAGAATCGATTTGCACCACCAAACCAGCCGTATGTACATGTAAAGAAAAAGTATCCAGTAACTACTTTTCTTTGGAGTTCTATTGATGAATTCTCTATAAATCTATTAAGAATAGGTGCAATGATCATAAGAACAAAATATGATTTTACAAACCAATCTTTTCGTGATATAAAGATAATATCTTGAATGCTTTCAAAGTTTGGTGTTATTTTACCTGTTACAACAAACAAAAGAATTACCCCCCCGTTATAAATACAATCTGAAATACAAAAGCTATAAAACTCTTGGGCCTTGTCTTGATTAAGAACCATCCAGAAATTAGGACGAATATATCAACTCCAACTATTCCAAAAGATTCTATAAGGTATCTTGTTATTACTTGAATCGGTGAATTTTCTAAATCAATTGATGTAGGACGTATGAGTGATTGCATATTGGCATGGATGATAAGAATCATCAACATGGCTAACATGCGTAGAAGTTCTATATTGGAAAGTCTGCTATTATTTGTCATTACATTTTTTGATCTAAATTCTTCCCTTTTTCATCATGTTCGAAGTTTGGAATAAATACCTTTTTGGCCTCCGGCTGTATGCGATAGCCGAAAGGCTTTATTACCTCTTCACCATCGTCTTCGCTAGATGCTTCATCACCTCATTCCACAGGTCCTGATCAGCCTGCATCTTCTGAGATTGCAAGTATTGACCAAACTGCCTTATCTGCTCTACCTGATGGTATTCCCTTTGTGTCAGGTAGCCTTTGCAACCATAAGACTGCATCAGGTACTGATACGCACGCTGCGACCAGCCCATCATATCTTCGCCTCCTCAATGCTCATCGCCTCAGTGTCTTCATACTCCATCGTCTGAATCCTCCGTTATGTCTAACATCGCCTGAAGTAACGGGAAGATATGATCCCAAAAGCTATTCAAGTACTGCTTGTTTAGATATTCAGTTTCTTTACTGTGAACATAACCATTCAAAATATCAAGCGTATAAGTTTCTCTCTCGTTAATCAAGTCCTTTAGTATCTTGCGAACCTTCTGGTTGTCTTTCAGACGGCTCTTCCTGGAGAGATAATCAATTCGCGATTTTAGGATGATGTTCTTGAAGTCATTCTTGAAATCCTTACGCATCTGTGCCTCAAGGCCTTCTGACTGAATATAGTCCAACACGGCCAGTTCGAGGAAAATCCTCACCGCAGCAGCACAAACATTGGTATAGCTATTCACAGACAGACGCTTCAACTCTCCAAACAACTGACTCAGCCTCGCCTCGGTCGTGTTAAGGTGATAACACCCAAGAATCAGCTTATTGCGATTAACGTCTCCCTTCAAATCCTTCGGTTTCGGCTTAGGCTGGGGCTCTTCAGTTTGCTCTTCAGTCTCGCTTTCAGACTCCGCCTTAGCCCCCACCTCGTATGGATCAGGAGTGTTGATATCTACCTTTGGCAGCTTTTCCAGCAAATCATCAATCTTGTCCGCAGATACATTACGTGTATCAAGCTTATAATCTTGCTTATTGCTAACTATACGCCGAATTACTTCCGTAAAAGCCGTCAGGAACCCCGCTTTGTTCTTAAACGTGATTTTAGTTCCGTCAAACTCAAAGCCCCAGGCATCCCTGACTTTGGTTAGATCAAAGAAGCGCTCGAATATAGTTATCGGGAAGGTATGAGCCGTGGCTGCCTTATACTCCGCATCAGTCAGAGCTTCCTTCACCTGATTCTCTTCGACTAAGTTGAGAAGACGTATATAACGAACTATCTGCTCAATTTGGCTCACCGACATACTGCTCTTCTGTTCTAACACATCAGGCACATCGGCATACTTGTCGTAAAGACTCTCTATCCAACGCATCTGCTGCAGGCGCTGCCACTTCTGCTGAATGGAAGACGTGCTGTTGCGCTGACTAATATACCACTCAGCATCCTCAAATGAAGGAGCTATATTCACGGCAATCTTGTCGATACGCTCCCAACTGCTCGCAAGCCTGGTCACTGTGCCTCGTATCTCGCGCGGTGCCTTTATCGGTTCACGCAGCAACCTCAGCGCCAGGACGCGACGATTACCCTCTGCCACATAGTAGCGGTCGTTCTTATCATCTTTCCACACTACAATCGGATCAGCCGGGATGAATCCATTGATGGCGATTGAACGTATCAGGTCCAAGAAACTCTTCTTGTCGCCATCCTCCTGAATGATATCCTCGATATAGTCACGCAAGTTGATGTGTTGTTCCTCGGGGTTCAGCCGTGGATTGCCGCTCCATAGACGCAACTGGTCGATGGCGCGTAAATAACGCTTGTTAAACCAACCATAGTCTGCCATAGGTCATCTATTATGAGTTCTTTCTTTTTTAAACTTCACAATCTCAACATCAGGTAATGTCAGCCCCTCTGAATATACCATAATCTCCTTACCTTTGGATCGATTGCCCGCGCTATAGCTCAGATAATACTCCTTCTGCCTGTAGTCTCCATAAAGATCCTTGATGAAGTCCACAGCATCATAACTGATAATCCATTTGCCCTTATACTTCTTGATTGTCTCAGCTATCGCCCTGTGGTCATCGTCATTATAGTAGTTCAGGTACAGGTCGCGTCCCTTTACATGATACGGCGGGGCCCGCTAGCAAAAAGTTTTTGCCGCCGGAGTTCTCTTGTATCGCTTCAGCAATGTTACGGCATCCATACTCGTCAAGTCTATTAAATCGGAATACCCAGCAATACGTTCTATCCTTTCTATAAGTTCATTCTTATTATATCGGGCATCTATCTTGTAATTACCAGTCTGTTCCTTCCCGCCAATCACACCTCCGTTCAGTATCCCACTACGGTTCGTGCGGTTAAGAAAAAACGTGCTGAAGCCCAGTTCCAACAAATCCGCATTTTCCTTGCGCTTTTGCAACTCGTGCTGCGCTTGCCAAACATCCATCGTAACAGGCGTGTCACTGATCAACCTGCACAGTTCGTCAGCGTTATTCAGTACGCTATACCAGAAGGCATATATAGAGCGATCTTTATCGTTAATCTTTATCTTTCCTGCATACTTGTCGAAAAGCAAGCTCAACGCTACACTCGCCCCACCGGCATACGGCTCTATATACGTACCACCCACCAAGTCGTTTACCTCAAACAGACGCTTGATGTAGTTAACAACCTTCAGTTTACCTCCCGGGTACCTCAATGGTGACACGTATTTTTTCATATAAATATTAGTCTTGAACAATTTGCAAAAATACGTCTTTTTTTAGAACCTCTGATGTCCTTAACAACCTTTAACCTATTCTACAATCCAAATTCTTCTGGATTCATACCTCGTTCTTTGATAATCCTGCCTATCATCTTTTCAAATCCATCAACGAAAGCATCTACTTCAGCCTTATGGCACTTCTTCCAATGCGTCATCATCCTATGTGCAGTAATTCCCCATACGTCTTTTACACATTGACTCTGGAACCATGCTTTTGCCTTCATTCTGTCTGTCAAATCATTATAATGATAGTTCTGAAAACAGAATTGCCTGGTATAACCCGCATTGATAGACTTCCAAAACGGATCCCTGTCTGACAGTCCATTAATCCAATCTGCTACCAGCTGTTCCGGTGATTTGGGACCAGGTAACAAAATTAGTTTGCTAGCAACGTGATTGTAATGGTCATTCCTATCCACATCACCGTCCAATACAACAAGACCTTCTGGAGGATAGAAACTCGGTATTCTTGCCTCTATCAAATTGATATATTCGGTGCAACCTAATTTAGCTTTCACATGTTTGATGATACCCTTGTATTTGGCAGGCACCATATTATATAAGAACAGCCAACCCTCGTTATCTTCCGTATAGATCTTTATCTGTGTGTTGGTTTTCTCGGCCAAGGATACGCAGAGATTGTTTTCAATAGTTCCAAAGCCCACTCGCTCCTTGATAGCGATATGGTCATCCACCCTTTGAAGAAACACGACGTTCACCTGACCTTTCCTTGCCCGATTCGCATTACATTCTTCTTGCAATTTACAGCTTTCTTTAATAAGCGTCAACGAATGTGTGGTGAAGATAATTTGTACCTTCAACTTACTAGAGTATGACTGAAGACTTTTCAGAATCTTGACCTGAGAAGCAGGAAACAAAGTTGTATCCAGTTCATCGATGGCCAATATTCCACCCTTATAATCATTAGGATGCTTCTCTTTCAGTCGCTTGAACGAGAAAAGAGCAAGTACTATCTTACCCAAATTGTCCTGCCCGGCAGAGTTCGCTCTCCAATCGTAGGTTGTAGTGTTCACCCCTATCGTTTTTTTCTCCGTTCCTTCCAGATATAATGGCTGCGCTTCTTCATACACATTGAACAGAACATCATCGTGAAACTTCTTATACTCCTTTATTTCTGCATCATTGAGTTCCACATTGTGAGACTCGCCCACCTTGTTGTCCTCGCCCAATGGGAATAGCCTTCTTAGACTTAAATATAAAACGGGATATTGTATGTAGCCAGATCCTGCAGCATGACTCCCTTTCTGCCAAAAGCGAATCGTCCTATCTGCTTTCTTACGCCAAATGCTCGTAGCCGTAAAATCCTCCATGCCGTCAAACTTCAGTGTCCATTCGTGGTCACCAGCCTTATCGTATGTTGGAGAGAACTTGAACTTATTCATAAAATCCGAACGGTAATTACCGCCTATCAGGGGTTTGTCGCTGCCCATTGGTGACTTTGAATCCAGCGTGAACATCTGGGTTAGCATACCCAACAGCGTGGTCTTTTGAGTACCATTTTGACCAACAATCACGGTTAAGTTTTTCCCTATCGAGAATGAAACGTCTTTGAAACCGCGGTATTTATGGATGCTAATTTCTTTCAACATGGTAATTTGAAATTTACAGCTCTAATATAGTTCCATCTTTTCTATCTCTATGGCGATATCGTTAACTTTTTTCGATACTTTCGTCACTTTCGATATTTTCAGTCTCCACAAAGAGTCCCAAGAAACACCTAATAAGAACCTAAGGAAAATTTCTACATCTTCTGGTCAAGGTTCTTCCCCTTCTCCTCATGTTCAAAGTTTGGAATGAACTTCTTTATTGCCTCCACCACTTGTGCCTTGGTGAAGTCATCCTTAGCAAAGATGTCTTCGAGATTGTCAAAGAATGTATTGACTTCCTCCATATCATGACGGGTGGTTTGCTCTACAACGCCAAGGGCCAGGAAACGCTGCATGTCAATCTTCTCACCTGGGACGTAGAACTCTTCATAGACCTTCTCGCCTGTTGTGTCTGATCCGAAGTACACTACCGGGTACTTCGTAGGTGAAGAATGAAGGGTGAAGGGTTCAGGGTTCATGATTAAGGGTTCAGGGTGAAAGGTTATTCTTTGCCCACCTTAGCTCGCATAGTTTTAACTATTGAAGTTAGATGCTACAGAGACAGGTTCCGTGGATTTTATTCACTCACTCATCGTCTGGCAACAACTGGATATCCTCCACAGGAGGTAGGTAGTCAGCAGCCTTGGCAGGGGAAATAACGCTATGACCCACTTGCGCCTCAAGCTTCTTACGGGCATCACCTGCTATCTTGCTGCCCTGACGAGCCACCTCAGCACTTGCCTTAAACCCCTTGGGATTACGCGACTTGCTAATCTCTGTGGTAGAAGCCTCGGCTAGCGTATTGAGCGCCAGTTCAATGTTTGTCATATTATCGCGGAGGTTCTCCTTATGAAGTCCCTTGAACTGCTTATACTGCTTGGTCGTCTTACCACTCCAGCCCCGTGTAATGATATCTGTGAGCGAAGCATACTGATGTCCCTCAACGATACTAATTTCAGTTGGTTACAATTTGTAACCGACTTATTTCCCTCCTTTTTCAGACGGAACTTCAACACCTTCCAGTAATTCTTAGCCTGATCATAGTCAGGTTGATCCGTCAACACAGCACACACGTCCACCACGGAGAAGTACCACTTCTCCTGTTCGTCGTCCCACACGGTACGCACTTTCTTTTCTTCAAACAACTGTATTTTATGTTTCTGCGTCATTGCTATCTACTTAATCATTTACTGTTAGATTTGGTTCATGATTAATGGTTCAGGGTGAAAGGCGGAGAGCCATAAATGGCAATGGACAATGGACAATGGACAATTGACAATTCTTTCAGTCACTTCGCTTTGTGTAACCGGCTCTGCCGCTTCGCTAGTCGAAGAAAGCGCTGCGCGGTTAGAGAGATGAGAGACGAGAGATGAGAGTTGAGAGCTTTTCTATTTCTATCAGCCGGCTCTTTTCTGTCGGCTCTATATATTATTCTTGATGCATGTTTTGCGCATGACAGGCATCAACAATGGTTATAGTGTTTTCGTCAATTGTATATGCAAAATACCATTTGTCGGTGTTGGCCATATGGTAACCTGACCATCTAACAAGTGTTGGCTTTCGTCTCAGAAGTGTTCGTTCTATATTATAAATGGAAAAAACAGCTTTATGTACATCACGCTTCAAGTCGTCTTTATCGTAGGTATGACGATATTTTCTTGCCACATTCTGATAAAACGAGAATATCTTCCATGATGCACGGGGCTTAATGACATACTTTATTTCATCATTTTGCATAAATTGTATCAATTTCGTCTGAAATCACTGAATACAACTCTTCTACCGACATGTCCTGAGTAAATATCTGACTCACACCTTTATCAGTGTCA
>Ga0247609_10006585_pt1 | contig 11162 bp, 10 predicted proteins | sample 172DNAGHGlowgp2_FD_193487 | JGI IMG/M metagenome (GOLD analysis project Ga0247609, IMG submission 193487) | Sheep rumen microbial communities from Palmerston North, Manawatu-Wanganui, New Zealand - 1728 DNA GHGlow gp2 | ecosystem: Host-associated > Mammals > Digestive system > Stomach > Rumen ... | reverse complement strand
GGCGGAATTTGTGATAAATGCTGTTCCAGTTACCAAAATGAGTTGGCAAATCACGCCACGCAGCTCCACTTGAGAGTATCCACAAGATTGCGTTGAATACCGTTAAGGAATTTAATGCAGGTCTTCCTTTTGACTTCGGAGTTGGTAACAGCGGCTTGATTATTTCTTCTTGCGTTTTTGTAAGGCAGTAGCGTTCGTGATAAAATGATTTTGACATAAGCATTTCCTTTGGGAGTTTTTCGAATTCATTTTACCAAAGATTTTGCTTATGTTTTACTTTTGCACTTTACCAACACTCTCTAATGTAAGATGAAAATCCTAAAGAATATTGAGGAAAGGAGAAGTCTTGCGTTTGAAAACGGCTGAAATCGAAAACCAAGTGCTTAAAAAGCGGTAGGCTGTTTAGCAAGAGATAGGGCGCGTGTACCGTCCTCCTGGCAATTTAAAGACCTTGCCCGGTAGGAGCCGCAGAAGTGATAGGTCACAAGTACACATCTACCGTGGGACACACGGGAAGTTACGCCTTTGGAGACTATGTAAGACGCAATCTCGGCGCAACAGTCGTTGAATTAGGAATCCCTCCATGTGGGGAGTGTCAAAATTTCACAAATGATAAACAGACATATTGAAGTTATGGTTCGTCAAATGCTTCACAAAGTTATTTTTTAAAATCCCGTCGGAAATGCTCGGCGGGATTTTTGATTTCGCTGGCGGGCGACTTTGAAGAATAAATTTCTTGTTGCGCCCGTGATATAAATTCTGCGTCGTACCGCTTGCGGTTTTGAAACGTTGTTTTTTTAGCCATGTTTAATCAACCTTTCTCGTGTCGTGCACGCCTCCTTACCGCTTGCGGTGTCTAAAGGGCAAAAAAATTCCCGCTCACAATCGGCGGGTTTTTTCGTTGGAAATTTTCTGTCGCCGGTGCAACTTGCCATTTAACGCGCAATCTGTTAATCTTAAAAAAAGTCGCTTTGAAAGCGGCGGAACAGCGGACGCGCAAGCGTGACGCTTGACCCAGCGGTCGCGATTGACTGTTTCGCTACTCGAATAAATCGCCGCGAGTGTACGCTTCGCTAGTTTAGAAAAATTTTTATGGAGTGATATAACGTGGAAAATTATATCGGCACAGAAAAAATCATAGAGAAAAAGCGCGAATACATTATGCCTTGCCTCGGACATTTCTACAGCGACCCGCCGCAATTCGTGCGCGGCGAAATGCAATATCTTTTCGACACGACCGGCAAAAAATATCTCGATTGTTATGCGGGCGTCTCGGTGATAAATTGCGGGCATTGCAACCCGTTCATAACAGAGCGCATGATTGAGCAGATTAAAACCCTTCAGCACGTCTGCAACATTTATCTGACTGAAAACTTTGTAAAGCTGGCTGAAAGGCTCGCCGAAGTCGCGCCGGGCGATTTGCAAAAAAGTTTTTTCTGTTCGACTGGCACGGAGGCTAACGAAGGCTCTTTGTTGCTCGCGTCGATTTATACCAAAAGTTCGGAGTTTATCGCGTTACAAAGCGGCTTGCACGGGCGCACGAAATTGACAATGAGTTTGACGGGAATTGGCATGTGGCGCACCGACCCGCAACCCGTCGGCGGAATTAATTTCGCGCCCAATCCCTATTGCTATCGTTGCCCGCTCAACAAAACTTATCCGGCTTGCGACCTTGAATGCGCCAACAGAATCGAAACGATAATTCAAAGCGCGACTTCCGGACGCCCCGCCGCGCTTATCGCTGAACCGATTCAGGGCAACGCCGGTATCGTCGTCCCGCCCAAAGGTTATTTCAAGCGCGTCAAAGAAATTCTCGACAAATACGGCGCGTTGCTTATCGCTGACGAAGTTCAAACGGGCTTTGCGCGTACGGGCAAAATGTTCGCGATAGAAAATTTCGACGTGACGCCCGACATTATGAGCGTCGCAAAAGCTCTGGGCAACGGGCAGCCGATTAGCGCATTTATCTCGACGAAAAAAATTGCCGACACTTACACCCGCCCTGGCGCGTCGACGCTCGGAGGCAATCCGGTTTCATCGACGGCGGGGCTTGCAGTTCTCGACTATATCAAAGAAAATAATCTTATGGACAATGCCAAAGCTCGCGGCTCGCAACTTATGAACGGGCTTAAAACTCTGCAAAAAAAATTCCCGATAATCGGCGACGTGCGCGGGATAGGTTTAATGGTCGGCGCGGAATTTGTTCACGCGGATAAATCGCCCGCCTTTAAGGAGCTTGACGAACTTTTAGAGGAGCTTAAAAATCGCGGCTTCATCGTCGGCAAAAATGGCGTTGGCAGAAATGTTTTGGCTTTTCAACCGCCGCTCGTCATCACCGAAAAGGATATTGACGACGTTTTAAACGCGATTGAAATGATTTTGGAGAATAAGAATGGACGAAGATAAAAAACCGAAATCCTTTAAGGAGCAAATATCGAGTAGCTTTTTGAAGGGCTTATTAATCGTGGTGCCGCCCGCGATAACGATTTTTCTAGTGAAGTGGCTGTTTGAACTGACGGAAAGTTCAATCGGAAAATTTTTGCCCGTGAAAATCCCCGGCACAGGATTAATTATCGTGTTGGTAGGAATTTGGATTGTCGGCGTGCTTAGCGGCAACTTTTTATCAGAAAAAATTTTGGGACTCTTCGACGGGTTAATCAGCAAAATTCCAATCGTGAAATTTATTTACGGCTCGGTCAAGCAGGTATCGAAAGCACTATTTGAATCGGATTCGGCATTTAAGCGCGTGGTACTCGTGCCTTATCAAGGAAATTATGTGTTGGCGTTTCAAATGCTGACGGTGCCAGAACCTGTCAAGGAAAAACTCGGCGAAGAATATGTTTGCGTTTATATGCCGTGGAGCATGAACATGACGGCGGGCATGAATTTTTTCGTCAAGAAAACGGACGTGATTTATGTAGACATGATGCCGCAGGACGCTTTGCAATTCATCTTGACAGCGGGAACGATTACGCCGCCGGGATTAACTAAGGGTTTAACGGAGCTTAAAGACAAGGTTAAATAATGGAAAATTTTACAGTTGAAGCTGTTGTTTTGGACACAAAAAATTTTGGTGACGCTAACAAAGTCGTTACGCTGTTCACGAAAGAACATGGCAAGCTTGAGGCTAACGCTTATGGTTGCCGGCGTTCGCGCAGTCCGCTTTCGGGCGCAATGCAAATGTTCAATCATATTTCGGCGGAACTTAATCACGGTGCGCAGGTTGATATTATTCGCGAGGCGGACATTTTGCATTTCTACGACGCCTTGACCAATGACCTTGAGCGGCTGGCTTATGCGTCGCTTTTTTTCGAGATAGTCAACCGCATGACTTTGCCGCATGAAAAATCGACGGAGACATTTTATTTGCTGAAAAAATCGTTGCCAGTTCTTAGCAAGCGCAATCCGAAAGTTGCCGCGCTTATCGGGGCTTGTCAATTTATGGAGACAAGCGGCGTGCAGTTGAATTTTAGTCGTTGCATACGTTGCGGCGAAGAAATTTTAGGCGACGCGGCGATAAGTTTGACGGACGGCGGCGCGGTTTGCATGAATTGCGTTGATTACGTCGAAGACTGTCGCCCTTATCCCGACGCTTTGCGGAGAACTTTTGAAATTATGTTGGGCTTCGATTGGCGCGACGACACCCGATTAAATTTCAAGTCTAAGCAACTCGACGCGGCGGAGAAATTTTTTATTGAATACGTTCACGCGATTTTAGGTAGCGGCTTAAAGTCGGTGCAATTCATTCGCGAATTTCTTTGTTAGAAATTGAATTTTTTAGCCAATCATAAATAATTTTTCGGGAAGCAAGAATATCACTGCTGTAAACGTCAAGCGGCTCAGAAATTTCAGCGAAGGTATAATCTTTCAGCGTCTCAACGCTATTTCCAAGCCCGCCGCCGCCATGCGTCACTATCGGATAAAGTTTTTTGCCGTTTAAGTCGCAACTTCGCAAGAAATTTTCAACGGGTTTAGGTAAATCGCTCCACCACAGCGGATAAATCAAAATAATTTTGTCGTAAGCGTCGACATTGGGCAATTTCACCAGTGCGGGCAATTCGTTAGTAGAAAATTCATTTTTAGCGACTTTTACGGTCTGCGAATAGTCAGCGGGATAAATTTTTTCGGTTTGCAGAGCAAAAACATCGCCGCCAATAATATTTTGAACGATTTCGGCAATCATTTGCGAGTTGCCGATAATTTTTTTGTCGTCAAGCATGATAGACGCGCCCGAAACGGCGTCAACTTCGGCAGGAAAGTTGGTATTTCCAACGCGACTGAAGTAAACGATTAAAATTTTGCCGTTGATAACTAATTTTTCGCCCGTGATAGCGTCGCGATTAACTTTGACGGTATGAAACCAGCGGTCGACGTAGGGCAGACCGAAAATCGCGCCGACTGCTAAAATAAAAGTTAGAATCGACGCCGCATAAAAGATTTTCCCTTTGATATATCGGCTCGCGTGAATTAAAATGTGTATGAAAAGCAAAACGGTCGACAAAATAGCCGCGCCAAGATGAATTGAACGCCAATTTGCCTCCGGCGCAGAAAAATATTCTGCCAATGCCGCTCCAGATATTGCCAACGTCACGACGCCCGCCGCAAATAAAATTATTGTTGCGTGATTTATAATTCGACGGCGATTAAAGCTTCCGCGCAGAAAACTTTTATAAAAATGGCGATTGAAGACGTTATGCGCGATAATTCCGCATAAAAAAATTATTCCTGCCGTTTCATGAATCTGCGCGGATAGAAAATTGCTCGAAAGCCCAACGAAAAACAAAATTAATATCGCAATGTCCAAAATTTTTTTCATGCAAATCACCTCGCCATTATGATAACAAAAAAATCCTCCGCGTCACAACACGAAGGAAAAATTTATAAAAATCTTCGCCGCAATGAATTTGCTCCGTATCCTGCCAAAAATTTATATCGCTCGACTTTGGCTAAAGTATCCCTTCAAAGCCCGTTGCCTTGCGCGACCGCCTTGCCGAGTTCGTAAGCTTCATTAAGTTCTTTATGCCCCTTAATGTCACCAACTTTCATGACGCCGCCGGCTAAAACGTGCCCGCGTTCAGTCCAGCCCAAATGCTTCATGAGATTTTGATAATATTGGAGCGCGTCATCAAAGCCGTAACCTTCCGCCGCCATAAGCAGGACAGATTCTTTCTTCGGATTGGCGTAATTGGGGTCGCATTCGGCGACGGCGAACAATCTATCAAAAGCCGTGCGAAGTTGCCCGCTGAAGTTCCAATAATAAAGCGGGGTGGCGAGAACTACTAGGTCAGCGGCTTTGTACGCGGGATAAATCTTGTCCATGTCGTCTTTCTGTACGCAAGGGCTATCGGGATTTTTCCCGCCGCCGAAACAACCTTTGCAACCGTGGATATTCATCTTGTCGAGAAAGAAAATTTCGACTTCGCAACCGGCTTCACGTGCGCCGCGAGTAAATTCTTCGACAAGCGCGGAAGTATTGCCTTTCGGGCGCGGACTGCCATTCAGAACAACAATTTTTCTGCTCATTTGATTCACTCTCCTAAATTTTGTGCTCGGTGATATGATAACAAGAAAAAAATTTTTTTCAAGTACGAACAACTTTCGCCTAAAAAATACAAAAGGAGCTTACTGCGTCAATGTTCACTGTCATTGAAATTTTTAAATCGAATAAAAAAATCCTAGGCGAAATTGCATGTTGTAAGCTCGTCGAAGGATTTTTTATTTTACTCAGCGCGAATTTTTTAGTTAAATTCATTGATACGCCGTCGGAAAAAGTTTTATTAATGGCATTCGGCTTTTTTGCAGGGAGATTTATAATTTCCGCGCTCGCTGATAAATTTTTCGCCCGATTATCGGCAAGAATTCAATTTTCCTTCCGAAAAATGATTCATGAACAAATTTTTAAGCGGGAAATTCAAAGCGGCGAACTTTTAACGCTGATTTTCGATACGCTTCAATCAATCGACGATTTTTTTATCAAAGTCGCGCCGCAAATTTTTTCCGCAATAATTTTCTTGCCGATATTTTTAATCTGCGCGGCGTGCGTAGATTTTTTAACAGCGGGAATTTTATTCGTGACATTTCCAATCGCGCCGCTACTTTTATGGCTAATCGGCAAGGCAACCGCTGAAAAAAATACTCGCGCATGGGCGCAACTACAAAAATTAAATTCGGACTTCAAAGAAATTTTATCCACAATCACTACGCTAAAAATTTTCGGCAGAATCGATGCGGGAGCTAAAAAAATCCGCGAAACTTCCCAAAAATCATCGCAATCAACGCTAGACGTGCTGAAATTTGCATTTATATCGTCGTTCGCGCTGGAATTAATTACGACATTATCAATCGCGCTAGTCGCCGTGACTTTGGGTTTGCGTTTAATCGCGGGCAATGTCGAATTTCAATCGGCGTTATTCTTATTGCTACTCGCACCGGAATTTTTTTTGCCGATAAGGAAATTTGGCGTCGCTTTCCACGTAATAATTTCGGCGAAATCGTCTTTGGAACGTTTAAATAAATTTTTGGACGCCGCGGAAGAAAAAGCAGGATTTACAGGAAAAATTTTAATGCCGCCAACAATTTTCGTTAAAAATTTGAGCTTTAATTATCAAAAGGCGCAAGTATTTAGCGATTTAAATTTAGAATTCAAAGCAGGCAAGATAACTGCTTTAATCGGCGAATCGGGCGCAGGTAAATCGACTTTGCTAAAACTTTTAGCGGGAATTTTAATTCCAACGTCTGGAGAAATCTTTTTTAACGAATTTTCGACCGCAAAAATAGAAAAAAATTCTCTGTGGTCAAAAATTTCCTACGTTCCGCAAGCTCCGCACTTATTCGAGGCAACTTTGCAGGAAAATTTAACGATGTTTGGCGAATTGGACGACGCAGAATTAAAAAATCTTTTATCGGAACTGAATTTATCACTGGAAATAAATTCGCGTCAAAAGCTCAGCCGCGGACAACTTCAACGGCTCGGCTTGATACGCGCCTTGCTGAAAAATGCGCCGATAATTTTATTGGACGAACCAACAGCAGGTCTCGACGAAATGACGGAAAAAAAAGTTCTCGCACTCATAAAAAAAATCTCAATGCGCAAAACAATTATCATATCAACGCACCGAATAGCGGTCATTGAAATCGCCGATGAAATTTTACGCCTTGAGCCAAACAAAGAGAGGAGTTTTTAAATTGCGTTGGCAATTCAATTCGGATTCAAATCTTTTCCGCTTAATTTCGGAAGCCTACAGAATGAACGTCGGCTATTTGTTTGAACCATTTTTGGCGGTGCATTCGTCGCGAATAGAACCGTTGCCGCACCAAATTTCCGCGGTCTATGAAAGAATGTTAATTCAAAAGCCGTTGCGCTTCGTGCTGGCGGACGACCCCGGCGCAGGTAAAACAATTATGGCGGGGCTACTGCTCAAAGAATTAATCGTTCGTGAAGAAGTCCGGCGTTGCTTAATCGTCTGTCCGGGAACGCTCGTCGAACAATGGCAGGACGAATTACAACAGAAATTTTATCTGGACTTTGAAATTTTGACGGGCGAAAAAATAAATTCAAGCGGCAATGTTTTCGCGGAAGTCAATCGCGGCGTCGTCAGCATTGATATTTTGGCGCGGAATAAAAATCTGCAGGACAAATTGCGGGCGACAAATTGGGATTTAATTATCTGCGACGAAGCCCACAAAATGTCCGCGACCGTTTGGGGCAATGAAGTCAAATACACGAAACGTTTCCGGCTGGGGCGAGTACTTAGCAAAATCACGCGGCATTTCCTTTTGCTGACCGCCACGCCTCACAACGGCAAGGAAGAAGATTTTTATTTGTTCATGTCGCTTATAGACCCCGACCGCTTCGAGGGCGCAAAGAGAATCAGAACCGCCGTTGATGTGTCCGATATTATGCGGCGGCTCGTCAAGGAAGATTTATTGACGTTTGAAGGCAAGCCCCTTTTCCCCGAACGCCGCGCCTATGCCGTCAATTATAATTTGTCGCCAAAGGAAATGGAGCTTTATGAAATGGTGACCGCTTATGTTTCCGACGGCTTTAACCGCGCCGCCCTCTTGAAAGGCAATAAAAAAACGTCCGTAGGCTTCGCAATGACTATTCTGCAACGGCGGCTCGCTTCGTCGCCTAAAGCAATTTATAAATCACTGGAGCGCAGGACGGAACGTTTGCAAAAAATCTTGCGCGATAAAAAACTTGAAACCGTCGACGATAACTTTGACGCGGAAGAACTCGACGAAGAATTTCCAACCGGCGAACTCGAAACTAGGGAAGAGGAATTAGCGTCGCGGATAACTTATGCGGAAAGCCTAAGCGAATTGCAAATCGAAATTAAAACTCTGCAAAGATTAACCGACGTTGCGAAAAAACTTTTCCAGAGCGGCAAGGATAAAAAATGGAATGAACTTTCCGAACTCCTTCAGGGCAACGAAAATTTTTCAAGGCGCGATAAGCTAATCATTTTCACCGAACACCGCGACACCCTAGAATATCTGCAGGAAAAAATTTCGTCGCTATTCGGGCGCGAAGACGTCGTAACGACAATTCACGGCGGACTAAATCACAGGGAACGCCGAAGAATTCAAGAGCAATTCAAAGCCGATGAAAATATTTTAGTCCTAATCGCCACCGACGCCGCCGGCGAAGGTATCAACCTGCAGAACGCCCACTTGATGATTAACTACGACCTTCCTTGGAATCCTAATCGGCTTGAACAGCGTTTCGGGCGCATTCACCGTATCGGGCAGAAAAATATTTGTCATCTCTGGAATCTCGTCGCTATCAAACCCGCGAAGGACAAGTTTTTCACCGCCTCTTGAAAAAGTTGGAAAAGGAAAGTTCCGCGCTCGGCGGCAAGGTCTTCGATATTCTCGGAAAAATTTCTTTCGATAACAAGCCATTGCACGAACTCTTGATTGAGGCTATCCGCTACGGCAACGACCCCGCCATTATTCGCCGACTTGATAACGCCGTTGATAAAAGTTTCGACGCCGACAAGTTGCGCGAACTTCTGCGCGAACGCGCTTTGACGCAAGATTTTATGAACCTGGACAAAGTCGCCGACATTAGCCAGAACATGGAGCGCGGCGAAGCTCGCAAACTTCAGCCCTATTTTATCAAAGATTTTTTCCTTGCGGCGTTTAAGAAATTGGGCGGGCAAATTTATCTGCGCGGCAACGGTCGCTACGAAATTCCGCACGTCCCCAAAAATATTCGCGACTTCAACGCCGCTATTAAGGGAAATTACAAGCGCATTTGCTTTGCTAAGGATAATTGCGACGCCGAATTTCTGACTTTCGGGCACCCGCTTTTATCGGCGACAACTGCTCTGCTACTAAAAAATTTCGGCGACGTTCTCAAGCAGGGCGCAATCCTTATCGACGATGGCGACTCCGGCAAAAAGTTCCGGCTCCTTTTCTACGTCGAAACTAAAATCACTGACGGTCGCGAACAAATTCTTTCCAAACGCTTGCACTTTGTAGAACTTTCGCAGACTACGCAAAAACTTTCGACCAGCCCCGCGCCTTATCTCGATTATCGCTCGCCTAATGACGCAGAACGCGAAAAAATTTTCCCTGCCCTTGAAAATGTCTCGTGGCTAAATGGCAACGTCGAAGAACGCGCTATCAATTTCGCCGCAGAAAATATTTTGAAGCCTCTTCAATCGAAAATCGCCGCGCAGAAGAAAATTTTCCTCGATAAACTCGAACGCGAAATTAAAACCCGACTTGGCAGCGAAATCAGCTATTGGGATACGCGAGCCGATAAATTAAATGAACTGGCAACCCACCGCGCTGACGAATTAGAAAACCGCTTGAAACGTCGCCTTAAAGAAATCGCTTTGGAACGGAAAATTTTTGCGGCGGCTCCCGTCGTTGCTGGTTGCGCGTTGATTGTCCCGCGTGGTTATCTTCAATCCCAAAAGCCCGACGCCCGCGACCGCGTCGAAATTATCGCTATGAATGCCGTTATGCAAATCGAACGCGAACTCGGCAACACGCCCAAAGACGTCAGCAAAAATAATTGCGGCTACGACATTGAATCCGCCGCGCCCAATGGTTTTCTGCGCTTTATCGAAGTCAAAGGGCGCAACGCCGACGCCGATACCGTCACCGTTACCAAAAACGAAATCAACACCGCGCTAAATTCCCCAGAAAATTTTATCCTCGCTATCGTCATGATTAACGGCAACGCCGCGCACGTTTTCTATCTGCAAATGCCCTTCACCAGCCCGCCCGATTTTAACGCCGTCAGCGTAAATTATAAAATTTCCGCGCTCCTTCGGCAGGGAAATATCTTGCTTGACAGAAATATTTCTTGTGGAGGTGTTTGACTTGATTAACGAAGAAATTCGCGCCATTGCTGAACGAATACGCCAAAAACTTTCGCCGAAGAAAATTTATCTGTTCGGCTCCTTCGCTCGCGGCGACGCCCGAAAACATAGCGATTATGATTTTTATGTCGTTATGCCCGACGGCTCAGGCAATCCCCTTGAACTTTGTCAAAATGCTTATTGCTCGCTGATTGGTTTGGAACGCCAACGCGGCGCAGATATTATCGTCGGTCATGAATCCGCTTTCGCTGAAAGAAAAAATCGCCCGACCATTGAACGCGAAGTCGATAGGGAAGGAATTTTGCTTTATGGCTGAAGACGAAACTTTGAAGTGGTTCCAATTCGCCGAAATGGATTTTCAGACGGCAATTCATCTTTATGAAAACATGTACCCGCCGCCGCGTGAAATTATCTGTTTCCATTGTCAACAAGCTGTCGAAAAACTTTTGAAAGGTTTGCTGATATATTTTGGCGAAGAAATTATCAAGACGCACGATTTAACTTTGCTCGTCAGTCGCTTGCAAAATTTTGTTGACTTGTCGGACGACGAAAAGAAAATTTGCGCGAAACTTTCTTTGTATGCTGTCGAAACGCGCTATCCTCATGAACTCGAAATACAAGAGCAACACGTTAAAGCAGCGGTCGAAGATACTAAAATCATTTTCAATCGGCTCAAAAATTTTATGGCAGAAAATACTGAAGAGGTGAAACCATGAAAAAACTAATCGAAGTGGCTATCCCGCTCGACGTTATCAACAAGGCGTCGGCGCGTGAAAAATCTATCCGGCACGGACACCCCTCCACACTTCATCTTTGGTGGTCGCG
>Ga0247609_10006584_pt1 | contig 11168 bp, 5 predicted proteins | sample 172DNAGHGlowgp2_FD_193487 | JGI IMG/M metagenome (GOLD analysis project Ga0247609, IMG submission 193487) | Sheep rumen microbial communities from Palmerston North, Manawatu-Wanganui, New Zealand - 1728 DNA GHGlow gp2 | ecosystem: Host-associated > Mammals > Digestive system > Stomach > Rumen ... | reverse complement strand
ACTCGCTTACGTCCGCCCACGATATACACGCCCTTCTTCAATTGACCATTGACCTTGCGACCGTTCAGGTCGTAATAATTTTCAATCTTCAATTTTCCATTTTCAATCTTCTCAACGCCGATGGCCGTAGGCTCAGGCTCCCATTCCAGGCTGTAAATCTTCAGGGCATCTTCCGTCGTGCTTGAAGCCATACTACGTGAGCTGGCGGCAAAGCCTGCATAGACAAGTACCTCCGACGGCTGGCTCACATCGTAGGGGATGGTCAGCGTCGTCTTACCCTCAACAGCCATGCTCATCACCAGCTCGCCGGCTATCTTCACGCACAGCAGCAGATTGCCGATGGTCTCGGCCTTGATCTTCACTTTGCCGCGACCGGCATTCACGAAGAACACCAGTCCACGGAAACCGTTGCTGGCTGAGGGTAGCTGGCCGTCAACAGCCGGCAGCTCCGTCGATACCGTCGTCGCAGCCTTGTTGATGACGAGGCAACCCTCTTCAGCATCGTAGCCGCCAGCGTCCGGCGTGATGCAGTAGTAGACGTTACCGACGACCTTCTCGTTCAGATCAGTACTCTCGTTCACCCCGCTCTCGCCGCTGCTGTAGTCACTGGCACCGTTATTGTCGCCTTCGTCCGGCAGCAGGTCGTCAACGGTCGGCTGGGGGTTGAAGATGACAAACGTCTTGGTGACACGACCAGTATAGTTACCCATGCCCATAATAGTCAATGAAGCGACTCCGGGCATAACGTTATGAGTTAGCGTCATGGTGTAGTCTGTACCTTCGGTCAGCACCTGTCCATTAAGCACCACGGTGACATCGGGGATGACAGGATTACCAGTATAGGCACAGCTGTCCGCCACGGTGACGGTGGCTGTGGCAATATCCTTTGGCACGATGGTCAGCGTACCGGCCACATAGTTGAATTCGTAGTTCTGGGCCTCACCGCCGCTGACGATAATGTCATATGTGCCCGCCGACGACATGGACGTGGCTGTAGTGGCAATGAAAGGCTGTGTCATCAGCATCATAGCGTCTTCGTTATTGACGAAGCCAATTATCTGATATGTCAGCTCAGGCATAACCTCGCCGTACACCTTACTCTTGTCCTCTGCCGTAACCGTCAGCAGCGCCTTGTTAATGGTGAACGTAGCCGTTACAGTACCAGTATAGTTGTCCTTACTCGTTGCAGTGACGGTTGCCGTGCCAGCCATTACATTATCTTTATAGCTCAGGCTGTAGTCGGTACCCTCCACAAGGGTGGTGCCGCCACAGACGACACTAACGGCGGGCTCAATGGCAGAGCCTGTATATGGATAAGAAGTATTATCAATCGTGATGGTAGCTGTGGCAATGTCCTTTGGCTGGATGGTCAGCGTGCCGGCTACATAGTTGAAGCTGTAGTTTCTATCTTCACCGCCGCTAACGATGATGTCATACGTACCCACCGACGACATTGACGAGGCCGTGGTGGCGACGATAGGCGGCACCAGCAGGTCTTTCGCCGTATCTTCATTCTTGAAGCCGCTAAGCGTAAATTCGAGCTCTGGGTTCTCATCGCCATACTCACGCGTATAGCTATGTGCAGTGACGGTTAGCGGCGCTTTTGTGATGGTCAGTGTTACCCTTAACCAGATTAACGGTATTGTTACTGACGGTACCTTTAGCTATCACAATATCGTATGTACCCACGGGCGACGTAGCCGTTGCCTCACAGCTAATGGTTGGCGTCCCTGAGGCTATTGTACCTTCTGTCACCTCGTACTCGAATACGGGATTCTCCTCGCCGTACACACGCGTATAGCTCTTCGCCACTAACGACACGAAGTCACTCATGTCTATCAGTGTCGTGAACGACACTATTTCACTTTCAACATAGCTGCCGTCGGATTTCTTCATATAGGCGCGAACATAATAGGTAGTGTTCGCATCCATGCCTGTAAGGTTGAGGTTAATCGATCCAGCAGCATCTTTTATCACCCTGTGATTAGCATCATAACTATCGCTAATGGTCAGCTCGTCCGGCGACTTACCAAAAGTAAAGCCAATGAGTGCCACATCAATCAAATCTCCCGATATAGCAATATTGACGTTTGCTGATGTCACGTTGACATTCTTCACTGTTAACGCCTCTATATTAGAAGGTGTGGGGACGTAGTGAGAAATCTCACCATAAACTGGTCTGATAAGGGCACCAAGGTATTGTCGGATGTCCTCAACGTTCTTGCCGTTTTGCGTCAATGACATGGCCTTTGACTTGTTGTTAGCAGACAGGGCACCCGTCCAGTAGTAAGTCGAAGACGTATTGGTAGAAGTTTCCTCCTTATAGCCCGGCATGGGGAGGAAGATGTAATTCCCATTCATAGGACTTTCAACCAGATAGCCGTTGACACCATTTCTTGTCGTATAAGTCCAGGTACACCTACTCATCAATTCCTCTACCTCTTCGTATGTCGGCATTCTCCATTCTCCGCCCCAAACCTGACGGGCAGCATCGTACTCCGTACCAATGATATCCTGAGACAGATTGCCGCCATTGAACACATAATGTGATTCATCGTAGGATGTCCGTGCCTCGGTATCACCCCATGCGAAGTAGGTTCCCGTGCCTGTCATGTCTGTCGCGCCAAGATTACGGTCTGCCCACTTCACACCACTCGCCAGTCCGAGGTCAACGCCTTCGCCTGCTACTGTCGCAGTACCGCTTTGCTCCACGATGTTCCGGAAGTCCTTCCAGCCATTGGTGGCTTGATACTGTGCCTTGGTACCGGCAGGCACATAAAGTGTGGCGGTGGTGAAAATGTCGGTATTGCCGAACACCGTCGCATTAATTGCGGACGGTTGTACTATCTCCGAGTGTATCTCTTCCAGATTGTAACAGCCAAAGAAAGCGTAGTCGCCGAATGTCGTGACCGAGGCGGGGATGGTGATGCTCGTCAACTCCTCACAGCCACCGAAGGCATATTGCCAGATGGTCTTGATTCCGTCAGGGATAACCGTGTTCTTGCATCCTGACACCAGAATATCCGACTTGCCATAGATGATGGCATTACAACCGTTGCGGGAATCGAAGTTCGGGTTGCCACTCTCCACCTGGATGGACGTGAGGGCAGAACAGCCGTTCAGGGGATTGAATCCCATCCTTGTGACGGTCTTGGGGATGATGATGGACGTCAGACCCACGCAATAGTTAAACACGGCATCGTTCAAAGTCGTCACGCTACTCGGAATGACGAACGAGATCAGTCCATCACAGCCACTGAAGGCATAAGTTCCGAGAGAGGTGACGGTGTTAGGCAGGGTGATGGAGGTCAGTCCATCGCAACCTGCGAAGGCATTGTCATCGATGGCCGTCAAGCCCGTGAAGTACTGTAACTCGTCAAAGCTGGTAATCTCCCATTCTTCCGAGAACACCGTGCCGATGCTCGTTACCGCCGCCGCCTCCTGCTTCGACAGCTCACCGTCATGATCCGTATCCCAGTTAGCGACGCAGATAGCCTTGACTTTGGCGTCGGCAAACTGGATGTTGTCTTTCTGTATAACAGACTGCGAGGTCACGGTCAGTGTACCGTTCTGATAGTTGAAACTGTAGTTCTGGGCCTCTGCGCCACTGACGGTGACGGGATAGGTACCCGCTGTCGATGTCTTCGTGGCCGTGGTGGTGATGACGGGCTGTTTCGTCAGTACTGCCGCCGTCTCACCATTCTTGAACCCACTATAGGTCGGCGTGAACGTCGGATTGTCCTCGCCCTCCACCTTCGTGTAGTTTCCTGCCGAAATGGTCAGCGGCGCCTTGGTGATGGTCAGTGTTCCCTTGACAAGACTCACCGTATTGTTACTGACGGTGCCTTTGGCTATCACGATATCATACGTGCCCACGGGCGACGTAGCTGTCGCCTCACAGGTAATGGTTGGCGTCCCTGAGGTTATCGTGCCTTCCGTCACCGTATATCCGAACGTCGGATTAGCTTCGCCATAGGCGCGGCTGTAGCTGTTGGCCGTGAGCGTAATAGCATCACTAGGAAAACTATCAATGTGATAGGTGTAGTTAGCCGGCTTTGTCTCTTCAGCATTCGGTGTAACTATCAATTGACTCTCTAATTGGATATCACCACCATTGAAGTTGTTGCTAGCTTTTAGCATAATACTGATAATAGCCCCATTTGTTCCACTAAGGAGCGCATTGGAGTTCGATGACAGCAAGAATCGGACAATACCGTTGGTAGCGTTAGCTTCCAGAGAGTGCTTCCGCCAAGTAGTACGTCCGGCAATGTCGATGATCATTTCTCCATCCTCTTCCTCAATGGTGAGTCCTGAAGGTAGCCGCAAGTCAAATTGTACTAGGGTAACTTCCGTACTTGGATTTGACAAGACAATAAACATCTCTTTTGTTTCACCCGCCTTTACTGTTAATTCCTCTATTGACAGACTGGCCGGTGTCGCCGCTACCATCATGGGCAGAAGTAACATGGCTGATATGGCCAAAAGAAACCGTTGAATATTCTTTGTATTCATAATATCTTTATTTTACTGCCCTTACTTTATCAGGACCTTTTTACCATTTAATAAATATAATCCCTTTCGCAGACTATTTAGGTTTGTTGCGTCATGGCGTACCTTGTTGCCTGCTAAATTGTAAATCTCTCCAGACTGGCCGACCTCAACCACGCCCATAGAAGTTGTTCCACCAAGGGTATAGCAGTAGTTTGCCGGTCTCATTTCATCAGAAGTAGGAGTCACTAACAACATTTCCTTAAGCATAATGTTACCACCGTCAAAGTTGTCGGAAGCCGTAAGTTTGATTCTTATGATGTTTCCATTGCAACCTTCAATAAGCGCGTTGGTATTCGAAGCGAGCAAGAAACGTGTTATGTTGCCTGTGGCATTTGCATTTAATGAATGTCTCTTCCACGAAGTTCGTCCGACAATGTCGATAGCCAATTCTTCATTATTCTCAACCACGCTCAGTCCGTCAGGCAGACACAGGTCAAACTGAACAAGAGTAACGCCTGTATCTGGATTAATCAAATTAATAAGCATTTCTTTTGTCTCACCCGCCATGATAGTAAAATCTTCTATCAATAATTTAGCAGATAAAGGTGCTTGGGTAAGTGTAATGGAAGTAGCTAGTCGGGCCGCATTAACACCCAGGATTTTGTTTACCAATAAAACATAATCCGTTCCGTTTACCACATTGTCATTGTTTAAGTCTGCGGCAACGTTATACCCTCCCGTCAGGATTAAGTTTGTCTGTTTTACTAAATCTGTTCCATTTATCTCACCGTCTCCATTCAGGTCACCACTTGCAATAGCACCCTCCCCAAACTCTACAATTTCCTTAAATCGCTTCCAACCTGTTGCCGCAGCGTAAGCAGCCTTTGTACCTAAGGGTACATGAAGCATGACTTTTTGAGCATCCGAAGAATGCATCGGCGAGTGGCCTTTACCCCAATCGTCCTCAAGTTCTGCCGGAGGTGTCGTGGCAAGGATATACACATCCGTCATTCCTTCGCTACCCAAAGAGCTGTATCCTGTGTAAGTAACGCCGGCAGGAATCGTGATTTCTTTGATAATTGTACCATTGAATGCCAAACTAGGAATAATCGTCAGCAACGGTGATAGGGTAACGTTCTCCAACGAAGTACAATAGTTGAATGCGGCCTCACCAAGTGTCTTTACCGTAGGAGGCATCTCAAATGAGGTAATTCCTGTGTAACTGAAGGCTCTATCTCCAATCACCTCCAAAGAAGGATTGGGACCAAAAGTAAATGTTTTCAGGTTATCAAAAAAGTAGAAAGCTCTGTCTTCTATCTTCTTAAGACCGTCTGACCATTGAATACTCTCTAAGGCGTTGCATCCTTGTAGATTCGAAGTATCCCATTCTGTAATCCTATTACCCATTTTAAGAAACTTAAGATTTGTACAACAATAGAAAATATGATTTCCAGTCATTTTAACAGAGCTAGGCATTTCAAACGAAGTAAGTGCAGTTTTGGCAAATGCATAATCTCCGATTTCCTCTAATTTGGGATTCGGGCCAAATATAAACGTCTTCAATTTTCCAAGATTATAGAATGCCCTGCTTTCTATCTTCTTAAGACAATCTGACCATTGGATACTCTCTAAGGCGGTACATCCTTCGAGATCCCCGCCATACATTTCTGTCAGCCCATTACCCATATTGAAGGACTTGAGGTTTTTGCAACCGTAGAACGTACTACCTTCAAGGGTTTTTACATTATCGGGCAGGGTAACCTCAGTAAGATTATCACACCAACCAAAAGCAGAATCTCCAATTTTGGACAAGGATGTTGAAAACGTAATATTCTTAAGACCAGAACTTGCAAAAGCCTGATTATCTACATACTCTACGGAATTGGGCATTACAAACGTCTCCAAACTCTTACAATTGAAGAACGCATTAAAAAGAATATTCTTTATCTTCGGATTGGGACCAAAAGTCACTGATTTAAGTTTTGTACAGTCCTCAAACATTCTTTCCGGTATAACTGTCAATCCATCAGAGAAACGGAATGTCTCAATGTTCATGCAATTCTCAAAGGGAGTCTCTCCTAGTTCCTTCACACCAACAGGCATCAAAAATGTAGTTAACGCCGTACAGTCCGTAAAAGCCCATTTACCGATATACTCCAATTGCGAATTCTCGCTGAAAGTCACCTCAGTCAGGCTCGTACATTCATTGAACGTGGATTGTTCTATGCGTTTCAAACAAGTACCTACGGACACTCTTTCTAATCCCGGGCATAACGAAAAAGCAGCCTGTCCTAATGTCGTGAGCGAATTAGGTAGGCTGATGCTTTCCAGAACATCGCAGCGAGTAAAAGCCATATCGCCAATAGAAGTCAGTCCTGCTGGAAGATTGATACTTCTCAGATTTACGCATTTATAAAATGCACGTTTGTCAATAGATTTCAAATAACCATTGTGTGCAATACTAACATTAGTAACAGCACTTTCTTCGAAGGCACTTTCACAAATAGATCTAACAGATTTCCCAATAATAACATTCTGTAACGATGCACAGGCCTCGAAGACTCCCGCATTAATACTATCTGCATTAAATATGACGGATTTAAGACCGCTATTCTTGAATGCGCTGAAACGAATGGTCTTAACAGATTTGGGAATAGTGATAGACTCAAGTTTTGTACAATTAGCAAAAGCTTGCCAATCAACAAATCGCAATGTATTGGGAAGTGTTATTTGCTGGAGGTTCTTACATCCATTGAATGCATTCGGCCAAATGGTTGTAACTCCACCCTCAATAACTACTTTCGTAATAGTCGTATTATTCTTAAAAGCATCATTTCCTATTACTTTAACTACAAAATTGAGAGGTCTGTTATTACTTTGGGAAACACTAGTAACGCTATTTATATCCGATGTCTTCATTTCCACTTCTTTAAATACACGTGAACGAGCGAACATCCCCCATGTTCCACTCATAGACGGTATTCTACCAGAAGTACTACTAGAAGTACTACCGCTTATTTCCTCTTCTGTAAAATTCAATTGGGCTGGTATAGTAATTATTGAGCCTGACGATCCGCTAACACCTAGTACTGTAGCGATTCCACTCTCATAGCTTAATGCATATCGTAACCCTTGATAATTAATCGTTGAATTGTAGCTTATTGAGTTTATTGGCTCTTCAGATTTTATGAATTCCACTGATATATTAATATCACCAATGGCCCCCACAATGGTTATGGTATCTTCATATAGACTGTCTGGAAGCATCTCTCCGTCAACTATGAAACTCCCAATCTCATAACCTTGATCAGGTTTAACTGCGATTTTTAAATCGACTCCGCTATATTCATCATAAAAAAGGGGAAATGATTTTGTTTCGTTTACAATTTCTGTATTCTTATACGTGACAGCTCCATATCCTTGGGCCGTAATCGTTAGTGTGTTTGAAATATTATGGATAATGCCTTCCCCTATAGCTCTTATGTTTTGAAAATAACACCATGATGGCGTTGTTTTGTATCTATCTAAGCTAGACGGCCCAGAGGAAAAGGTTCGATTGGGTACTATCAGTTCTGAATTGGCATATGCAAGTGGTGAAAAGACATTATATGGTATCGTAAATGGAACAATTATATAACTATGTATCTCTTGAGGCACACAGTCAGCGAAAGCTTCTTCACCAATGCGTCTAACTCCGCCACCAATATCAATGCATTCAAGTGTATTAGCTCCATAGAAAGCATACGCGTTTATACGCTTAACCGAATTTGGTATTTCCAGTCTATCTATTTCTCGTCCATTTGCAAGTGTAGCAGAAGGTGGCTCCCACATATGATGCGCATAATAGAGAGGATTAGAGTACTTGTCGGCAAAAGTGATGTCACACCAAAATGATATTTTGGGTATAGTTACCCTATTCAAGTTCTCACACCCATAGAAAGCCTTTTCCCCACATTCTTCAATATGCTTATTTGTATGATTCATGATGACGTTAGACAGACTTGTGCAACCATAAAATGCATAGGCAGGAATCTTTGTGGCAAAATCTGGAATGACTAGAGTAGAGACTAAATTATTTCCCACATATAGTTTATGGCTATATGATAGCGGATTTGCGGCAGGATTGGAGAATGTAATCTTCAGCCATACTGACAAGCTAGTACAGTTAACCTTGTTTATCCCCGTACAACCCCAAAATGCGTCCTCATCAATGAAAACATTATCTTTAGAACAACTTACTTCAATCGTTTTTACTGACTCACACCCATAAAATGCCTCTTTTCCCACATATTCCAAATCATTTGACAGGATGATGTTGGTTGAGAGTTTATTACAATTCTTAAATGCACGGGTACCAATAGAAGTAAAACTATTGGACAATGCCAGCCTAGAGAATGACTCCAAGTTGACACATCCCTCAAAGAAGTTATCAGGAATGTCTGTGCGGTTGGACATTTCAACACTCCTTAGATTTGTACAATTAGCAAACACACTCTTACCCAATGTCTTGACATGATTAGGAATATTGACTGTCTGCAAATCAGTATTTCCTTTGAAGGCTTCATCGGCAATGCCAATAACACTACATTCTATTGTGTCTTTCAAATAATAAGGATTATCACCAATCAAATAAAGGCTCTGTTCCACATAATGTTTGAATTTCATTTTTTGTGGAATAGTAGAAAGTCTAGTTAGAGTCTTTCCGTCTTTTACACCTTTTACAACGGCTTTGCAGTCGTTAGGATTACCATCAATAGAGAACTTCAAATCATAATTGTCATTGATGGCAATATATAGATCCGCACTACTTACTATGGGGAATAGTAGCGTTACAAATATAACTAATAACCTATGTTTCATAGTATTTAAATTTAGAAGTTCTTATTCATCCTCTCTGGTTATAGGTATATTCCTGATAATAACTGGCTTGTCAGAATCGAGGCCCCACGTTTCGCACTCAACGTCTAAGCTTAACTTGGCAATTCGTTCGGCCGTCTCAGAAACCTTTTCGATGGTTACACTCACCTTCATGGGTACATCTTGGAGTATCGAGAACCAAGGAGTGTTGCCGTTTGAATCACCCTCTCCTGAGACCTTGGCACTCATCTCCTTGTAGATGTTTCCTTCGTTGTCGTAGGCCACGCTTTGAGGATAGCCCATAGACCAGCAAAGGACTTCCACATCCTCTACATCCTTAGAACCTTGGTTTGTAAAGAGCATATCTATCACCACGGTGCTGCCGCTGGCCTCGCACCTCGTCACCTTGATCTTGAAATCAGGATGGTTTGTCACGACTTTCACGGGCAGATTCTGTGCTTTAATAACGTGCACGCCCAAAGTGAACAATGCCATCATTATGAACAAGAGAATCTTTTTCATAGTTTTCATAATATTTTCGTTAATAGTATTGTTTTCTTCATTCACTTCGCAGTATAGCGAATCCTTCCCACTCTAGGTGCAAAGATAGGAAATAAATTTGAAAGTTGCAAGAAAATCGACAGGAAAAAGGTTAAAAACCAGCGGAAATATTTGGAAGATAAGAAAATAATCCCTATCTTTGCAGCGTGAAAGGAGAAGCCGAGTAGAGCCACGATGTGCGGAACGGTGGCATGGCTACAGTTTATAAACTGTGGAGATGATGAGCAATTCGACCTTGCCGCTTGGTTTCTTTCACTCATTTACAGCTGGTCACGTGTGACCAGCTCTTTTTTTATATTTTCTGATATTTAGGCAGTGTGAACTCTGCAGGGTCTTTCACTCTCGTAGCCGTTATGAAGTTCACTTGAGCTACTAATTCGCGACTGATTTTCATTTTGTAATTGGGATGAACGATGAACTTCGATTGTCCGTCTGTATAAATGAAACATTCGCCGTCAAAAAAGAGCTCCATCTGAAAACGGTTCTGGGGAAAGCCAATCAAGTCCGAGTCGGCAACAACGAGGCCTTTAGCACTTTTTGAAGCCCGCATACAATGTTGTAGTTGCTTGGCGCTCATGTAGAGTTCGTCATTGGCGAGAGTAATAGAGTGCTGAAGAGCAAACTGCATCATCCGAGTCTCAACCTTCCCAATACTAAAAGGAGGGACGGAAGAGTAGCCTCTTTGGCGTATATCCATTAGTACTAATGCAATTAGAACCTCTATAGTATTTATTTCCATCTAACCGCAAAGATAGGCATTATTTTTCAAAGTTGCAAATAATTAGGCAAAAAAAATCTCCGAAGCGGCAGGCTTCGGAGGTGTTTATATGACAAATGTTGACCGTAAAAAACTGTTATTCTGGTTTGCTGGTCAAAACCTCTGCTGGGGAGTCGTGAAGAATATGTTGTAGTGAGAAGTCTATCATGCCGTCACCACTTTACCTTCAATTCCCTTCTCCTGAAGCCATTGCTCAAACTTGTGCTTAGCCTCTTTTTTGTGTTCTATCGCCTTCTTCAAGGCGTTCAAAGCTTCGTCCTTTGTCATAACCGATTACATTTAAATGCTGTTCAACATTCACAACGACAGACGTCCGAAAACGTCTTTCTCATACATAAGACCGCCCGCCGCCCACGAGTGGACTAACAAGCGACGGTGCAAATATAGTGAATAAAATTGAAAGTTGCAAGAAAATCGACAGGAAAAAGGTTAAAAACCAGCGGAAATATTTGGAAGATAAGAAAATATTCCCTATCTTTGA
>Ga0247609_10006583_pt1 | contig 11169 bp, 13 predicted proteins | sample 172DNAGHGlowgp2_FD_193487 | JGI IMG/M metagenome (GOLD analysis project Ga0247609, IMG submission 193487) | Sheep rumen microbial communities from Palmerston North, Manawatu-Wanganui, New Zealand - 1728 DNA GHGlow gp2 | ecosystem: Host-associated > Mammals > Digestive system > Stomach > Rumen ... | reverse complement strand
TAAGAGCAGGATAATCCAACCCCAGTCACCGCCGAAGCCACCAAAGCCGCCGTTATTACCACCATACATAGGCGCTACAGGCATAACCATTCCGTTTGAACTTTCATCTGTAATCATTTTGTTTTCCTCCTATATCTTTTTTAGGTTAGCGACTCATCACTTTTGATAAGCCGGTTTATATTAAGACTATGCGCACTTGTCTTAATAACTTATTTTTGGTGCAGCTGATTTATAAATTGCTGCATTTGTGGGTTTCCTTGCAGACTTGCAAAATTATTGACTTGCTGTTGTGATACCTGATTTGTATTTAATAAATGCTGTATGATTGCATTAGGATCATTTATATTCACAGAATTTGGGATATTAAAGCGTTTAGTTAGGATCCTCATGGGTGATTGCCTGAGCTGATTATAGGCTTGAATTAAGCTCATAAAGTTATTCATCATCCTCATTTACCTCCTTTTTACCTCTTTTTGACCTGTCTATAGTAGATAATTTCTCTTTAAGTGCCTCTATTTCTGATTTTAGAGCCGAAATCTGGCTCTCTAACTCATTGAGCGATAAAATGTTAGGGCTAGGATTTTTAGGGTCTGAAATGGGCTCTATTTCGTCCTCACGAGTATACTTCTCAAAAATAGGGCTCTCAAGTTGAGAATATCCCATGGCTTTAATATAAATTTTAGGCGCATTTTCATCCTTAAAAATGACAGTATTGCCATAAGCTACAGGAAAATTTCTTGCTACATTCTCATTTGCCACTGGCACAAAAATATTTTGTGGCTCAGATCGCTGCTCCATTCTTGGAATATTAGGCATGTTCATATTAGGCATCATGCCACCGGCCATGTTTTGATTTGCACCTTGCATTACTGGATATTGTCCGAAATAATTTTGCATAATTTACTCCTTCCTATACCAAACATAAATTGGAATCTCTTGGGAACTATTCCAAGTGTCAAATATATTTCCGTCAACGACTGTTGCGGTGTGATTACCAAAACCAAGAACAAAAGTTCCATATGGGTTATCTTTACAAAAATCATTTGCGGTATAACAATTAGGACAAGTATTAGGGATCGCTTTTTTATAAAATCCATGTTGTCGTAATACCGCTCCCCATACGCTGTCACTACTTGGCATATCCGCCATGGCACAAGCATTTTCACACATCATCCAGAATGCTTCTTCCCAATCAATATCAAGTGCTTTTGCTATTGCCCTTACTGAGCAATCACCTACACTTCTGCCAGCTGGATTTGGATTAAATTTTATCCACATTCAATCCACCTCACAAAATTTTCTAATTCATAAATGGGAAAACATTCTATATACTCACAGCATAAAGCATAAGCATCTGACCAAGTATATCCGCATTTGACTAAGCGCTCAACATATTTATACATATATTCATCCTCCACAAAATTATTAAAACGTAAAAAATGCCCTTAGGCAATGAAGCCTAAGGGCAAGTTAAGTGCAACTTTAGTGCAGTTATTTAGTTATATGTAAAAATAATTGTTGTTCAGATTTATACACAATATTCTTAATTTGACGAACAGATAGATCAAATTCTTCTGCTAAAGATTCATATGTAATTCCATCAATCAGTCTTCTCTTTAAGATCTTTCTATTTCTTTCTGAATTTTTTCCAACTATCCATTCATCTATAAGATCACTGATTTCAGTTTTAGATAGATCAAGCATTATCTTCTCCTACGACGATTACCTCTTGAGCCGCTTCTTGTTCTTCCTCTTCTTCGTCTCGTTGTTATTTTAGTCTGCGACATCGTTATGATCTCCTATGATATTTAAACCTTCACCATCTTGTGTATAAGTAGTAGTTTCTATCTCATCTACATAATCATATTGACACCATTCATAAAGCCACAAAATATTGCTGGCAAATAAAAGTATTATGCAAATGATTAGAGCGACTATAAGGCGCTTTATATGCCTTTCTGAGATAGCCATGGCACCTTCATAAACAATATATGGTACGTCTTTATTATCCATACTTTACTCCTTATGCTACTTTACTAATAAGATAACTCGCTTTTCTGCCTTCCTTATATCCGAACCTGCAGAAGTGTTCGTAATATTTAGGCAATTTATTTCCAAATGCCAAGCGCAAATCTGAATAATTCTGCTGATAGATATAAACATTAAAGATATCGTTGGCCTGTCTACCTTCTTTCATGCCGTGCTTGCAGAAATGCTCAAACAAGGTCTTGTCGTTCTTTCCGAAATACTTGTCTTTCACAACGTCTAACTGATGTGCGGCATAATATTTCGGATTAAATACATATCCATAATCAACACCTTTGTAATAATACTTTCCAAGTATAATTCCACTCGTAGGCGTTGGTGTAGGTATAGGCGCGGGTGTAGGAGTAGGTACTGGTTGACTACCTAAACAAATATTTATTTTATTTGCAAGGTCGTCCATTCTGCTGTAAAGCCAATCACCTGGGCATGAACGTTTGTCATACCATCTGTGAACGCTTAAAAGCATCTCATCTGGCTTTGGTTTGTAGCTCCATGTTGCGTCTTTCGTACCAAGCCAAAGAATTTTCTTTTTTCCGTTTCTCTTACACACATCTGCACCTAACTGAATAAGTGCAGAATAAACTTTCTGATTAAATGCGTATGGGTCTTTTGCGTCGGAAGCACATTCAACAGTTACGGCACGGTTATCATTCGCTGCAGATGATGATGTCCAAGGACGGTTTTTCTCCTCGCAGTACATACCGTAATCGCCGTTAGTTCCAATGCCGTAAGTCGATGACGCTTGTCTTTTTGGGTTTGCGAAAATATTTCCAAGCGTCTGTACTGTTGCCTGTCCTACCACACAATGTGGTGTAAACATATCTATTGGCTTGTTTCGTAATCCAGATGTGTTAGGAGATATCCTAACATACGATACCAATGGGCTATTACTCATTGTCATCATCTCCCTTGTTGTCTTTCAAATCTTGATAACCGTTGTAATATGTATCCTTACTTTCATTCATAAGATATCTTAAAAATTCATTAAGCGCTTTAAGGACAACGATGACACCTGCTCCCCAAGGAATCTCAAAATACGTGAAAATTGTACCAAGAAAAATAATAAGACCAGGTAAAAATTTATTTACGATAAATTTTAACACATCGTAAAATTCATCTGAAAATAAAATAGGTTTACGATAATTCATTATTCCTCCTCCTCTTCATCTTCATTAAAAGTGTAGGCTAAATTTGTAATATATTTATCCAGTTCATTTTTTGCTTCTGTAACTTTACCATTGCAATTCAACTGCTTTAATCCATCAAGCACTGCGTAAAGAGTAGTAATCTGCACATACTGCTCATTCCGCAATTTCGCCATAGATTTATTTATCTTCTTAATGGTCTTATCGTATCCGTTCCACTTGTCTATCTGCTTTGTGGTGTTATGTAAAAAAGTAAACAGAACACCTAAAGCCGTGATAAGTCCTGCAAGTCCGATAATTACATTTATATTAAAAGTGATTTCTCCAGATAAAAGCATATTTTTACGCTCCTTAAAATTCTACGCTCATTATAGCACGGACAAAAAAATATGGGAATAACTTTTTTTTGTTATTCCCATACCTCCATCAAGCCAACAATTATTAGCAATGGGATTTTATTTTATGATGCGAGTGGCTTTAATGATAAGCCTACACCTACCGACCAAAATGCAACTGATAAAGCACCATTTATATTTATTGCAAATGCACCTGCATCTGACCCATTACCACAACCACCACCTACATTCGCAAAGCACACGCCTGATGCTGTATAAACGGAATCTGAATAATAAGTACCATTTCCACCTGCATACGCACTAACAAGAATAATTCCATTTGAATATGCTTTCATTTTCTTTATAAAGCTACCCGATATATTAGTTGCAATAGTATTACCCGTCAAGTAATTTGTAGGTGCGTTATCATTTTCAATATAACCTTTTAATGAGCTACCATCTGCCGTACCATAGGTAAGTTTATACAATACTGTACCACTTGATAATACATATCCTGCCATTCTACGCCAAGCATCTGCATACCAATTTTCCATACCGAATATTTTACAACCTTGATTACCTCTCTTGGCATAGAAATATCCTTTATCATTTCCAAGTCCCGTTATGTATATATCACTTGCAGATGAGCCATTATAAGCATGACCATATCCAATTTTTTCACTATTCAAAGATTTAATAACAAGTATTAAAAGGAAATTGATTAAAAGTCTATCTGCAAATACATCAATATACCAAGCATATTCTTCGCCATTCTGATTATTTGCTTTTGCGTATGCTATCTGTGTAGCACCTTCCGTTGTGTTATTTCGTGTCTTACCACTTAATGACCTTAATACATTGGATTCTGCACAAGCACCATAAATACCAGTATAGAAATGCTCAATAAGATTATCGTTTGCATCGTAGAAACTCCAAGCAACAAAATCATTATCCATTTTCTTATTAGCAAATAATACAGTATAAGTAGTATCATCGTTTGTATCTGGAATAACCTTGTACCATATCTGTTTTCCGTCTTTACCCCATTCCATCATGGCATTGTATGAACCACTTTCACCCGTCAAGTATGATGATACATCATTGCCATTTGTATCTTTTGTTAAGTCATTAGGGTTAAGGTAAATCTTCGTTGCATAGTCCTGACTAATAAGTACGGGGCGAGGCATAAAGAAATCATTTTCGCTCCAACTACCCCATACCCATCTGTCATTAGTAAAGTCCATATAAGCAGGAGAGTAATTGTAATTATTAACATTCTTTCCGTTGTACTGTACTTTGTAACTAACGGCGTCATCACTACTTGAAACTGTACTGTCAACCTTAAATCCATAAACTGTTGCCGTTGCATCTACTGTATAAAGTTTCACGGTATCAACAACAACCTCAACTGAATAATTCAAATTTGATGTGACTACCCAAGTACCAAACTCTGTAACATCGCACTCGAATACTCCCGTGCTTGTTTCGGTTGCTCTAACGGCTTTAACACCTTTCTTAACAATAACAGTTGCTCCTGTCGTTGCAGAAATTATAAGGTGTGGGCGTAAAGTATCTCCACCCACTACCTTTCCTTTATCAATTAAAACTACATTTTTTAAGTTTGCAGACATATTTTATTTCCTCCTTTTAAATACATACGGCAGGGGCAAGACCATAAGTATTAGATGTACCAACAGATTCTGAAACAAGGTAAGTATTATAAGGATAACAAGCACAATTTTTCAAGTTATCTGCAGTACTCGGTGAGCGTTGCCACCATACGCTTGAAAGAGTACTTGCATTCCATTTAGGCAACTTGTATCTATTATTTGTTGTTTCGTAATGTTTATATTGTGTACCTTCATTTGCTCCAGAATGAGTTTTGGTACCATAGATTTCATACTCTGATGGCAACCATACATAATCTTCTGTATTTTCAAGAGTGGTGGATTGACTACCCTCTGTTGTCTGTTTTGTAACGCTTTTAACAAGTGATTTAAAAGCACTCGGAAGAGCGTTGTAATAAACTGAATTACACCATGTTCTTCTCGCAGATGATTTCCAACCACCCACATTTGTATTAGTGCTATTGATATAACCTTTTTCAGTATTATTAGCACCATCTGTATCACTCACAGTTGCATCTCTCAAACAATCTTTCTGTTGTAATGAAACAAGGGATTTAGTATGTCCGTTTATTGCCGTTGTTAAGTCATCATGTTCAAAGTCAAGGATAACCATTTCTACATCCTGTGACCTATGACTCTCTCCTACTCCAGTTGCAGACATAGACGACAATGTAATTGTTCTGCTATCACCAACGTGCCATACAGACTTAATATCATCAAGGGTAATCTCATTGTTATAAAATGCGTTTACCATTGCCGTTATTTCTTCGTCTGTTCCAGTACTCCATGATACTAAATTCAAGAATGGTACTCCACTACTTGCATAGTCCTCTACATATCCAGTAAATGCTAACTGTTGTGCATCGGACATTTGCAGAAATTCGGAATAGGTTATTGTTGTACTCGGTAATGCCTCTATATCTGCATTTACCCACTTTTCACTTTCTTCATCATATACAAGTGCTTGTTTGTCTGTGGGGCTACTGATGTTGGTGTCTGTTAGTCCTACAAGACTACTTGCTCCATGCTCTGCATAATATTTTGAGTTGTTCTCATAAGCAGGGTCATCACTTGTTACTGGTACACCACCTCTTGTTCCTATTGCGTATGCTTCCGAGTCAAGTGCTTTACTTGAAGCCGTGTTTGCACTTATTCCTGCACTTTCGGCACTCGCAGAAGCAGAAGCAACTGCCACATCTATCTGGGATAATAAATTCGGGTCAAGTTTTGCTCTTGTAACGCTACCGTCAATTATATTCGCAGTAACACTCTTATTGCCTTGTGCGTCTGTTGTAACTGTAAACTGAATATTTCCAGAATTAACAAATGTGATAGTTTTAATGAGTGTGCCAACATCACAAGTATATGTAGTGCCATCTTCTGCTGTCATAGTAATAACGCCGTTTTCATCCATTGCAAACGAAACGGGTATCTTTTCTATGTTCTGATCAAACGTATCAGTTGTGCCATTCTGATGTGTAAATGTCCACACACCTGTTGTCGGATTATATGCAACACTTTTTATATCGAGCAATAAATCAGACTGATTTGCTTTATTCGCATCAAGTGCAATTATACGATTATCCATTTCGTATGTAGCATAATCTATTTTATTAAGATTCCTTGCACCAAGTGGTGTTGCTATACTCGGCTCATCTTCCCAATTTATTCTTTCTGGATATGCTTTATTCATTTACGACCTCCTTATATGCTTCTATCACATTATCGCCATGTGCTTCATAGGTATCAAATAAACCTTGTATACCTTTCATTGTACGCCTAAACACGAAACTTTCAAAAGCGTCTATATAAGTTACAAGAGTAACTCTGTCTCCTGTTTCAACCCAAGGCATACCTACAAGAGTTGTGTCATGTGGTGTATATCCCATATTTGAAATACGGTTAAACATTCTTCCAAGAATAGTATTTATTTCTGGTAATACATCGTATGGTGTTACGGACTGTCCATTGACATTATCTCTGTAATTAAATTTTACTGCGGAATTACAGAAAAATACATTGTCATCAATTATGTATGTACTATCATAATTTGCATCACCAACAAATGTTCTCAATGTTATTACATCTTTACCATTATTTTGTGACTTAATTTGTATTTTTCCAAAATCTGCTGACTGATAATCTTCCTGCTTACTTACAGAATACTTTGCAGACGGTATCAACATTGCATCTTCTATCGGATACAAATCTTCTGACGGATATAGTGTTTCTGATGGATATAAAGATCCTTTACGGCTATATACACACTCTACATCGCCTTGTCTGTTTATCTTAACAAATGCACCATTTATTTCCATGAGCGACCTAAATACATCACGCACGGTACAAGTGGGTGTGTTCCATTCAAGCGTTTCCCAATCGTAATATACAAGCCTTGCAGATTTATTCACGAGTAATTTTACCCAATTAGGACAAGGCGTACGATATACATAAACTTCATCAATAAAGCTACTTGTTGTTCCAGATGCTCCCTCACTTTCAAACTTAACATGAGTCGCATAATAAATATTTAATTTTATGCAATTATCAGATATTGCAAAATAATCATCTGCATTTACAAGGTATCTATTATAGGTATCATCATCTAATACTTCTTCAACCATTACTGATGCATTTGTTAAAATACCTTTTTTAGGATTTACATCTTTCTTCATAAATGTAAACCAATTTTCCCATACCCAGTCATCTGAAAATCCAGAAATATTTTTCTTTTTAAATTTATACAAATAATCACTTGAGACATTATTGATTTCAAATTTTTGCATATCACCGCTGTTGTGACATAATTTATTTTGACCAGTCACACTATCTTTTACAGTAAATTCTGCAATGTCATACATTCTTGTTGTAGCAGGTAAATTGCTTATATCCCCACTATCAAATACTAATTCTTCCGTATAATTGTTATCATTTTCATATCCAAGAAATTTTGCAAAATTATAATATGTAGAAAACATTTGTCTTGCAAATTCAAAACCGCCAAAAGTATAATCGTTTGATGATACTCCAAACATATAATCTGCGTACCAGTCCGTCGCATCTTTGTCCCAATCTATCATTTCATCGTACGCAGTAATAGCCTTAGTAACAAGATTATATTTTGTTTCTTTCTTTACTCCAGTAACTCTAAACCTACCTAAAGGAATCTTTTCTGTATCATCACAAGTAATATACGCTCTAAAAATTTTATTTATATAATCATCCCTTGTATCTGCTACATTAAAAGAACAGTTGGCTGCTTCGCTCAAACCAAATTTCAAATTATCTTTTGAGCAAATGCTTTCTGTCAACTGAAAACTCTCTAACATAAGTTTATCATTATGAATATTAAATACTGGATAAACGCCATTTACAATTTGACTTTTTGAATAAGGTGGGTAAACAAATGGCGGTCTCGGCGTATTAGATAAATTGAGCATCAATTTATCAAACAAAAAATCATAGCTATATCTTATTGAAGAATAGCCACTATCAATGGTAACATTTGAAAAATTGATTCTAAAAAACATTTGTATTGATTTAATATAATTATTACTATCAATTTGAGTAAATGGTGTTTCCAAATAATTGCTTAACGGAATATTAAATCTCATTCCATCTTCACTTAAAAAATTCTCTATAACGCTAACATTATCATATCTCAATCGGGCAGTTTTATTTGTGCCATTTTGAACATAATAAACATATATCCATATAGGACCCGTATAAGATATATCAGCTGTGCCCTGTGTTATTCCATTATTAATAAATCTTACATTTATTGACATATAGATATAACTGTAATCTAAAAATTTATCCCAATTTATACCATTAAATAAGTCTTTTGTATATTGACTTTCGCTTGCATTTTCTGGATAATAATAAAATTCATCCCAAGCATCATAATTTCCATCATTTGAAATATTTCCACTTGAATATGACGAAAAAAATTTTGTATTACCTGTAAAATAATTTATTTCATCTGTTGAATTTATACCGTTTTCAAATTCAATAGACAACTCTTTGTGTGAGTTGTCTGATAAAAATGCTCTTCTTGTTTCTTCTGTAATCTGTAACATATTACTGCTCCCTTAATTCAAGTGTTACTTTGTCTATTGGCGCTCCACTTAATAAATCATAATCTAAATGATTTGCAGATGTAAGCGTATAATACGCTTTTATTTCTTCGGTCTTATTCAAGTTGGAAATAAAAACAGTTATCGTTAATACATCATCACTATCAGTTGCAAGTGCAAGTAAATCAACAAAGTTTTGGTAATCATCTGGCTTATAAAATGCAAGTGTCATAGAACCAGTAACACGAGTGCGTAATTTACACTCGTGATACTTTCCGTTTGCGTCTTGCCATTCGGTATGATTTATCTTTTCTGCGTTTACAGAATACTCTTGTCTCTGAACAAATTCACTTAAATCTATATTGTTTATTGATATATACATAGCTTATCTCCTAACTAAATGCTGAATATCCAGTTGATTTATAAAATCTTCTTTGCTCTTCTCTGACAAGATTAAATACACCATTTGCGTCTCCCTCTAATACTACGCTTGTATCCTTATTCACAAGTTCTTCAAGTAATGAGATTATACGGTTATTATCCCTTGATGCCTGTGTGGTTGACGTTGCAAAATCAGTATTTGCTTTCATTGTGTAAGAGTCAAAATCTGCATCTTCAAATTCTGGTCTAACTGCTAATGCAAAATCACTTGCAGCATTTTCAAGTTCTCCGAGATTATCGCTAATACCCTTCGTGAAAAGGTCAACCATATCTGGTGCGTATGTGTGGAAATTACTTAATGGCCCTTTATCTGGTTCAGAGAAGCCAAGATAATCTGCAATAGTTCCTGCGATATCTTGACACGCACTAATTACATTACTAATGCTATCTTTGATACCACTAATAAAGTTATCAATAAGGTCTGTACCCCATTGCCATGCGTTTGCTCCCACATTAGCAATACCATCTGCAAACTCTGTGAGAAGTTCCACACCTGCATCCCATGCAGTTGTATAAAAACTTTCTACTGAGCTAATTATTGATGCTCCTAAATCTATTATTGCTTCAATAACAGTTCCCACACGATTTAAAATACCTTCAAGAATTGCTCCAATAATAGAAGCACCACCCTCTAACATATCAGGTAATGATTTTAAAATCGCCCCTGCGAGTTCTGTCATCAGATTAAATCCTGCCGTTAAAAGCGTAGGAACGGTCTTTATAACGCCGTCAATTAACGAATTAAGGATTTGTATACCTGCAGAAATAATCTGTCCTAAATTGCTTAATATGGCTTCTGTGAGCGCTCCTATAATCTGTATTGCAGCCTGTACTATCATAGGGAAATTATTCACTATTGCAGTAACGAGATTTTCAATAATAACTGGTGCTGCTTCGATTAGTGTAGGTAACGCTTCCATCAATCCATTGGCAAGAGCCATTATAATCTGCATTGCCATATCAATAAACATTGTAAGCGACTCGCTTAATACCTCTGGAGATGTAAGATACGTAATCATATCAACTATCATCTGTACGAATAACGGTAATTGTTCCTGCAGAAATGTTGCTATCTCTGGTATCATTTCGCTTATCATTGTCTTAAATGTTTCCGCAATATTTATCAACTCTGGTAATATTGCTTGAAACTCTGCGAATACAGATGGAATTTCATTTATAATTCCTGTGAATACTTGTTGAACTATACTTGCAGCAGTAGTTAAAAGACTTGGAATACTACCTATAATGCTTTTGCTTATTACAGAAATAAACTGTCCGCCAATACTTACTAATTTTGGTAAACTGTTAAGAATTTTATCTCCAACATTTTCAACTAAATCAACAAGTGCAGGAAAAACAGTAGGAATATTATCAATAATCGACTGTGCGATAGCACCGATTATACTCGTTCCTACTTCAAGTGCCTGTGGCAATGCTTCCGTAATATTTGCCACAACGTCCTGTATTCCTGTAGACATCTGCTCTATTCCTGCATCAA
>Ga0247609_10006580_pt1 | contig 11170 bp, 10 predicted proteins | sample 172DNAGHGlowgp2_FD_193487 | JGI IMG/M metagenome (GOLD analysis project Ga0247609, IMG submission 193487) | Sheep rumen microbial communities from Palmerston North, Manawatu-Wanganui, New Zealand - 1728 DNA GHGlow gp2 | ecosystem: Host-associated > Mammals > Digestive system > Stomach > Rumen ... | reverse complement strand
TGGTGGACAGAACGTCAACAAAGTGGAATCTGGTGTACGACTGCGCTATATGTGGAAAAATCCCAACACCGGCGAGACAGAGGAAATACTCATCGAATGTACGGAAACACGCGATCAGCCAAAAAACAAAGAACGTGCGTTGAGCCGTTTATACACCTTCATCTATGACAAGGAACACCAGAAATACGTGGACGATATTGCTTCACGCCGAAAAACACTAGTTTCTACCGGCGACCGTTCTGCAAAAATCAGAACATACAACTTCCCACAGGGACGTGTCACTGACCACCGCATAGGTTATACCACTCACGACCTGCAAGGCTTCCTCGGAGGTGACATCCAGGCCATGATTGATGCCCTGACCGTGGCCGAGAACGCCGAGCGAATGAAAGAATCAGAATTGTAAAAAGTGTTCTTATGGGATTTTTATTGCCGTCTGCTTTGCCAATCAGCACAATAGGCCTTTCTGGATATATTGCATCATCTGAATAATTGCCTTTGCTGTTTCGAGATTTATCCTAATTTTCATCACTAAGCTCATCAAGAGATTATGAATCGTCAACAACTAATAGAGCAGATTAAGCTGAAACAAAGCTTTCTCTGCGTGGGTCTCGACACTGACCTGAAAAAAATTCCCCAGCACCTGCTTCAGGAAGAAGACCCCATCTTCAGTTTCAACCGTGCCATCATCGATGCCACCGCCCCCTACTGCGTGGCCTATAAGCCCAACCTGGCCTTCTATGAGGCTTTCGGCGTAAAGGGAATCATGGCGTTCGAGAAAACCGTAGCCTACCTTAAGGAGAACTACCCCCACCACTTCATCATTGCCGATGCCAAGCGCGGCGATATAGGCAACACCTCGGCCATGTATGCCCGTACGTTTTTCGAAGAGTACAATGTAGACTCGCTTACTGTGGCCCCCTACATGGGCGAAGACTCGGTCGCCCCCTTCCTTGGCTACGAGGGCCATTGGGTCATTCTGCTGGCACTCACGTCAAACAAGGGCAGCAACGACTTCCAGCTCACGGCCGATGCGCAAGGTGAACGCCTGTTTGAGAAAGTGCTGAAGAAAAGCCAGGAGTGGGGCACGCCAGAGAACATGATGTATGTAGTGGGTGCTACACAAGGCCACATGTTCCATGACATTCGCAAGCTGGCCCCTCACCACTTCCTGCTTGTGCCCGGTGTAGGCGCCCAGGGCGGAAGCCTGCAAGAAGTTTGCCGCTATGGCATGAACGAAGACTGCGGTCTGCTGGTCAATTCTTCCCGCGGCATCATCTATGCCTCAAATGATGACCATTTTGCTGAGATTGCAGGCAACAAAGCTCGTGAACTGCAACAGGAAATGGCTATTGAACTGGACAAAATCGGATTCTTCAACTCTCCACGATGACAGTTTTCAAGCTATTTCACTTTCCACAAGATAGACGAAACGATTTCAATGCCCTTCGATACCACAATCTTCGAAGGGCTTTTTGTCCCTACAAACAGCACATTCACTAACGACATGAAACGAGGACTAATATTAGAGGGAGGAGCCATGCGCGGACTCTTCACCTGCGGAGTGATTGACGTGATGATGGAACACGGTATATGGCCCGACGGGCTGATTGGTGTGTCGGCAGGAGCAGCTTTCGGCTGCAACTACAAGTCACGACAACCTGGTCGCGGTATACGCTATAATAAGCGGTTTGCAAAAGACGGAAGGTTCAGCGGATTAGGCTCCCTGTTGCGAAGCGGCGACTACTTCAATGCAGAGTTTGCCTACCATACTGTACCAGACATGCTTGATAAGTTTGATGTAGAGGCTTTCGAGCAGAATCCCATGGAGTTTGTCGTTGTGTGTACCGATGCCGTAACAGGAAAACCGGTCTATAAGCGGTTGGAAAAGGGCGGGCCGCTAACAAACGATTGGATAAGGGCCTCTGCATCGATGCCCTTGGCTTCAAAAGTTGTTGAACTGGAAGGTTACAAACTACTCGACGGTGGCGTAGCTGACTCTATCCCCTTGGCCTACTTCGAACAACAGGGCTACGACCGAAATATCGTGGTGCTCACCCAACCAATGGACTACCGAAAAGAACACAACCGGCTGATGCCACTCATGCGCATAGGACTACACAGATACCCGGAGATGATAAAAGCACTTGACCGCAGACACTTAATGTACAACAAAGAGGTAGAATATGTCCGTCAGACAGAAAAGGAAGGACGCTGCCTGGTAATACGACCTGAGGGAAAGATACCTATCGGACACGTCTCCCACGATGCGCAATTGATGGAGCAAGTCTATCAGATGGGACGGCAGACGGGGGCTGCCCACCTCGATGCGATTCGACGCTATTGGGAATAAATTCTGAAAAAGACGATTGTTTATGAAGTATTTTTGCTAATTTTGCATCCGTTATGAGAATAGATATTATCACTGTTTTGCCTGAAATGCTTGAAGGCTTTGTGCATGAGTCAATACTGGCCCGTGCAGAGAAAAAAGGACTGGCAGAGATTCGACTGCACAACTTGCGCGATTATACGCTCGACAAGTGGCGTCGGGTAGATGATTATCCATACGGAGGATCGGCGGGTATGGTCATGCAGTGCGAACCTATAGACCGCTGCATCACGGCCCTAAAGAGCGAACGCCAGTACGACGAAATCATTTTCACCTCGCCTGACGGGGAGAAATTCAATCAACACATGGCTAACGAGCTCTCACTGAAAGGCAACCTCATCATCCTTGCAGGACACTACAAGGGTATTGACCAGCGCATACGCGACCATCTGATCACAAAAGAAATCTCCATCGGTGATTTCGTGCTTACAGGGGGAGAACTGGTGGCGGCCATGATTGCCGATGCCATTGTAAGAGTAGTTCCTGGGGTTATAGGCGATGAGCAGAGTGCCCTGAGTGACTGTTTCCAAGATGACATTCTTGCCGCACCTATCTATACACGTCCAGCCGATTACAAGGGATGGAAGGTTCCCGACATCCTACTGAGCGGCAACGAGGCGAAGATACGCGAGTGGGAGTTTGAACAGGCAATGGAACGCACGCGACGGTTGAGACCCGACCTCCTAAAAAAAGAGGAATCTTGGAACAGATAATTCCAAGATTCCTCTTTTTTAGAACAGAAGAGCTATGACTTAGCAGAGCTTGCGCGAGCCGTCGCCAATCACCACGTCATAGACTTTAGGCTCATGACCGTATTTGGCGTTGAACTTCTCCTTGGCATCAGCTACGAACTTCTTGTAGAGATCGTTGCGAACGAGATTAATAGTGCAGCCACCGAAGCCACCGCCCATGATACGCGAACCCGTCACACCGTTCTCCTTGGCAATGTCGTTCAGGAAGTCGAGCTCTTCGCAGCTTACCTCATAATCCTTTGACAGTCCCTCGTGAGTCTTGTACATCATCTCACCCACTTTCTCATAGTCGCCTTCGTTCAGAGCATCGCAAACAGCCAATACACGATCTTTCTCGCCCAAGACGAACTTAGCACGCTTGTAGTCCTCTTCTCCAACCTCAGCCTTCACTTCCTCAAGCTGCTCCCATGTGCAGTCACGCAAGGTCTCAAACTTGCCCTCGGGATGCTTGGCGGCAATGTGCTTCACCACATTCTCACATGAGTTGCGACGGTCGTTATAGGGCGAACCGGCCAACTGGTGCTTTACAACAGAATCAAGCAAAACCAGACGATAGCCATCGGGCTTGAAGGGGAAATACTCGAACTCGCGGCTGCGGCAGTCGAGACGCATCAAGCAGCCAGCCTTGCCGAACACGGAAGCAAACTGATCCATGATACCACAGTTCACACCGCAATAGTTATGCTCCGTGGCCTGACCCGCCAGCACCATATCCCACTGAGACACCTTGTTCTCACCGAAAATGTCATTCAGGCCACAAGCAAAGCAGCTTTCCATAGCAGCTGAAGAAGACATGCCGGCGCCGAGGGGGACATCACCTGCAAAAGCTATATTGAAACCCTTCACAGGAACGCCAAGCTTCATCATCTCCAGAGCAATACCATAGATATAACGAGCCCAAGAAGCCTTAGGACCTGCAGGATCACTGAGTTTGAAGTCTACACGGTCTTTCAGATCAATAGCATAGGCCATCACAGTATCTTCCGTTCCATTGGCACGCATCTCTGCGGTCACGCCCTTATCTACTGCTCCGGGGAAAACAAATCCGCCGTTATAGTCGGTGTGCTCACCAATCAAGTTGATACGACCAGGAGATGTGTAAACGTTACCAGTCTTACCGTCAAAGTGCTTGATGAAGCGTTGTCTTACGAAATCAATTTCAATCATAGGTTTTTAAGTTTTAATTGTTGATAAATTGTAGGATTTATTTTACGTTAATACCAATCTTTGAACCCCAATTACAGAACCAGAGTACATAGGCGTAGTAGACGAACATGAGCATGATGGCAACACCCACACCCAGTGAGGGATTGTCGACGATAGTACCCATGAGCAAGGGCAGCGTGGCACCGCCAAGCACGCCCATGTTGATCAGGCCAGAGGCGTTCTTCGTGTGAGGGCCGAGCTCCTGCAGTCCGAGGTTGAAGATGAGGGGCCACATCACTGAGTGGAACAAGCCGGCAGCCAGCATGGCATAGACGGCAGCCATGCCTGGGAGGAAGAATGATATGCCTACGCAGCAGGCACCGAGAATCAAGCAGGCAGTAAGCAGCTTGCGAGCCTCGAACTTAGCCAGGATAGCAGAGCCAACAAAACGACCCACCATCATGCCGCCCCAATAGTAGGGCAGGAACTCGGTGGCTGAACCGGGCAGATTGGGGTCGGCCTTCCAGTAAGCGGGAAGCATCGAGGGAATACCAATTTCCAGCCCCATATACATGGCGATAGCAAGTGCGCCGAACCACACGTGGGGATACTTGAAAACGCTCGACTTATACTGCGACATGTCGTAGGCATCGTCGGCTCCTTCTTCCTGCTTGTCCTTATCAGGATCGGGCAACTTGATGAAGAACAGGATGGCGGCAATGACCAGTGCAAAGATACCCAGCATGAGGAATGGGCCAGGCACGTTCTCTGGCAGTTTGGGCTTATCGGCAATGATGACAGCAGTGATGAATATAGGAGCCACGGTGGTAGCTACCGAGTTCAGAGCCTGAGAAAGGGTCATACGGAATGCCCCGGACTCAGGTTTTCCAAGTACCATAACGTATGGGTTGGCCACTAACTGCAGCATAACAACGCCCAAGGCCACAACGCTCATGCAGCAGAGAAACACTGTGTAGACGCTTGATGTTCCTAAGGCGGCAGTTACGCCTAAGTTATTGGCAATAAATCCGATACCAACAACGGTAAGGCCGAGAACAAGAGTTGATTTGTAACCAATCTTGCTCATCATCATTGCAAACGGGATGGAGAAGAAATAGGCACCATAGAAAAAGGTATTTACCAACTGGCCTTGTGTATCACTCAGTTTGAAAGCTTCCTTACAGAACTCAATCATGGAGTTGTTCATCGTGGTGATGAATCCGATGAGGAAACACACAATAAACACGATAATCAATGGGAACAGATAGTTCGGTGTTTGTTTTTGTGACATAGTCTTAGTCCCCTAAGCTGGGGGGGTCTGAACAAGCGTTTATCAGACTGTTTTTGGTAGGTTTATATTTTTTAGGGGAGCTGGAGGACTGCGCTTGTTCAGCCCCCCCAACTCCTGACTTATGGGGCTATTTACTCAGCCACTCCGAATTTATAAATTGTCTTTTGCTTGTAACGTTCGCCGGGACGAAGAATCACCGATGGGAAGTAAGGCCTGTTGGGTGTATCGGGGAAGTGCTGGCACTCGAAGCAAATTGCAGAGCGGCGACCAAATGTTGCACCCTTGTAGCCTTTATAGCCATCAGCCCAGTTGTCGCTGTAGACCTGAACACCAGGCTCTGTGGTGTACACCTCCATGGTGCGCCCGCTGTTGGGTTCTGTAATCTTTGCGGCAAAGCTCAGCTCACCTTCCTCCTTCTTGTTCAGCACGAAGCAGTGGTCATAACCTGCACCGTTCCTAATTTGCTCATCGTCGGCATCGATGTCCTGCCCGACGGGCTTTACCTTGCGGAAGTCGAAGGGAGTACCTTCCACTTTGCGTATCTCACCCGTAGGAATAGAGGTCTCGTCGATGGGGATGTAGAAATCGGCGTTGATTTCGCACTGAAGGTCATTGATGGTGGGGGTTGGATCAGCGGTTCCTGCCAAACAGAAGAAACCGTGGTGGGTAAAGTTTACGATTGTTTTCTTATTGGATGTTGCAAGATACTCAAGTACGAGTTCATTCTGGTCGGTGAAGGTAAATTCCACGGTGATGTCCACTTCTCCTGTGAATCCCTCTTCGCCATACGAAGATATCCTGTGAAGAGCCAAAGAGCGGGGCCCCATCTGCTTGGCATCCCAGATTCGTGCATGGAAGCCGGTAGGTCCGCCGTGAAGGGCGTTGGGACCGTTGTTAATAGCCAGCTGATAGTCCTTGCCGTTGAGAGTAAACTGTCCCTTGCAGATGCGATTGCCGTAGCGTCCGATAAGCGTGGAAAGGAATGGTTCTGGCGAGTTGATGACTGATTGGATGTTGTCGTGTCCTTGAATAACGTTGGCAACGTTTCCGTTCTTGTCGGGCACCATGACAGCACAGATGGCTCCACCGTAATTGGTCATGGCTACCTCATAGCCCTTGCGATTGCGCAGAATGTAAAGATCGGTTTTTTTGCCATTGATAGTGGTCTGAAAGTCTTCACGTTTCAGGCCACACAAAGTCGCATTTTCTGTTGTGTTTGCCATAATTGTTTGGTTTTAGTTACAGTATCTTCTGCAAAATAACAAAAAAAAGCCGATATACGCAAGCATATCGGTCATTTTTTGTTGTTAAAAACAACTAAAGACGTGTTTTCAAGAAGTCGGCCACGACATAGGTACTGCCTCCCACAAAGATGAAATCATCGCTTGTGGTGCCTGTAATAGCTGCCTGATAGGCCTTCTCCACAGTGGGATAACATTCACCCTTAAGCCCAAACTGGTCGCCGAACACCTTGAGCGATGATTCGGGCAGAGCCCGCTTTGTGTTTCCTTTGGTATAAAAATAGGTTGCATTTTTCGGTAGCAGCGACATAACACCATAGACGTCTTTGTCGTCTACCATGCCAAACACGATGCGCATCTCCTTGCACTTCACCTGTGCAAGCTGCTGACTGAGATACTCCCATCCACCCACGTTGTGGCCTGTATCACACACTACCGTTGGCTGCTTTCTTACAACTTGCCAGCGTCCCATAAGACCTGTTATCTTCGTGACATTTCCAAAAGCAGTGCAAATCTCCTGATTGATTAGTGGCAGATTTTCTTCATTCCAGGAAGAAGCAACATAGCCCAGGTCCATAAGCTGGTGCATGGCCACAAGCACTGTGTTCATGTTCTTCTCCTGATAAAGACCTCCCAGCTCGCCACGTATCTCTCCCAGATGCCGGGTTTGATAGCTCATGCCGCCTTCTGGAATCGGAGTGGCTGACACCACCTCCTTCTCCTGCTCATCTTCTGCAAAAGTAATAGGTGCTGATGCCTCCTGCGCCAGCATTTCGAATATCTGGCGTGTCTCTGGGGCAGCCTCGCCTATGACCACAGGTACGCCTCGCTTGATGATGCCGCCTTTTTCCATGGCAATCTGCTCTACGCTGGCTCCTAAAAGCTGAGTGTGGTCGAGCGAGATATTGGTGATGACTGAAAGGATGGGTGTAATAATATTTGTGCAGTCAAGGCGGCCGCCCAGCCCTACTTCCACCACTGCAATATCCACATCGGTGTCCTTGAAGTACTTGAAAGCAAGAGCAGTGGTTATTTCAAAGAACGATGGCTTGAGAGGTTCGAAGAATGATTTTTCCTTCTCCACGAAATCTATGACATATTTTTCGGGGATAGGAATTCCGTCCACCCTGATACGCTCGCTGAAGTCGAGCAGGTGGGGCGAAGTGTATAGCCCAACCCTATAACCGAACGTCTGCAATAGTGCTGCAATGGTATGAGACACAGACCCCTTGCCGTTAGTGCCGGCAATATGTATGGAGCGGAAGTTCTCGTGGGGATGCCCGAAATGCTCATCAAGCTTGTGCGTCGTTTCAAGTCCTTCCTTGTAGCCCGCAACGCCTTGCTGTTCGAAATTGGCCGTTTGAGAAAAAAGATATTCTGTAACCTCTTTATAGTTCATAACATCAATCTGTGAGTTGGATTAGATATTTACGAGTTTGCGCTATGAAAAATAATTCTTAAACCGTTGGAAGATGCTCTCTTTTGTCTGTTTGTCCCCCCTGAAGTTGTCACTGTCCCTGAACGACTCCAAAGCATGTTTCTCTTCACGAGAAAGGGTTTTGGGTACATAGACACTGATATTGACCACCAGGTCTCCCTTCCCTACTCCATAGCCTTGCACTGCGGGAAGTCCCTTCCCCCGCAGACGGAGAGTTTTTCCTGGCTGTGTGCCGTTTTCAATCTTTATCTTCAGCTTGGTTCCTTCAATGGTCGGAATCTCTACTTCACCCCCGAGTGCGGCCGTAGGAAAGTCGAGCAAGAGATTGTAAATCAAATCATTACCATCTCTCACAAAAACATCGTGGTCTTCTTCTTCAATGAAAACCTGTATATCACCGTTAATGCCGTTGTTCTGTCCGGCATTACCCTTGCCTGGCACATTGACGACCATGCCTTCCTGCACGCCTGCGGGTATTTTTATCTCTACCACTTCCTCGCCTTTCACAACACCCTTGCCACCGCATTGACCACACTTGTTCTTGATCACCTCGCCAGAGCCGTGGCACGTTGGACATACGCCCTGAGTCTGCATCATACCAAAAATGCTCTGAGTGGTATGAGTGATTACACCTCGTCCGTGACAAGTAGGACACTGCTCTTTGCCACTGCCACCTTCCGCACCCGAACCGTGACAATGACTACAGGGGATGTCCTTACGCACCTTGAACTTCTTCGTAACGCCCTGGTTGACTTCCTCCAATGTCAGCCTCACCTTCAGGCGCAGGTCACTTCCACGGTGCTGCTGACTACGGGCCTGACCGCCACCAAATCCGCCGAAACCATGCCCACCAAAAATATCACCGAACATAGAGAAAATATCATCCATGTTCATTGTCGCTCCGCCGAAACCGCCGAAACCGCCTGCTCCCATCGGTCCGTCAAAGCCGAACTGATCATACTGCTGACGTTTCTTAGGGTCGTGGAGCACATCGTAGGCCTCGGCAGCCTCCTTGAACTTCTCCTCAGCTTCTTTGTCGCCAGGGTTGCGGTCTGGGTGATACTTGATGGCTATCTTTCGATAGGCTTTCTTAATCTCGTCTTCCGATGCCGTCTTGGCCACGCCCAGCACCTCATAGTAGTCTCTCTTCATTATTGTCCTACTGCCACTTTTGCGTGGCGAATTACTTTGTCATTCAACTTATAGCCTGTTGTCAAGCAATCGATTACTTTTCCTTTCTTGTCATCACCCATACCAGGAACCATTGCCACAGCCTCGTGTACGTCGGTATCGAAATCAGCATTCACTGTTTCTATCGTCGTCACGCCATTGCCCTCAAGAACCTTCATCAGCTTGTGATAGATGAGCTCCATGCCTTCGCGCAGCACCTGAGGGTCTTCGGTCTTCTCACCACTGGCTATAGCACGTTCCATGTCATCAAGCACAGGCAACAAAGCGGTTATTACCTTTTCACCGCCATTGAGAATCAGCTCAGCACGCTCTTTCAACGTACGCTTGCGGTAGTTGTCAAACTCTGCTACCGAACGGAGATACTTGTCCTTCAGGTCCGCAATTTGCTCGTTGGCAACCTCAAGAGGAGTCTTTTCTTGTTCTGGCTCCGACGCAGGTTCGTCAGCTACTGCCTTTTCGTCAGCAGTCTCGCTATCTGCCATTTCGGCAGTCTTTTTTTCTTCTTCTTCGTTACTCAGTTTTTCTTTTTCCATGATTATACTATATGTTTTTTGATTTCTATTCAAAATGCAAAAATCGTGCCGTTTTTTTAATTGTTCAAAGAATTATTTTCATTTCATGTCAAAAGTTCGTAAATCTCATTCAGTTTTTTTCCATTTCTCTTGCTATCTCAAAATAATTCTTTAACTTTGCTGCATCAACATCGTATAGCAAAACAGAATATCTATGAACATTGGAGACAGAGCGCCTGAAATCTTGGGCAAGGACGAACAGGGACGGGACATCCGTCTGAGTGATTATCGCGGACGCAAATTGGTGCTGTATTTCTATCCGAAGGACAACACCAGCGGCTGCACCAGTGAGGCATGCAGCCTGCGCGACCATTACGAGGCACTGCAAGGTGCCGGCTACGAGGTGGTGGGCGTGAGCAAGGACTCTGCCGCTTCCCACCAAAAGTTCAAGGAGAAACACGAGCTGCCGTTCCCCTTGATAGCCGACGTTGACAAAACGCTTATGGAAGCAATGGGAGCCTGGGGCCAGAAAAAGATGTACGGAAAAGTTACGATGGGCACCATCCGAACCACCTTTGTCATCAACGAAGAAGGAATCATCGAGCAAGTCTTCGCCGGCAAGCAAATCAAGACCAAGGAGCACGCAGAGCAAATACTGAAACGATGAATTGCGGTTGGCTGAACGAAGAAAACATTCGCAGGAGTAGTGATGGAGTGGAGTATCATCCGCTCATCCCGTTCCTGCCGGAGAATGCGAAAGTGCTGTTTCTGGGAAGTTTTCCGCCACAGCGCAAACGGTGGTGCATGGACTTTTATTACCCGAATTTCATGAACGACCATTGGCGTATCGAGGGTGAAGTATTCTTTAACGACCGCAACCATTTCGCAAGCCCCGACAGGAAATCCTTCCATCTTGAAGACATAGTAACGTTCTGCCAGGAGAAAGGCATTGCCTTCTTCGACACCGCCACTGCCGTGCGCCGCCATAAGAACAATGCCGCTGACCAGTTCTTAGAGGTTGTGGAACCTACTGATATTCGTGCGCTCCTGCAGCAGATACCTCATTGCAAAGCTATCGTCACCACCGGCCAAAAAGCCACTGACACGCTCTGCACTTATTTTGGTATTCAGAACAAACCGAAAGTCGGCACCTCTGTGGTCATACCAGAATCAGCTGACCATCAGCTTCTCCTGTATCGACTGCCGTCAT
>Ga0247609_10006577_pt1 | contig 11175 bp, 15 predicted proteins | sample 172DNAGHGlowgp2_FD_193487 | JGI IMG/M metagenome (GOLD analysis project Ga0247609, IMG submission 193487) | Sheep rumen microbial communities from Palmerston North, Manawatu-Wanganui, New Zealand - 1728 DNA GHGlow gp2 | ecosystem: Host-associated > Mammals > Digestive system > Stomach > Rumen ... | reverse complement strand
AGTCAGTGAGTGAAGTACAGTCAGAGTATGGATATAGGGAGATACAGCGTTTTGGTATTCAGGCTGCACCTGATCCAAACCGGAGGAAAGATATCTCCAATATATTCAATAAGATATTTGTGCAGTCACAGGGTAAAGGCCTGACGCAGGCAGAGCTCATTGATAAGATGCATCTTGCCATAAAAGAATATGATGCAGAACAGATCCGGAAAGCTAATGAGCTTGTGGAGCGAAATAAGGCAATGGCTGCAACTAAAAAACGGAAGTCTAAGAGCATTCCACAGGTCAAAGTAAAGAAGACAAAATCCAAGAGTAATATCAAAGCTAAGCAGGGAAGGAAGATGAAAGAGCATGGAACTGTACGGAGGACAGGCCGTTAATTATCCATACACTGTGAGGATCAGGAGCTCCCACAAAAAGGGAGAGTCTGATAAGAAGCAGATACTCTGTGAGGATATATTCACACTGGATATAGAGACAACATCCTTCTTTTTTGAGCAGGACCTTAAGCCTTATCTGTATAAGCCCGGTTATGATCCTGAATACTGGGCAGGCACTTATGCCGGAAGTCTTCCCTATATATGGCAGTTTGGCATAAACGGCAGATATTACTATGGGAGAGAATTTAAAGATATATGCCAAGTCTTTGATGATCTCCCTCCGGATATGCAGCTAATAGTATGGGTGCATAACTTATCTTTTGAGTGGCATCATATGGATTTTCTGCACTGGACTAAGGTCTTTGCAAAGAGTGCACACAAGCCCATAAGAGCATACTGTAAAGAGTATCCTAATATCCAATTCAGATGCACTTTATCTCTTGAGAATATGAGTCTTGAAAGCTGGGGAAAAGCTTTAGGTATTCCTAAGAAGGTGGGAGACCTTGTATATAATGTAATGAGGACTCCGCTCACTCCGCTCACCGACCTTGAGATGGGATATGCCGAAAGGGATCTTGAAGTCATGTATAAAGGACTTCAGAAGGAACTTGAAGTATATAAATCTGTTTGGCAGATACCAATGACTTCCACAGGTAAAGTCAGAGGAGTATGTAAAGAGCTTCTGATGGCAGATGATGAATATCGGAAGTTTATCAAAATGCTGATACCGGAAAATCCGTACCAATATGAAACATCAAAGAAGTGTTATGCCGGAGGCTGGACTCACGGAAACAAGGTCAAAGTCGGATACGTTTATTATAATGAAGACGGAGAGCATGGAGGCCACTACGATTATACGAGCTCCTATCCTTTGGAGATGGTCACTCAGAAGATGCCTTCAGACCTGTGGGAATATTGTGAAAAGGAGTTTCCGGATCCGAAGACCTTCCCGGATTATGGATATAAGATCCATGTTATCTTCAAGAATATTGAATCACAGCTGCAGAATACTTATATCTCAAAGAATCACTGTTCATGCGTCAATCCTACATATGACAATGGCAAAGTATCAAAAGCTGATGAGCTTGATATATGGATCACAGAGCAGGATCTTGAGGTCATAGATCTGGCATACACTTACGATAAGAAAAAGTCTGAGGTCCTTGAGTGCTGGAGAAGCAAAAAGGAATATCTTCCTATAAAGTTTGTTGAGTTTGTCCTGCAGCTCTTCCATGATAAGACAGCACTCAAAGGAGTGGATCCTGAAGGATATGCACTGGCAAAAGCATACTTAAATTCTTTGTATGGCATGTGCTGCACTGCACTTCTGCAGGGAGAAGTTGAGTGGATTGATGAGGAGCTTGACTGGAAGATCCACAGGATCACTGTGGCAAAGGTTGAGGAGCATCTTGAGAAGCTCCGGAAGTGGACTGATAAGAGATACTTCCTCAATTTTGACTGGGGTGTTTGGATCTCAAATGGAGCCCGGACAAGACTTTGGAAGGATCTTATAATCCCTTATGACTCTCATGTTATTTACGGAGATACGGACTCAATCTTTACTGATATAAAAATAGACTTTACAGATTATAATCTGAAGATCCGTAAGAAGGTTGAAGACGTATGCACAGAGAGAGGCCTTGATATTGCAAAGACAAGGCCCTTCTCTAAGAAGGGAAAACAGTCCTTCTTAGGTGAGCTCACAGAGGAGCCAATGTGGACAGAGTTTAAGACCTTAGGTGCTAAGAGGTACTGTGAGAGGAGAGCATACAAGGAAGGGGATGAGGATCTTGATGGCAAGCTGCATCTGACAGTTGCCGGGATAAACAAGGAAGCAGTGAGCTGCCTCCATGATGATATCAACAATTTTAAGAACGGGGTGGAGTTTGATAAAGATGCTGATGACGTTGAGAAGCTCCTGCATACTTATATCTATTCAATGCCGGATATCACCTTCCCGGATGGATATGTATCACATCAGAGAAGAGGTGTAAATCTTAGGCCGAACGGATACAAGCTCAAGATGGATCCTTCCTTTGATGATCTTATGGATGAGGTCACTACAGGCTATACTAATGAAGCATATGAGACTCACCTTAAGTCTGTTTGGTATGATGATATTGATGAGCTCATAGAGTATGCACTCCAGCACAGATGAGGAGGAAGGATATGATATTTGATGTGATACTTACTATATGTGTATCCGGTATATTGATTTTCTTATGCTGGCTGCTGATTCAGGTAATGAAAGGAGATAAAGATGGGAGATAAATGGGAGATTCTGCAGAAACAGATCTATACAATATGTGAAGCACTCATTGCCATTGTAGATCTTGAGTGCTGCACTTATGGCTTTAATGATGCCGTACAGATGGCAAGGGATTATATGAAAGCATATGAGGAGGATCATCCGGATGAAAGTAATAATTGATATTCCCGAAGAAATTTACCAAGAAGCCATAAAATCAGGCTATTCACATCTATATGATGAAGAGGTTGCTAATGCCGTAGCCGAAGGGACTCCGCTTGCCAACGATTCAGAGCGAGCCGAAGCACAAGTCTACTTTGACGGTCAAGCCTATGGTTGGGCTTGGGAACAGGGAAGAAAAGCATTGATTGATGATTTAAAGGCAGAGATGGAAAAGCAGATTGAAAGAGATTTTGCTTTTGCTGAAACGGAAACACTTAAAGTGCCTTATCACTACGGATCAGCAGGTGGTCTGCAGGTGGCAGTGAAGATGCTTGACAATATAAGCAAAGATGAATAATTAAAAAATATGTGTTATTTTAAGAGTGAAGGATATCCCTTCACTCTTTTTTATTTGCAGAAAGGAGCATATATGAGAAAAAGAGATTATTATGACAGGCATCCATTATTTAAGACAGGTGCTCAGATCCTGATGGTCTATGGTCAGAACTGCAATGGTAAATCTTACCAGGCCAAAGAGGAGATCATTGAGAGAGCACTCCGGGGAGAGAAGACCTTCCTGCTCCGGAGATATCCTGATGATATCCGTCAGAATAAAGCTCAGATGTATTTTGATGATATGCCTGTGAATAAGCTCACAGATGGTGAGTGGGATTCTATCACAGCATATCAATCAAAGCTCTATTTCCAGCGTGTTGATGAGAACGGAGCCAAGGAAAGATCAGAGCATGAGATAGGATACTTTGGATCCCTCTCTGAGTGGCAGAGATATAAATCCATGGCTTTTGTGAATTATACTCTGATGGTGTTTGAGGAGTTTATCACTGATTCTTATTATCTTACTGATGAGCCTCTTCTCCTGATGAGACTCATGACCACAGTCTTCAGAGATAAGCCCGGACAGGTGCTCATGATAGGCAATACCATCTCAAGGACTGTGCCCTACTTCATGCAGTGGACACCGGGAGTTATAAAACAGGCTCAGGGAACTATTGAAATATATCATTATAAGGATGAGGATGAAGGTACTCAGGTTGATATTGCTGTAGAGTATGCAGGCCATATAAAAGGAACCGGAGCTCTCTTTTTTGGTAATGCAGCTAAGTCGATCAATAAAGGTGAGTGGTTTGTGGAGTCACAGCCAAGACTTCCGAAGGAACTTTTCTATTATGAGAATATTTATGAGCTTGCAATAAATTATCAGACTTTCTCTTTTGTGCTCCAGCTTCTTGTGGATCCTGAGGAAGGCACTAAGCTGCTTTATGTTTATCCAAGGACTACGGACAGGAAGATTGAAAGAGTCATCACTGATAAGTTTTCTGATTCTCTGATGATAACAAGATACTGGAGAGATATAAGGCCGGAGATGTATATCCGGGAAGCTATAGCTAATCAGAGAGTGGTATATTCTGATAACTTGACAGCATCAGACTTCAATTCCGTCATAGCTCAGATGGGATTGACATAAATTAATAATAAGTGTTATTTTAAAGGTGCATAATAATCTTTCCACAGAAAGGAGCATTTATGAGGTTTGATTTTAAAGCATATGAGAAGGTATATCCTGCTCAGGCAGCACCTCAGACAGTCGATACAGCAGTAGATGGATTCAATCCTACAGCTGAGAAGGCTGCAGAAATGCAAAGGATAACATGCCGGGTGAACCGGACCCTAAGCCGGAAGAAATTAAAGAGCCGGAGCCTGATCCGGCAGGTTCGGAGGATACACCTCCGGAAGGAGAATGATTATGGGAAACGTAAGTCAGATTTATCAGCTTGTCAATGACTCTGTATCCGACTTTCTCGGTACTACAGCAGTCAGAGCAAAGGATACTTCCAGCTTTGTAGATCTTGGAAGGACCTTGGCTCAGATCCACTCCGCTCAGAATCCTTATGCAGGATATGATTCCTTCTATGGAGCACTTGCAGCAAGGATCGCAAAGACGGAAGTGATGGTAAGACTTTATGAAGGATCTACCAGAGGAGTGCTTACCGATTATCAGGAGTTTGGAGCTTTTATTCAGAGAGTCTATGCAGATATCCCTGATGCAGTTGAGAATCCTGTTTGGAGTCTCTCCAATGGACAGAACCCTCCTACTCTTACTCCTCACAGTCCTTATGATGTGGATGATACTGTATCCATCTCTGCAATGATCTTCGGCAAGCGTGGAGCATGGTCCATCGAGATCGTTAAGCCTTATAAGCAGATCAAGGAAGCATTCCTCTCTGAGTCTGCAATGATGGCCTTCATTGATGCTATTGATGTCAGGATCGCTACTTCCCTTGCAATGCATAAGGAAGCTCTTGAGAATCTTGCAGTTGCGACCTCTATCGCTAACTGCCTGCACAATGGCAAGGCTACTAACCTTCTTGCAGCATATAATGCACAGGCAACCACTCCTCTCACTGTGGCTAACTGCCTCAGGTCACTGGACTTCCTTGCTTTTGCAAACAAGACCATTGACGACTTCAGAGGATATATCAAGAAGCCTTCACGCAAGTACAATACTGCCGGATATGTAACCTTCACTCCTGAAGATAAGGCTAAGCTGGATGTGCTCACTGAGTTTGCATCTGCTTCTAAGTTTTATCTTGAGTCGAATACCTACCATGATGAGCTTGTCAGAATGGAAGGATATTCAGAGGTTCCGTACTGGCAGTCTCCCGGCACTTCAGGATCTTATGACTTCGCTGAAGCATCTAAGGTCATCATTAAGAATGAAGGTGTTGATGCAGATCCTGTAACCGGAACCGGTATCCTTGCATTTATCAGAGATGAAGAGCAGGTCAAGGCATACTTCGGAGATGTTGAAGCTTGGGAGCTTCCCAATGTAAGAGACAGATCCACTATCCATGGTGAGCAGGCTGAGACAGGATATGCTGTAGATCCTCATCTCAATGCTTGGGTGTTCTATATCGCATCATAAGCGAAAGCAAAATTTAAAACGGAAAAGGGCTCCTTGTGAGCCCTTTTTTGAAAGGAGCATATATGGCTAAGAAGAAAAAGATAGAATCTCCTGAAGTGCCGGAGCAGGTATATATCTATGATGGAGAGAATATTCAGGAGCTTGCAAGAAAAATAACAGGATCATCTTGGAAAATGTGGGCACTGCTTGCATATTCAGGCTTGAGCTTACATACACTTAAAAAAGGTGACATCTTAAAATGGAGGGTATGAGATGGATGCAAATATTCTGATTCAGGCAATATCAACAGTAGGCTTCCCTATTGCAGCATGTTGTGTCATGTTCATGCAGAACAATAAGCTGCAGGATACCTTGAAAGATATCTCAGTAACAATGCAGAAGATGGCTGATGCCATTGATGATATGGAAACGAAAGGAAAAGCAGATGATAAAGGGAATTGATGTTTCACGCTGGCAGGGAAATATTGATTTTAACAAGGTTAAAGCTTCCGGTGTTGATTTTGTCATTGTAAAGGCCGGAGGATCTGATGCAGGATTCTATACGGATTCTAAGTTTAAGACCAATGTGCAGAAGGCTCTTGCTGCAGGTCTTCATGTGGGTGCTTACTACTTTGTAGGCCCTTTATGTAATTCTGCTGAGGCAGGTGCTCTTGATGCTTACAGGTTCCATAAGATCATCAAGGACTTTCCTCTTGATTATCCTGTATATATCGACTTTGAAGCTCCAAAGGGAACCAATAAGCAGGGAAATACTGATGCATGTTATGCCTTCTGTGAATATATGGAGCATGTAGGATATTATGCCGGGATCTATGCATCAGATGTATCAGGATTCAAGGACAGGCTCATCCCGGAGCAGCTGAAGAGGTTCGATAAGTGGGTTGCTAAGTATTCAGCCTATGAACCTAAAGTGATACCTAAGTGGGGAATATGGCAGTATTCCAGCAAGGGAAATGTGCCCGGAATAAATGGCCATGTTGATATGAACTGGTCAAAGCATGACTATGCTGCCATTATAAAGCAGAAGCATCTCAATGGATTTTAAAGGAGGTTAAAAATGTACCTTCAGACTTATTTAGACTGGACAAATATTGATATCAAAGGATATGCACTTGAGAATACAACCTATAGTGCATTTTACTACTTTTGGAGGGATGAGCTCTTTGAGAGATGCATGAAGCTCTTTGAGGAGAATACTGATCCCATTCCACCTCATGAGATAGAAGTCCGTCTCATGATACAGGGCCATTGCCTGATAGCACCTCTTAAGGGAGAGCTCACTGCATTCTTTGGAGAGCCTAACGGAATATCAAAGTACAGGGATATGAAGCCTTTTTACTGTGCTCACAGTCCTATATGGTCCGGTAATGTGAAAGTAGGTCCTAAGGGAGTAGGTGAAGTGATATGGAATAATAAGATCATGAATCCTCTGCTGGATCTGATACATCACTATGCCATTATGCTGGCACATACTGAGGTTACTTATCTTTGGGAAGCGATCAATGCCCGGAGCAATAATGGTGTTCCTGTAGCTAAGACTGAGAAGCAGAAGACATCAATCAAAAACTTTGTCGCTAAGATATTCAATGGCAAGTTTGATGTTGTCACTGATATCGGTGATATGGGCCTTGAATATGCCGGAGCTCATACCAATATCACTCAGGGAGTTGAGTCTCTTTGGGAAGCAAGGCAGAAGATCCTCAATGCATTCCTTAATGACATAGGTATTAAGACAGGCCTTGATAAGAGATCCAACAGTGTTGATGATGAGGTCAATGCAGATACTCCCTCACTCCTCATCAATCTCAATGATATGCTGGACTCCCGGAAGAATGGTTTTGAAGCAGTTAATAAGCACTTCGGAACTAATTGGACTGTTGAGCTCAATAAGGATCTTAATTATATTAATGAATTTACAGATCCCAAAGTTGAGATAGGAGGGAAGGAAGATGAAAGCATTTAATATCAGAGATTTATATCTGCACGCACAGCAGGAGGGTGCTGACTTACTCCCTGCATCTGTTGGAATGGACTTCTGGGATCAGGTCTATACCGGTACAGATAAGCCTGTCATAGACAGAGAGTTTGCACGCAGGTTCTCAGGATTCACTTATTATGATTTTCTTATGCCGGATGATGTGAGCACATCACTGGCAGATCTTAAGAGTGATATCACTTCAATACTCACCTTCAATAAGAAGAGATATGAAGAGATGTACAGGGTTTTCCTTGTCTCTGATGAAGATGATCCCATCACTTACAATTATGATATGACTGAGACCACAGGAGCTCAGCATTCAGAGACAAAATATGGTCAGACTGAATTTACTAAAGGCTCTGAGACCTTCACTAAAGGCCAGCAGGAAAATACCAATGGAGAGCTCAAGGATTCTCATAATGTGGCTCCTTATAATTCACTCACGGCAACAATGCCGGAGTCAGAAGATATCACTGCATCTCAGACCATCACGGAAGGTCAGAGACAGGATACTGAAGGACAGAGAGTGGATACCACAGGAGAGCATACTGATGAGACTGACTCTAATGAGTGGACTCTTACCCGGAAGGGAAATATAGGTGTTCAGACTGCAGGTGATATCCTCAGGATCCATACAGAATACTGGACTGAAAAATATAAATTCCTGCAGCTGATCTTTGATGATATCTGTAAGCAGATTTTACTTGCGGAGGTGTAATATGGCTTATACAGTGACTTTGTACCATAATGCATCAGGTAAGAAATTCATGAACAAGGCTCTGACTTCCTATGGTGATGTAAGCTGTGAGTTTAAGAATCCTATGGATGTACAGAATCCAACAGTATATATTGCTGCAGATGCTGCATATGATGATGTGAACTATCTCTATATTCCGCAGTTTGGAAGATATTACTATGCTAAGCCTGTCGGAGGCCGTGGAGCCAATATCACATATGAATGCACTTCTGATGTGCTCATGAGCTTCAAGGCAGGGATCCTTGCATCTCCTGCAGTCATCAGTCGCAACCCTTGGCACTTTGATCTTTATCTTCCGGATCCTAAACTTCCGGTTGAGGCAAGGACAGTATCCAGCGTGATGAACTTTCCCGGAAATCATTTCAGCGGAGATCATAACTCTTACATACTTACCTGTATCGGCAGCGGTATAACAGGAGGAGATGAATAATGGCAGCTTTAAATGCATATGATTACAGCACACATAACAAGGTCAAGCTCCAGTGCGGTATGCTTAACTCTAATGATGTGCAGGGCCTGCGGAGTGGCACATATAGCACGGAGTTTGGTGACTGTGCTGTCACTCACTCCGGCACTAATATTTATATGAGAGTAAATGGAGCTCTTGGAGAAGTTACTAATTATACTATAGTAAATGTCTTGGCTGATGTTGGTATAAGAAGCAACGCTCCTCTTTTTGGTAACATTGTAGGCAAGATCCCTGATGGAACTTCACATAATTATGGATTCAATCATGATTATACAAGCAGGCCTTATTTTAATTATAAGAAGGAAGCACTTGGATCTTTTAACCAGTATACTGTGACTGTTGTGCCTGTCGGTGAAACTCAGGCAGCACTCTCTGAGACAGATAACTATCCCTGCTGTGTTGCTTATATCTTCCTTCCTACTAATCCGGATAATACTGATGGAGTCCTTGGTATTCTCACAGCTGTTGCTTATGAAAACTCTGCAGAGATCAAGATACAATACTTCCCTCAGTCCTTTGTTGGTGATGTTTATGATCCTGATCCCGGTGATAAAGGATTCAGACCTACAGATGATCCTACAAAAAATGAATGGCCGGGTATCGGTGGCAGACCTTCAGATGATCCTCAGAAGACGGATCCGGACTATCCTTCAGATTCAATCACTCAGCCCGGTGCGCCTGATGAGTCAGTCGCTTCAGCTGTAGGAAGCGGATTCATTACAGCCTATTTGATGGATACTCCAAACTTAAGAGAGCTTGGAAAGTGCTTATTTTCGCAGACTATCACTGATGCACTCCTCAATGTGCTCATCAATCCGCTGGATTTTATAGTATCCTTAAATGTATTCCCTTGCACACCTTCCGCAGGTGCTGCAGTGCCTCTTAAGCTCGGAAGGTGGGAATGCCGGAGCGGATCCTTGACAGGTGCTTTAGGCTTCAATGCATCAGGACAGCCTCTTACGAATCAGTTTAGTCATCCTCCCTTTGATTTTGGCACGATATCAATCCCTGAAAACTGGGGGAGCTTCCTTGATTATACTCACACAAAGATCGAGCTCTATCTTCCTTTTATCGGTACTGTTGATCTTGATGTGTCTGAATGTATGGGAGGTACAGTAAATGTACAGTATACGATAGACTACTTTACCGGCATGTGCGTGGCCAATGTTCTCTGTTTAAGGCCTGTGACACTGGCATCTGGTAAAGTCATAGGTAATAAGCCTGCACAGCATTCTTATCAGGGAAATTGTGCTATACAGGTACCTCTGTCTGCTGAGAGCTATGGAGCCATGATCGGTAATATCATCAATTCCTGCACAAGGCTCATAGGCAACCCTGCAATGGCTCCGGTAAGCATTGCGGAAGGTGTGCTTAATGGTCTTAATACTTCAGTGACTACTAAAGGATCCATTGTGGCTAATGCAGGCTTCTGTTCAGTGCTTAAGCCTTATGTCAGGATCACAAGGCCTGTAACTGCAGCACCAAAGTCATATCAGGAAGTTGTTGGTTATCCTTCATATATCAATACAAGCCTAAGTTACTGTACAGGCTTCTGCCAGTGCGAAGATATCAATCTCTCCGGCATTACAGGAGCTACAGAATCAGAGCTTGAAGAGATAAGAGCTTTATGTAAAGATGGTATTATAATTTAAGGAGGTATTTAATTATGACTTTCAAAGATTTAGGAAATCAGGTAAGAACTTGTTACAATTCACTCCAGCAGCTCATCAATACATTAAGTGATGGTTTTGCTGAGATTGAAGGTGGAGGCGGTGGAGGCTCATCCTATAGCACAGAGGAGCATGTCATAGGCACTTGGATAGATGGCAAGCCTCTTTATGAGAAGACCATTGCCATTGATAATATTTCTGTCGGTTATAAGCCTTCCGATGGTGTTCAGACACGTATTCCTCATGGTATCAGTAATCTTAAACAGGCTGTGTCTTTGGAATACTCGGCTCCCTTCTTTAATAAGACAGGCAGTAATGCTTTGTACGGGGGAACTACAACACCTGAAGTGCTTGCATACTTCATTGTTACATCTACTAACATAGAAGCTGCCGGAGGTACTAACTATCACGGCGGTGCTGTCGGAAGATATTGGTACTTTACTATCAGATATACTAAGACTACAGACTAAAGCTCTTATAAAGGCACCTGCAGCTTATGCTATGGGTGCTTTTTTGTTGCCTGAGAGTTGCCTGCATCCGCCTGCGTGGCCTGGAGGAAGGGCGGCG
>Ga0247609_10006576_pt1 | contig 11175 bp, 5 predicted proteins | sample 172DNAGHGlowgp2_FD_193487 | JGI IMG/M metagenome (GOLD analysis project Ga0247609, IMG submission 193487) | Sheep rumen microbial communities from Palmerston North, Manawatu-Wanganui, New Zealand - 1728 DNA GHGlow gp2 | ecosystem: Host-associated > Mammals > Digestive system > Stomach > Rumen ... | reverse complement strand
TACGCCTCCACGCTGCTGAATTCTCTCGAGAATTTGACCGTTTGGAGCCTGCAGAGATGTGCAAGGCGGCTCTTTACGTTTGAATTCTCTCGAAAATTTGTTTTTATTGTAATTACTGCCCCCACCCCCTACAAGGGAGGGGAGCGGCTATCCGCCTCCTTTCGCGGAAGAAGCGCAGCAGACACTCCCTGTCACCCTTCTGTCACCCTTGTCACCCATGAAAAAGGGTGCAAATGCCCTGTACATCGGCGTTCTGTCACCCTGTCACCCTTTTTTACAAAAAATCCTATACATGAAAAAGGCGCAGCCCATCACGAGCCGCGCCTTCGCCTTAGTTCCTGAAAACAATCTGTTACCTTATTCTGTGTGGTGATAAGTTCCTAATTCAAGTGCTGTTGTTCAGACCACCCCTAACCCCTCCTAACTTAGGAGGGGAAATTGCAAATTCTCCCCCTAAGTTAGGGGAGGACAGGTAGTACCGAAGGGCCTGCTCAATTCCAAATGCTTTTCAGACTGCGCACCTGGGCTTCATGGGATGCTCCTGTAACTGTCAGGCTGTTGTAGACAGACTTGGGGAATACGAGGTTGGTCATCGACATGGAGCCATTCTGCGTGAACAGTTCAACAGACGACTGGTCAACGAAGAAGTCGAGGGTGACCGTGTTGCCATCGGTGTTGAGAGGTGCCTGCATCGACGGGATGGAGAATGTGCCGTTGAAGCCCGTCTGGCCACTGGCAGCTGTGCGATGGGCTGTCAGCGTGCGGGAAGAGGCGTTGACATCGACGGCGAACTTCTCGTCTGACGAATTACTGAGCGTAATAGTAGTGTTCTTGTCAAGACTGAGCGTGAGGCGCAGTTGGTAAGCGGCCTTCTCAGAGGTGAGAGGTAAGAGGTCAGAGGTGAGAGACTGCCAGGCATCGGCTATCTTGTCGATTTCGCTGACCACGGTGCTGGCCACCAGCTGTTTGCCGTCCTGCTCAATGAGTTTCAGTTCGCGGGGCAGCGTCATGGCCGAGCGCCAGGGAGAGCAGGGCACGTTACCACTGTACGACCAGTTGTTCATCCAGCCGATCATGATGCGCCGGTCGCCCGCATTGCTCCATGTGACACCGGCATAGTTGTCCATACCATAGTCGAGCCATAGGGGGTAGTCGCGCTCATCGGCGGTGAAGGTAGTACCGTCGAATTGGCCTGTGAAGTACATCATGCCGGAGCCAAGGATGGGGCCGCCGGGATTCACGCTGACCAGTAATACCCACTTGTTGCCAAACTGAATGAGATCGGGACACTCCCATTGCAGGCTGGGGCGCCCGGTAAGAGGCATGAAGAAGGTGCTGAGGTGCTGCCACGATTTCAGGTCGGCAGAGCCGTAGAACTCCACACCCATCTTCCAGCCCTTGGCCAGTGCCATAATCCACTTGCCGCTCTCTGCATGCCAGAACACTTTGGGGTCGCGCAGGTTGTCGTCGTCGTTCTTGATGACAGGGTTGCCCGGGTAGCGGGTGAAGTTCTTGCCGCCATCGGTGCTGTATGCAATTGCCTGCTGCTGCTTGCCCTGCACGTCGCCTGTCTCTCCGGCAGCGGTGTAGAGCGCCACCATGGCATTGGCGCCGAAGCCGGCGGTGTTGTTCTTGTCGATGACACACGAGCCGCTGAAGACGGCCCCCAGGGCGTCGCGGGTCAGTGCCACGGACTGCTCTGTCCAGTGCATGAGATCGGTCGAAGTGGCGTGGCCCCACGACATGTTGCCCCAGTCGTTGCCTTGCGGGTTGTACTGATAGAACAGATGCCATGTACCATCATGGTAGACCATGCCATTGGGGTCGTTCATCCAGTTCTTGGCAGGGGTGAAGTGAATCTGTGGGCGGTACTGCTCTGAGCGTCCCGTCTGTGCCGCAGGTTGCTCTGCCGGCTGCTCCTGCGGTTTGGGGTCGTCAATCAGGGGGTTGTAGACCTGCTTCGGGTCGTCACTGGAGCAGGAAATGGTAGCCGCCATCGCGGCGACTACCATTGGAACAGAAATGAAATGCTTCATTCTCATAACTTACCATAAATTAACTACTAAACCAAAATGTCTAACGCGTTTTCAGGTATTCGAGAGAGTTCTTGGCCAATGTCAACACATTATCCTGATAGATATTGTTTTTCGGGTGAGCACTCTTGTCGGGCGTGCCGTCGGCGTTCTTCATTGAGAACTCGCAGCCGCCGTTGCCGATGCAGAGCAGCGTGCCCTGGAATTCGGTGTTGCCCTGCTGAGCCTCCCAGACGTTCATCTGGCTTACCCAGTCAATCTGGCTGTCCCATGTGCCGAGGGGATAGATGCCGTAGGTCTGCGTGAGCTGGGTGTAGCAGGCCTCCTCCTGGTTGCCGATGCCTGTGAGCAGCGAGGGCAGGTTGAAGTAGAGGCAGTTGTGGTCTTCCGTCCAGCCCGGACCCTTGAAGGCGATGAGCTTCGTGCGGTCGGTGCTCTCCACCTCCAAGCCCTTGTAGATGGGGTGCGTGGAGTGGTCCTTTGAGAAGCGTGAGCCGGGATTCAGCTGCACGGCCATCTTCCATACGTCGTTGTTGATGCCGCCAGGACCGAAGCCGAAGGCATGGTCGTTACCCTTCATGTCGTCAAGGCTAAGGCGTCCCAGATGACCGGCATAGACCGTGGCATGGCTCCAGAGCAGGAGGCTGCCGCCAGCCTTGTACCATTCTTTGATGACAGGCGTGGCTGCCTGCACTTCGGCGGGCATATCCCAGACATCGCCTTCGCCGACACCCTCCAGGTCGCGCAGCCAGAAGAGCACGCGGAACGGCTCAATGACGCTGGCAGCGGTGATGCTGGTGAAGGGTACGAACTGAGCGGTGGGATAGGTCTCGTGGAGCCACAGCCAGGCTGAAGCCTCGTCGTCGTCGCCCTTTTCAACCAGCTCCTCGGGCGTAGCATAGACGCTCAGGAATCCGATAGCCGTCTTACCGATACGCAGCGACGAGGTGGTAGAGAGCGAGGTGCCTTTATCGTTCTTGGCAACGAGGGTCACGCTCCAGGTGTCGCCCGTCTCAACGTTGGGAATGGTGAAGCTGGTAGCTGTGCCTGAGAGTGTCTCGCTGATGGTGGTCTTGCCGTTTGTAGCGGTAAGCTGGATGGAGGAGGCATCGGCTGCCTTGTTCCATTCTACGAGGGCATCGTAGCCGCCAGCCTTGTCAACCTGCGACATCTGCACGCCGCTGATGCTGGTGGCCCCTTCACGGGTGTACTTCTTCATCACACCGGTAGAGAAGTTGCTGCCGTCGGTCACCTTGAACACATATTCGAAGGGCACGTTGGTGGGCACGTTCTTATGGGTGTAGCCCGTACCGCTGACGCGCTCGCTGCTTGAGAGCGTCCCGTTGCGGTAGATGGTGACCTGCATGTCGGCAGTCTGTGCGGGCCAGGTGAGAACATAGTCATCGCCGGAGAGCTGACCGGCAATCTGCTCTGCATTGGGAGCCTGCAACTTCATGGCCTCGCGCTCGATGTCCTTGTCCTGACAGCCTGTCAGCGCTACGCTAATGAATAGCGAACAGTGAATAGTGAATAATGCTTTCATCCACTGCTTCTTGTTTATTTTGATTTTCATAGCTTCAAATAATTTCTTTATTCATTATTATTTATTAGGCCAAAGGCCGCATTAGTTATATCCACGGTTCTGCGTGTACAGTCCCGGCACGTAGTAGAGCTGGATGTAAGGCAGGGGGAAGTACTCGTTCTTGGCGGGTGTGAAGTGGGCATCCTTATAGTACTGTGCGTATGTCTGTCCGTCGTAGACGGCATCCTTCTCCTTCTCGAAGAACGTGTTGAGCGTCTGCGAGGCAATGCCCCAGCGGCGCAGGTCGAAGAAACGGCCGTTCTCCATAGCCAGCTCCAGGCGGCGCTCCCACTGCAGGCACTGGCGGGCCTGCTCCTTGCTTGCGAAATAGCTGGCGGGATAGAGTGCAATCTCACACTGGTCCTTGGCGTATGCAATGTGCTTGTCGACAGAATTCTTGGCACGCTGGCGGATGTCGTTGATGATGGTGCGGGCCTCTTCCAGCTGGTTGGTCTCAATAAGAGCCTCGGCACGCATCAGCATGACGTCGGTATAACGGAACACATAGTCGTTCATGGCGAAGGCCTGCCAGGGGTTGTCGAAAGTCTCACCCTTTGAGCGCTGCGGCACCTCCTTCAGCGAGGCATAGTAGCCGTATGTGTTGGGGGTACGCGAGTTGTCCTTGGTCATGGTGTACTCCACCTCATACTTATAGGGGAAGGTAGGCATGCCTACGGTGTGGAAGAGACGCGGATCCCATTTCTGGGCATTGGGCACACCGTTGGTAGGATAGGCAATCACGTTGTTGTAGTCGTTGAACATGGGCAGTCCGTCACGGGTCTTGAAGGCGTTCACCAGGTTCTGTGTAGGCTTGTGGAAGTCCCATCCGCACGACCACATCTGCCAGCAGCCGTTGAGCATGTTACTCCAGTTGGCACGGCCATAGAGGGTGTTATCGTCCTGATAGTCGGAGTGCTGCACGGCAAAGACGCTCTCCTTCGAGTTCTTGTACTCCGGCAGGAAGATGTCGCCATAGTCCTCCAGATAGCCGTAGTCTGACTGCTGTACTACAGCAGTGTACTTAACGACTTCCTGCATGTACTGCTGGTTGATGTGGCTCACGCCGGTCGTAGCCTCATAGCCGTCGCCCCAGGCAAGAGTCAGATAGCACTTGGCCAGGTAGGCAGCAGCAGCAATCTTGTTGGCACGTCCGCCCTCATCCTGCTTAACGGGGAGCACGTCGTAGGCAGCCTTGAAGTCGGCAATGATCTTTTCCATCAGCTCCTGATGCGTGAACGCATCGTTGCGAGTCTGCTCCTCGGTGTGGTTCTTATACACCTCCTCGTCTACCCAGGGCACCTGATTCCAGAGCTGCACCAGCTTGAAGTAGAAGTGTGCACGGAGGAAGCGTACCTCGCCCTCGCGGATGGCCTTCTTGTCGCCCAGCTTCTCGCCATTGTCGGCAATGGACACCAGTGCGCGGTTGCAGCGGCTGACAGAACAGTAGAGGTGATACCACATCTCGTCCATGTGGTCGGGTGTCGATGCGGTCAGCGTTGACCACACTTCCACGGGGTGATAGTTGGTGTCGGTGGTGCCCGAGCCGCCCTTCATGGCATCGTCGCTGCTGACGTCGCCGTAGGGCCACATGTTGAACGGATAGGTGTACCAGTCGTCGCCCAGCTTGGCGTAGGCAGCCGTCACCATTTCGTCGGGCTGGCTCATGGCAAGTCCCTCGCTGATGACACCCTGAGGCTCAACGTCGATGAAGTCGTTGCAGGAAGTGAGAAGCAGCAAACCAAGCACCCACCCCCATCCCCTCCCGAACGGGAGGGGGGATTGATTAGTTCTAAAGAAGGTAACAATCCCTTGTATGATATTATCTCTATTTGTTTTCATATTAATTGCTGTATATAATTTAAAATGCAAGTCATTTTTGTCTCCCCTCCCGCACGGGAGGGGCAGGGGGTGGGTTAGAAGCTTGTCTGTATACCGAATGAGAACGATGTGCTGTTAGGATACATCCAGCGGGGATTCTCAGGGTCAGAGCAGGTCAGCGAGCCCGACTTCAGGGTGAGCAGGTTATGACCGGAGATGTAGACGCGGGCTGAGCTCATGTTGACTTTCTTCAGCAGGCTCTGCGGCAGGTTGTAGCCAATCTGCACCTGGCGGAGCTTGCCGTATGAGCCGTTCTCGACGAAGTAGGTAGAGGCGCGGTTCTCGTTACCCACGTTATTAGTGGTCAGAGCGGGGATGCTGCTGCCGGTGTTGGCCGTTGTCCAGGCATCAAGCATGCGGTTACCCTTGTTAGAGCCGGCGTCGGTGATGCTGTAGAAGTCGGTCTGGAACTTCTGGTCGTTGTAGATGTCCTGTCCGGCAACGCCCTGCCAGAACATGGAGAAGTCGAAGTCCTTATAGCCCAGTTCGAAATTCAAGCCCCATGAGAAGTTGGGCACCGGGTTGAAGATCCATGTCTGGTCCTGCTCGTTGATGATGCCGTTACCGTCAAGGTCGGCATACTTCAGGCCACCCACACGGGCATTCTCCTGACCGCTGGCCAGCACCTCCTCGCGGTTCTGGAACAAGCCGTCGACCACGTAGCCCACAATCGAGCCGTAGGGCTTCTTAGCCTCCACCAGGTTCTCCTTGGCGGTGTGGACATAACTGCCAGTGGTTGTCTCAGGCAGGTAGGTCACGCGCTGACGGAAGAAGTCGAGGTTGCCGTTGACGTTATAGGTCAGTCCGAACTCAGTCTTGCCGCGATAGCCCAGGGCAAACTCCATACCCCAGTTGCGCAGACTCGGACCGTTGAGCCACGAGGCACCGCCCTCACCCATGGAGCCGAGGTAGGCGGGGTTGATGAGCATGTCCTTCACGTTCTTGATATAGCCATCAACGGTACCGTAGACGGAGCTGCCGAAGAGGGTGAAGTCGAGACCGAAGTTATACTGCTCGGTGGTCTCCCACTTCAGGTTGTTGTTCTGAGCCTGAGTAGCACGGAAACCAGAGGGGAAGATGCCGCTGCCCTGGAGAGCCAGGTCGTAGGCTGTCGACTCGTTGCGGCCGCCGCCGTAGGTGGCAGCATACAGGCCGTAGCGTGCGTAGTTGGAGATGGCCTGGTTACCTGTCTCACCCCATGAGGCACGGAGCTTCAAGTCGTTAATCCAGTCTTGCTTCAGGTTCTCTGAGAGACGGTAGCCCAGAGTGAAGGCGGGGAAGGTACCGTAGCGGTTGTTCTCGCCGAAGCGTGAAGAGCCATCACGACGGATGGTGAACGAGGCGAGCACCAGGTCTTTCCAGTTATAGTCCAGTTTGCCGAAGAACGACACCAGGTTGTAGCCCTCGCGGATACCGGTGGCACGCTGTGTGCCAGTAGCGGCATCGGGCCACATGTAGTCGTAGTTCTCCAGAGCATACATCTGTGCGTAGGCATTTGAATGCTCATCGATGTCGCGGTGCAGCTCCATACCGGCCAGCAGGATGAAGTTATGGTCGGCGCCGATGTTGAAAGTATAGTTGGCGGTGTTCGACCACGTCCACTTCATCGAGGTCTTTGCTCCGAGGCTGGCCGACGGCGTTGAGTTGTTCACCACGTCGCTATGCCAGGTGTAGGTCACACTGTGGATGAACTCCGACCAGTAGTCGATACCGAAGTTGGAGCGCAGCGTCAGACCCTTGACGGGCTGCACGTTGACGTAGGCATTACCGAAGATGCGCCACATCTTCAGACGGTTGTCGCGGTTGTGGTAAAGTTCGCGCAAGGGGTTCTGGCGGTCGCTCATGCCACCCACAGGACCTGAGAATGTCTCGCCGTCCTCTTCATAGACGGGCAGTGTGGGCGACATCTTCAGCGCGTTCTCCAGAGGCTGACAGTCCACCTGGTTTGAGTATGTGATGGTGGCATTCTCGCCGACGGTCACAATCTTGTTCACCTTGTAGCTGGTGTTGATGCGGCCCGAGAAGCTCTCGAAGTCGGTGTATTTCAGGATACCGTTGTTCTTCTTATAGCCGAAGCTGACCAGTGCCGACGACTTCTCGGTGGCATTCGACAGCGAGAGGTCGTAGCTCTGTGAGAAGCCCGTGCGTGAAATCTCGTCCAGCCAGTCGGTGTTGCTGTAGCGCATGGTCTTCGTGGGGTTCATAAAACCGTCGTAGCGACCGTTCACCACAAAGTTACGCATCTCGCCGGTGGCGGGGTCGTAGGCTGAGATGGGCGTGCCGGCGGCAGCATTGAATGTCAGACCGTAGTTGTTGGCATACTGCTCGGGATCCAGTCCGTCGTTCATGGCAGCCTGTGCCATGGCGGTGGCATACTCTGCGGTGTTAGCCAGTTTCATCATGGTCTGCTTGTTATAGAACGAGGCGGTCAGGTTGGCCGAGAAGTCCACCTTTACCTTGTCGCCCTTCTTGCCAGAGCGGGTGGTGATGATAATCACACCGTTAGCAGCGCGCGAACCGTAGATAGAGGCCGAGGCAGCGTCCTTCAGTACCTGCATCGACTCAATGTCGTTCATGTTCAGCGTGTTCAGGTTCGTTGTCGTGGGCACACCGTCGATAATGAAGAGGGGGTCCTGCGAGGAGTTGAACGAGCCGCCGCCACGGATGCGGACGGTACCTGCACCTACAGGCGAACCGTTGCTGGTGATGGTCATGCCGGGCACCTTACCCTGCAGGGCACGCATGGGGTCGGTGTCGCTCGAGGTTTTCAGTTCGTCGGTCTTCACCACAGCCACCGAACCTGTCAGGTCGGCCTTGCGCTGGGTCTGGTAACCAGTGACCACCACCTCGGCCAGTTCCGAGGCATTCTCCTTCAGCTGCACTTTCATGCCAGGGGCAGCGGCCATCTCCACGGCATCGTAGCCGATATAGGTTACGACGAGTGTGGCTCCGGCCTTTACCTTCAACTTAAAGTTTCCGTCGAAGTCGGTCACTGTGCCGACTGACGTACCTTTCTCCTTCACGGTAGCTCCGATGACGCCTTCGCCGAGGTCGTCAACGACTGTTCCCGTGATTTCCGTTTGCGCGTACATTACTGTACTTGCAAGAAGAGTCAGGAGACTCAAAAGGAATCGTTTCAGTTCTTTCATGTTGTTGTTAGTTTGGGTTAGTATAATGAGTAAAAAACTGACGCAAAGATACCGCGAAAAGGGCTGAACGACTAAAAGAAATCGTTCAGCCCCTAAAAAATTTGTTTCATTAAACAATAATTGACTATTAAGTCAGTTTTGTTGACTCCTCAGGTCCATGGGGTATATGCCGTATTGCTGTTTGAAACATTTCGAGAAATATCCCGGGGTGCCAAACCCTACATCGTAGGCTATCTCCTGGACGGTTTTTGTGGTCGTCATCAACAGGGTTCGGGCATGCTGCAGGCGCATCTGCCGCAACACCTCTACAGGCGAGAGTCCGGTCAGAGCCTTCACTTTTCTATAGAGTTGCACTCGCCCCAGTCCAACCTCATCGGCCAAATCATCCATCTTCAATGACGAGTTCGACATGTGCTTTCTGATGGCTTCCCTCAGCTGCTCGGCAAAAAGCGTGTCCTGAGTACTCGCAGCCTGGGACTGTTGTGCCGTCTGCTGGTTGTCAAAGAGGTGAAGCAACTGTTGACGGTTCTTCAACAGATTATAGATGCGGCTAATCAGTACATCGGCATTGAAGGGCTTGGTCAGATAGGCATCAGCGCCATGCTCATAGCCCTCCATCTGCTGGCTGTCGCTACTGCGGGCCGTCAGCAGGATAACAGGGATATGGCTGGTAATGGCATTCTCCTTGAGTTGCCGGCAGAACTGCAGACCATCCATCACAGGCATCATCACGTCGCTCACAATAATGTCGGGCACCAGTTCGCGGGCTATCTTCAGGCCATCCTGACCGTTAGAAGCCAACAGCACATAGAACTGGTCGGCCAGCAGGGTCTTCAGGTATAGGAGCATATCGTCATTGTCGTCAACAATCAGGATGGACGACAGTTCGTCGGTATCCTCATGCTTCATCATTGCCAGGCGCCGTTCCTGTATCAGTTCGCTGGAGGCAACCTGCATAGTAGCCTCGCCCGCCGTCTCGTCGCTGACCATGTTTTTCATCTCCTTGCGGAAGTTCAGCACGCTTGAAACAAGCGACTCCAGAGTGCTGACATTACGGCAGACAATATCGACCAGGGCCCGCTCCTTGTCCTGCAGGGTACTGCTATCAGCCAACTCCTTCATCGGACCTGCTATCAGCGTCAGCGGTGTCTTCAGCTGATGACTGGCGTTAGTGTAAAATCGAGACTGCTCTTCATGCATGGTTTTCATCTGCCGATGAGCCTTGCGCACCTGCCTGACAGCCTGCCATGTCAGCACAACCGCCACTATCAGCAGAAGAATACTGATGAAACTGGCAATCAGAATTTTTTGCTGTGTATTGTATAGGCCGAAGGCACGCTCCAGTTTTTCATGAATGACAATCAGGTTTTCATTCTGTCGGATGAGTTCCCGGCTGTTCAAATTTACCTGGGCTGCATTTTCAGGTGTCACCATCGTGCCACGTAAGGAGTTGTCGCGTTCGTAAGGCTGTCCTGTCAGGATGTCCAACGCCAGTTTTACTATCTTTTCACCATGGGTGGGATAGACATAGGTTCCGCTGAGCTTGCCTTGCAGGATGAAGCTGATACCTTCGTCGGGCATGCCGTCGACGCCCAATATCTTAACCTCTTTCTCCAGTCCCAGTTCTTCCACAGCCTTGCGGGCCCCCATTCCCATGCCGTCGTTATGACAGAACACGATGTCGGGCTTGACATTGCCGCTCATCTGCTGTTTCACCAGTTCGTAGGTAAGCTCAAACGACCAGTTGCCGTTTACACAGATATACTCCACCTCCTTATGCTGCTCCATGACGGCAGCAAAGCCCTGATGACGCTCCATGGCAGGCGATGTGCTCATGGTGGCCGTTACTTCCAGCACCACGGGTTTTGCCTTGCCGCTCTGTCGGGCCAGTTCCAGAGCATAGCCGGCAACAATCTGTCCTGCCTCTACATTGTTGCCGCCAATGAAGGCCGTATAATCATCTGTCGCGGCTTTCCGGTCGAAGAATATGACGGGGATACCTTTTTCTCGTGTCCTCACTACGGCCTCGGCTATGGGGGCCGCCTCGTTGGGAGCCACTACCAGCAGGTCGATGCCGGTATTGACCAGACTGTCTATCTGATGTATTTGCCGACGGGTGTCATCACGGGCATTAATCACCTCCACCTTGACGCTCTGGTCATAGAGGTGCTGGGCAGCCAGCATCTCGCTGTTCACCTTCTCGCGCCAGCGGCCTCCGCCACACTGCGACACACCAATCCTGTAAGTCGGTTTGTTGTCAGAGCAAGCCGTCAGCAGGCTACATAATATAATAAGGTATAGCAACCAATAATTTCTTTTTCTCATCGGCTGCAAAATTACACAAAAAAAACAAAAAGAGCAAATTTTTTTGCTTTACTCAACAAACAAATCCAGAATCAAGGTGAGGGCGCACCCGGATTTTTCCGTGGCAGCCCCTCCGCTCATCCATAGCCACACATAGAACAGGGAAGATTTCCTCAATTGGATAAAAGTTAGTACCTTTGCACCGTTTTCCATAACCAACGAAGATGCA
>Ga0247609_10006575_pt1 | contig 11175 bp, 10 predicted proteins | sample 172DNAGHGlowgp2_FD_193487 | JGI IMG/M metagenome (GOLD analysis project Ga0247609, IMG submission 193487) | Sheep rumen microbial communities from Palmerston North, Manawatu-Wanganui, New Zealand - 1728 DNA GHGlow gp2 | ecosystem: Host-associated > Mammals > Digestive system > Stomach > Rumen ... | reverse complement strand
TCGAGTCGATGGAAGAGCTTGGAACAGATAGAACGAGCAGGCCATCAGGCTGAGCTGGCCGTAGAGGGTACGGCATTCTGGGCTCAGAACTGGCGTAAGGGCGGATTGCAGGATCGTCGCAACCAATTGCTGAAAGAATTTAACTTCTACAACCAGCAGTATTGTGGCTGTGAGTTCTCTCAGCGACAAAATGCCCCAATTGACGAAAATGATGTTTTACATATTTAATTTAGAAAAACGAGGCTCAAAGTTTGTGAGTTTCGTTTTTTTATTGTAATTTTGCGCCCTAAAAAGTAAATATCGATATCAAGTTATAAAAATTATGTCCAACACTAACACTTTCGTGGGTTCCAAAATCAAGGGACTCAGAGAAACCAAAAACCTCTCTATTGAGGAAGTCGCTGAGAGCACAGGTCTGTCAGTTGAACAGATCAACAGTATTGAAAACGACCAGAACCTACCATCTTTAGGTCCGCTGATCAAGATAGCCCGAGCACTGGGTGTGCGACTGGGAACCTTTATGGACGACAATGACGCTCTGGGTCCTGTGGTCACACGTGCTGCGGACCGTGAGCGCGAGAGCAGTATCAGTTTCTCTAACGGTGCTACTGATGCCCGTAAGCACATGGAGTATCATCCGTTGGCTCAGCAGAAGGCTGGACGTCACATGGAGCCGTTCATTATTGATATCAATCCTGAGACGTCATCCGATTACAAGCTCTCAGCCCACGAGGGTGAGGAGTTCATCTATGTCATGGAGGGTGAAGTGGAAGTGGAATACGGTAAGGAGAAGTATTCACTCAAAGAAGGCGACTCGATCTATTACGACTCGATTGTGAAGCATCATCTGCATGGTGCTCCTGGGAAGTCTGCCAAGATTCTCGCACTGATTTACATCCCGTTCTGATTAGATAAACATAAGAACAGAAAGACAGTATGAGCAACGTGAAATTAGACATGGCAGGCAGACCGCTGCCAGACAGAACATATCCTGCTGAGACGGGAAGTGCGGGCTATACACTTCATGAGCGCACTCTCGGTCAGTGGCTCGAGCACTGGGCTGAGACAACTCCAGACAAAGAATACATCGTCTACAGCGACCGTGACCTCCGCTTTACTTGGAGCAAGTTTAATGAGCGTGTGGACAACCTCGCTAAGGGCTTGATTGCCATTGGTGTAAAGAAAGGCTCTAACGTAGGTATCTGGGCGACCAATGTGCCCGACTGGCTCACTTTCCTTTATGCTACGGCGAAGATCGGTGCTGTGCTGGTGACGGTGAATACCAACTACAAGCAGAACGAGCTGGAGTATCTCTGTAAGGACTCCGACATGCATACCCTATGTATCACTGATGGTACATGGGACTGTAACTATGTGGACATGACCTATACGATGCTGCCCGAACTGAAGAACTGTGAGCGCGGCCATCTGAACAGCGAGCGCTTCCCATATTTGAAGAATGTGGTATTCATCGGTATGGAGAAGTATCGGGGTATGTTCAACACTGCTGAGCTGTTGCTCCTGGGACAGAATATCGAAGACGAGACCTTGTTGGAAATGAAAAGTCAGGTGTCGTGCTATGATGTCTGCAACATGCAGTACACCTCTGGTACGACGGGCTTCCCCAAGGGTGTGATGCTGACGCACCACGGCATTTCCAACGACGGCTATTTCACGGGTGAGAATATGGGTTTCACACAGGATGACAAGCTCTGTGTCTGTGTACCCTTGTTCCATTGCTTCGGTGTGGTGCTCGCCACGATGAACTGTCTGACGCATGGCTGTACTGAGGTGATGGTCGAGAAGTTCGACCCGCTGGTGGTTCTGGCTTCCATCCACAAGGAGCGTTGTACGGCTGTCTATGGGGTGCCCACGATGTTTATCGCAGAACTCAATCACCCCATGTTCAATATGTTCGACCTGACCTGTCTCCGTACAGGTATTATGGCAGGTTCGCTCTGTCCTGTGGAGTTGATGAAGCAGGTTTCAGAGAAGATGTATATGACTATTACCAGTGTCTACGGTCTGACAGAGTCGTCGCCAGGTATGACACAGACCTGCCTGAACGATACCTTCGAGCAGCGTTGCACCACCGTAGGTCGCGACTATCCGTTTGTTGATGTGAAGGTAATCGACCCTGAGACTGGCGAGGAGTGCCCCGTAGGTGTGCAGGGTGAGATGTGCTGCAAGGGCTTCAACGTGATGAAGGGCTATTATAAGAACCCCACGGCTACGGCTGAGGTGATCGACAAAAACGGTTATCTGCATTCGGGCGATTTGGGCATAAAAGACGAACAGGGTTTCTACAAGATCACAGGCCGTATCAAGGATATGATTATCCGTGGTGGTGAGAATATCTATCCTCGTGAGATCGAGGAGTTCCTCTATCACATGCCTGGCATTCGTGATGTGCAGGTGGCTGCCGTTCCTTCGAAGAAATATGGTGAGGCCGTTGGCGCTTTCATCATTCTTGAAGAGGGTGTAACGATGACTCCTGAGGATGTACAGTTGTTCTGTCGTGGTAAGATTGCTCGTTACAAGATTCCGAAGTACGTGTTCTTCATCGATCAGTTCCCACTGACAGGCTCTGGTAAGATTCAGAAGTTCAAGCTGAAGGAGATGAGCTTGAAACTGTGTGAGGAGCAGGGCATTGTCGTTGAATAAAGGTAAAAAAGTAAAAAGAGAAGAATAAATGTTTGAGAATTTAAGTGACAGATTAGAGAGATCTTTTAAAATATTGAAAGGTGAGGGGAAAATCACCGAGATCAACGTTGCTGAAACCCTGAAGGATGTGCGTCGTGCCCTGTTGGATGCCGATGTGAACTACAAGGTGGCCAAGCAGTTTACTGACACTGTGAAGCAGAAGGCGCTGGGTATGAATGTGCTCACTGCCGTCAAGCCAAGTCAGCTGATGGTGAAGATAGTTCACGATGAGTTGGCTGAGCTCATGGGTGGTAAGGCTGCGGAACTGAAAATTGAGGGTCGTCCAGGTGCTCCTGCCATTATCCTGATGTCAGGTCTGCAGGGCTCCGGTAAGACTACGTTCAGTGGAAAGCTGGCCAATCTGCTCAAGACTCGTAACCACAAGAAGCCGTTGCTCGTGGCTTGTGACGTTTATCGTCCTGCTGCTATCCAGCAGTTGCATGTTGTAGGTGAGAGTGTTGGCGTGCCTGTCTATTCAGAGCCTGACAATAAGAATGTCGTGGAGATTGCCAACCACGCTATCCAGGAGGCCAAGTCAAAGGCCAACGATGTGGTCATCATCGATACCGCAGGTCGCTTGGCTGTTGACGAAGAGATGATGCAGGAGATAGAGACCCTGAAGAATGCTATTCATCCCAATGAGACTCTTTTCGTGGTCGACTCGATGACTGGTCAGGATGCTGTCAATACGGCTAAGGAATTCAACGATCGTCTTGATTTCGACGGTGTTGTTCTGACGAAGCTCGACGGTGATACCCGTGGTGGTGCCGCCCTCTCTATCCGCACGGTGGTGACAAAGCCCATCAAGTTTGTCGGTACAGGTGAGAAGATGGAGGCCATTGACGTGTTCCATCCAGAGCGTATGGCCGACCGTATCCTTGGTATGGGTGATATCGTCAGTCTCGTGGAACGTGCTCAGCAGCAGTTTGATGAGGAGGAAGCCAAGCGACTGGAGAAGAAAATTCGCAAGAACAAGTTCGACTTTGATGACTTCATGGGGCAGATTCAGCAGATCAAGAAGATGGGTAACATCAAGGATCTGGCTGCGATGATTCCTGGTGTGGGCAAGCAGATTAAGGATCTTGATATCGACGATGATGCTTTCAAGGGCATTGAGGCTATCATCAACTCGATGACACCGAAGGAGCGTGCTAATCCTGATATCATCAATCAGAGCCGTCGTAAGCGTATTGCTGCTGGTAGTGGTACGAAACTCGAGGATGTCAACCGTCTGATGAAGCAGTTCGACCAGACTCGAAAGGTGATGCGCATGATGACGGGTATGGGCTCTTCGAAGATGGCTCAGATGGCTAATGCCATGAAGGCCATGAAGGGCGGTGGCATGCCGAAGTTCTAGACAACCCCAAAAAAAGAAAGATATGGCATTTGGTAAATGGATCAGTAACCTGAAGGGACTCTTCGAGGAAGGTCCGATGAAGGAGTTGACAGAGCATGTGGCTGACGATCAGCAATTGAAGCTCTCGGCAGAGCAAGTGGTGATTACGGATGAGTTCCGCAACACGTTCAATGTGAATTCTCCCGTTCGAGAGAATATCCGTAACAGTTTTCTGTTCTCTATGCTTACGATGGCTTCTTACATCGTGATTGCCGATGGTAAGGTGGAGCCAGAGGAATACGACTTCTTGGGTAAGTTCCTGAACGATACCTTTGGCGAGGAAGCCAAGGTGGAAGGTATGGATGTAGTAAAAAAACTGATTGCCAAGCACGATGAGCTTGAGGCTCGAAAGCCGATGGCATTCCTGCAATTGATAGGCGACTGTGGCAGTCAGATTGCTAGTTCCTTGAGTGAGGATCTTCGCTATCAGATGTTGTCGATGCTGGCACTGATCGTAAAGTCGGATGCCAATATCTCAAAAAAAGAGATAGAGACGTTGAAGGAGGTTGCTGTCTATATCGGCATGAAAGCTACGGATGTAGACGCTTTGATGAATCTCGATATAGAGAAAGCTAAAGACGAGTGGCAGTGGATGAACGAATAATTATTTTTGGTGTATGCAGTTAATTGATGGAAAGGCAACGGCAGCAGCTATTAAGGCTGAGATTGCTGAAGAGGTAAAAGAGATTGTTTCGAAGGGTGGTAAGCAGCCCCATTTGGCTGCCGTTCTTGTGGGTCACGATGGTGGCTCTGAGACCTATGTTAAGAATAAGGTACTCGCGTGCGAGGCTTGTGGCTTTAAGAGTACACTCATCCGTTTCGAGGAGGATGTCACAGAGGAAGAGCTCCTGAATTGTGTCGATACCCTGAATCGTAATGGTGATGTCGATGGTTTCATCGTTCAGCTTCCATTGCCGAAGCATATCAATGAGCAGAAGATCATCGAGGCCATCGACTATCGCAAGGATGTAGATGGATTCCATCCCATCAATGTAGGTCGTATGGCCATTGGTCTGCCGTGCTTTATATCTGCTACACCTCTGGGAATCATTACCCTGCTGAAGCGTTATAATATTGAGACCTCTGGTAAGAAGTGCGTGATTCTTGGACGTTCTAATATCGTAGGCAAGCCCATGGCTCAGCTCATGATGCAGAAGCAGTACGGCGATGCTACAGTTACTGTATGCCACTCGCGCTCAAAGACTTTAAAAGAGGAGTGTCGTGCAGCTGACATCATCATCGCAGCCATTGGTCAGCCCGATTTCGTAACAGCCGATATGGTGAAGGAAGGTGCTGTCATCGTAGATGTCGGTACCACTCGTGTACCCGATGCCACTCGTAAGAGCGGTTTTCGTCTGAATGGTGATGTGAAGTTCGACGAGGTGGCTCCCAAGTGCTCATTCATTACGCCCGTTCCTGGTGGAGTAGGGCCGATGACCATCTGTTCACTGATGAAGAATACCCTCGCCGCAGGAAAAAAAGAATATTATAAGTAGTGAAGATTGAATAGTAATGAGTGAAGAAGTGATGTCGGCAGAGGAATGGTATGAGCAGGGCAATGCTTTTCGCAAAGAGTCGAAATGGCATGAAGCCATCAACTGCTATATTCAGGCCATCGAGCTAGATCCCGATAGTCCTGCCGTTGAGGCCAAGCGTATGCTCGACGACATCATGGCCTTCTACTGCAAGGATATGTATAACCCATAAACAAATACAATATGGCAAAAATGAAAGGCGCCATTGAGGTGAATACCGAGAGGTGTAAGGGATGCAGCCTCTGCATCATCGCCTGCCCTCAGAAGGTCATCGCCCTGGCCAACAAAGTTAATCTGCACGGCTACCCCTACGTGGAGGCTGTCAACGAAGAGGCCTGTGTGGGCTGCGCTTCGTGCGGCATTGTCTGCCCTGATGGTTGTATCACCGTGTATCGTAAAAAAGTGGAGGAATAATTATGGCAGAAGAAAGAGAAGTTGTGTTGATGAAAGGCAACGAGGCTATTGCCCACGCTGCTATTCGTTGCGGATGCGACGGCTATTTCGGCTATCCTATTACTCCGCAGAGTGAAGTGATCGAGACATTGGCTGAGCTGAAGCCTTGGGAAACCACTGGCATGCAGGTGGTTCAGGCTGAGAGTGAGCTGGCCAGTATCTACATGGTCTATGGTGCTGCCGGAGCTGGTAAGCGCGCTATGACCTCTTCGAGTTCTCCTGGTATCGCCCTGATGCAGGAAGGTATTACTTATATGGCTGGTGCCGAGGTTCCTGGTGTGTTCGTAAATGTGCAGCGTGGAGGCCCTGGTCTGGGTACTATCCAGCCTTCACAGGGTGACTATTTCCAGGCTACCCGTGGTGGTGGTAATGGTGACTACAAGGTGATCGTGCTGGCTCCTTCTTCTGTACAGGAGATGGCTGATTTCGTTGACCTCGCCTTTGAGTTGGCTTTCAAATACCGCAACCCTGCTATGATTCTCTCCGATGGTGTGATTGGTCAGATGATGGAGAAGGTGGTGCTGCCTCCGTTCAAGCCTCGTCGTACGGATGAGGAGGTGATTAAGCAGTGTCCTTGGGCATCTACTGGTAAGCCAAAGAACCGTGAGCGTGTGGTCATCACATCGCTTGAGCTGAAGCCTGAGATTATGGAGCAGCGTAACATCGCCCTCCAGGAGAAGTATCGTAAGATTCAGGAGAATGAGGTCCGCTTTGAACAGCAGCAGATGGACGATGCAGAGTATGCCATCATAGCCTTTGGTTCGGCTGCCCGTATCGCAGAGAAGAGTGTTGAGATTGCCCGTGAGCAGGGTATCAAGGTCGGACTGTTCCGTCCCATCACACTGTTCCCCTTCCCAGAGAAGCAGATTGCTGCATTGTCGAAGAAGGTGAAGGGTATCCTTGTAGCTGAGATCAATGCCGGACAGATGGTACAGGATGTTCGCCTCGCTGTGAACGGAGCTGTGCCCGTAGAGCAGTTCGGCCGTCTGGGTGGTATTGTTCCTGATCCCGAAGAGATTGTAGAGGCATTGAAGAAATTAATCTAGGATAACCAAGGATAGCCTAGGGACCTCCTAGGACTACCTGGAAAAAAGAAAAGAACAATGGATAGAAATCAAATAGTTCAACCAGAGAACATCGTCTGCAAGAAGCCGACGCTGATGAACGACAACAATATGCACTACTGCCCAGGCTGTAGTCACGGTGTGGTGCATAAGCTCATTGCCGAAGTCATCGAAGAGATGGGTATGGAAGATAAGGCCGTAGGTGTATCACCTGTAGGTTGTGCCGTCTTCGCGTACAATTATATAGATATCGACTGGCAGGAGGCTGCCCATGGTCGTGCTCCCGCACTGGCTACGGGTATCAAGCGTTGCTGGCCCGATCGCCTCGTGTTCACCTATCAGGGTGATGGCGACTTGGCATGTATTGGTACCTGTGAGACCATTCACGCCCTGAACCGTGGTGAGAACATCGTGATTATCTTCGTCAACAATGCCATTTATGGTATGACGGGTGGTCAGATGGCACCTACGACACTGATTGGTCAGAAGACTTCTACTTGTCCTTATGGCCGTGATCCTCAGTTGCATGGTTATCCTCTGAAGATGGCTGATATCGCTGCTGGTCTGGAGGGCACCTGTTACGTCACTCGTCAGAGTGTAGAGAGTGTTGCCTCCATCAACAAGGCGAAGAAGGCGCTGCGCAAGGCTTTCGAGGCTTCGATGGCTGGTAAGGGAAGTTCACTCGTAGAGTTTGTATCAACCTGTAACAGTGGTTGGAAACTCACACCTGCCAAGGCTAACGAGTGGATGAAGGAGAATATGTTCCCCTTCTATCCTAAAGGTGACCTGAAAGATACTACGAATCTTTAATTAAGAGTTAAGAATTAAGAATTAAGAAAAGATGAAGAAAGAGATAATTATTTCAGGCTTCGGTGGTCAGGGCGTGCTCTCGATGGGTAAGATTCTGGCCTATTCAGGACTGATGGAGGATAAGGAGGTGACATGGATGCCAGCCTATGGTCCTGAGCAGCGTGGCGGTACAGCTAACGTGACGGTGATTGTCAGCGACGAGCGCATCTCTTCGCCCATCCTCTCAAAGTATGACATCGCCGTGGTTCTGAACCAGCCTTCACTCGAAAAGTTCGAACCGAAGATCAAACCTGGTGGCATCCTCATCTACGATGGTTTTGGTATCATCAATAAACCCACGCGTAAGGATATCACCATCTATGAGATCAACGCGATGGACAAGGCTGCCGAGATGAAGAACGGAAAGGTGTTCAACATGATTGTTCTCGGTGGTCTGCTGAAGGTGGCTCCTGTGGTGAGTGACAAGGGTGTGGAGAAGGCGCTCTTCAAGACACTGCCTGAGCGTCATCACGGACTCATCCCCCTCAATATGGAGGCCCTGAAAGAAGGTGCTAAGATTATAGAGGAAATGAAATAGATAATATTAATCCCCGCTGACTGGCGGGGATTAATTTTTTCTATTGTACTGTTATATCTATAGATTTCGATAGCTTCAGTTTTTCATCCGTCACTTTCAGGGTCAAAGTGCCAGATTCCTTTGAACTGCGAACAACTACTACGAGTTGACCATTGAAAAGCTTCATGGTGGGCTGCTTGAACGATTCCAGACTTGTGGCATCGCCGTTGCAGACAGCCTCGAAAGTGCCAGCTCCAGTCACTTCAAAAGTCAGTTGGTCATCTGCTTGCGGAATCAATGTACCATCGGCGTCTGTCAGTGAGACAGTGATAAAGGCAAGGTCGTCGCCGTTGGATTTGAGGAGTGAGGAGTTCTGCGTCCAAGCTTCAAGTTTCAGAGCTGCTGGTTTGCCAGCGGTCTTCACTGTCTGCTCACCAGCCTTATTGCCTTGGGCATCGTAAACCACCACTTTGATCTCACCTGGTTCATATTTCACATTGTTCCAGCGCAGACGATAACGGTCAAGTCTTTCTGTAGGATTCTTGGAGATCTTACCCTGGCTCTTGCCGTTGACGAAGAGCTCACCCGTAGGATAGTCGGTATAGCAATAGACAGGTGTTACTTTGCCGATACGGTTTCCCTTATCTTTCTTGGAGAGTCCCCAGGTCCAATGGGGTAGGAGGTGGATGGTGTGCTCATCCTTATTCCAGCGTGAGCGATAGAGCCAGTAGCGGTCTTTCGGCAGTCCGGCAAGATCGCAGATGCCAAAGTAACTGCTGCGCGAAGGCCAATATTCGTCGTAGGGCGTCGGCTCTCCCAGATAGTCATAGCCCGTCCACACAAACTCGCCAATCACCCAGTCTTTGTCATCCTGCCACACCCAGTCATCATCGGGCAGATTACTCCATGAACAGTACTCCAGATCGTAGCTTGAACATTGGCCGTCGGCCTTCAGGATGGCCTGTGGGTCATAGCTTGGAGCCCATGATGCATACTGCGAATTATCAGTTACCTCAACAGGGAATTTATACACGCCACGTGAACTCACTGTCGAGGCTGTCTCAGAACCAAGAAGGAACCCCTGTGGCAGTTGTCCAATACTGTTCTGATATTTATGGACGCGGTAGTTGAAACCAGGAACATCCATCGTCGTAGCTACACCACTCTTGATGGAAGCCTCTGCATGGTCAAGTCCCTGTGTCACAGGACGTGTGGGGTCGAGGGCATGACAGGCGTTCTGAAGGTTCTCGGAAATCTCCTTGCCTTGGGCACTGCCCTGCTCAGGAATCTCGTTGCCTATCGACCACATGATGATACTCGGATGGTTGCGGTTGGCGAGTATGAGGTTCTCGATGTCTTTCTTCCACCAGTCTTCAAAGAAGCGTGCATAGCCGTTCTTGCACTTCGGATAGAGCCACATGTCAAAACTCTCGGCCATCACCATCATGCCCAGTGAGTCGCAGATATCCATCTGTATTTGGCTCGGCATGTTGTGCGACGTACGGATGGCATCGCAGCCCATGTCTTTCATCGTCTTGATCTGTCGGATCAAGGCAGCCTTGTTTACAGCAGCACCAAGGGGACCTAAATCATGGTGCAGGCAGACACCTTTAATCTTTCTGGTGACTCCGTTCAGCTGAAAGCCACCTTCCTTAGATACCTTCACGGTACGGATGCCAAACTTCTGCGTGACCTCGTCGAGCAACTGACCGTTCTGCATGTATTTGATGTGTGCCGTATATAAATAAGGTGTCTCGGGCGACCAGAGGTGAGGTTCCTGGATGGTGAACGACAGATTAGCCTCACCCGAATCGCTGATTTCAGAACAGTGCTCGTGACCTACGAGTTTGCCTTTTGCATCGCGCATCTCGATCTCAAAGCCCTGATAGCCTTTCAACGGACTGTCTGTGCCAACAGTCACGTCTACCTCAGCCTTATGGCTGCTGAGTTGTGTTGTGCGGATAAAGGTCTTCCAAGGATCTATTCTGTTGTCGCCTGAGGTGATGAGTTTTACGGGGCGGTAGATGCCTGCTCCTGGATACCAGCGACTGCTCTCCTCGACATTCTTCAGGTGTACCTCCAGCAGATTTTCGCCCGCCTTCATCAATGGAGTGATGTCTATGCGGAAAGTATTGTAGCCATAGGCCCAATATCCAGCCTTCTGACCGTTCAGATAAATAGTGGGCTCGGCCATCGCTCCGTCGAATACCAGTTCTGCATGTCTGCATCCTGCCGGAATCTGGATAATCCGCTTATAGTGGCCCTCACCGATCCAGGGCAATGCCCCTGAGCGTCCGCTCTTCTCGGTAGCTTCTTTCTCGCCGTTCTGTTCGATACGTACCTTCTGCAAGTCCCATTTCTTGTCGAAGGGGCCTGCAATAGCCCAGTCGTGTGGCACACAGACGTTCTGCCATGTCTGCTGATCTTGCGAGAAGAGCCATCCCTCGGTGAGTGTGGTCTCTTGGCGAGTCTGCGCCAATGATGTGACAGCCATCAGGCATGTCAGTGATAATAGTTTCGTTCTCATGATAAATGTTGTTTTAGTGACTATTTTGCTGCAAATTTACGAAAAAATTTCGAAATAGTTGGCTATTTGACGAATTTAGTGTAATTTTGCAGCTAAATTTCGGAATTTAAATACTTTATGATATGAAGCAT
>Ga0247609_10006571_pt1 | contig 11177 bp, 8 predicted proteins | sample 172DNAGHGlowgp2_FD_193487 | JGI IMG/M metagenome (GOLD analysis project Ga0247609, IMG submission 193487) | Sheep rumen microbial communities from Palmerston North, Manawatu-Wanganui, New Zealand - 1728 DNA GHGlow gp2 | ecosystem: Host-associated > Mammals > Digestive system > Stomach > Rumen ... | reverse complement strand
GGAAGCAGTAGCTCTGGTCGTTCAGCAGTTGTGTGGTATGCAGCTGGCCGTTCTCCGCCTTATGGATGAAGATTTCGCCGTATGTGCTGACTGTCAGCAGATGGTTGTCCTTGGCTGAGAACTCCACGCACGTGATGCCGCCGTTGTGGATGTTCCAGCTGTGGCGGCCGCCGGCCGACTGCATCAGAGCCTGGAATACGGCAGGGATAAAAATGTCGCCATCGTATTTCTGAGTGTAGTAGTAAGAGGCGTAGGCCAGCATGTTTCCTAACTCAGTGTCTCCGGCCTGATAGATGGAGTACGACTGCGACCCGAGGGTGCGCCCTAACGACTGGTAGTTCAGCGTGTCGGCCACCAGCTTGGCATGCTCGGCCTGACGTCGCTGTTCGTTAGCTTCTATGCGTTGGCGCTCAGCCATCTGGTAGGCATTCCTTGCCTCTTGGGCCGACCTTTCGGCAATGCCCTGTGCTTCAATGGCTTTCTGGCGTTCCGTCTCTGAGCGGAGCCTCATCTCCTGCGCTATTTCCGACTGGTGGATGGCTTCTTGGCGGCGCTCCTCGCTCACGGCCTGCTGGCCGTAGGCAATCTCCTCCATCTGTTTGCTCACACGCTGACTGATGACCGACTTCTTTTCCTGCTCGCGCAGGGTGCGGAGTTGTGATTCCATCTCATTGATGCGCTTGCGGTCATCCTGATAGACGTAAATTCCTACTGCTACCAATGACAGCAGCAGGACGCCCAAACACCCTATGATAATGCGGTTCTTCACCTTTTCACTTTTTCACCTTTTTTTTACTTCCTCTTCAGCACCAGCATCGTGATGTCGTCACTCTGTTCGGCTCCGTCCACGAAGTCCTTGATGGCGGTCTTGACCGTTTCGATAATCTGCTGACTGCCCTTGTCGGCCAGTCCGCTCAAGGTGTTGTCCAGCCGCTCGGTGCCGAATTCCTTTTCATCCGGATTCATGGCCTCGGTCACGCCGTCGGTAAACATCACCAGCGTGTCGCCATGCTCCAACTGCAGCGTGTCCTCTTGGTACTCAATGTCGTCGAAGGCGCCGATGATGGTATTCTTCGCCCTGGGCAGTTCTTCGATGGTGCCGTTGGCCCGGAGCAGGTGGGGTGGGTTGTGGCCGGCGTTGCAGTAGGTGATGAAGCCCGTCTTCGTGTTGTAAATCGCGTAGAACACCGTGACGAACATGCAGTCTACGGAATAGGAGGACAGCAGATGGTTCGACTCGGTCAGGCACTCTCCGGCTCGGCAGCCCTGCATGCCCTTTGCGCGGATCATGGTGCGGCTGACGGCCATAAACAAGGCAGCGGGGATGCCCTTGCCGCAGACGTCGGCAATGACGAAGGCGATGTGGTCGTCGTCGATGCGGAAGAAGTCGTAGAAGTCGCCGCCGATGTCCTTGGCAGCCTCCATCGAGGCGTAGATGTCCAGCTTGTCACTTTCTTCGGGGAAAGGCGGGAACACCTGTGGCAGAATGTACTGCTGAATGTCCCGGGCCGTGGTCAGGTCCTTCTTCAGCGACTCCAGTTGCGTGTGCTCTTTCTGCGACTCGTGTACGAATTTGATTTGTTCGATAGCCTTCTCGATGGTCACGTTCAGGTCGTCCATGTCGATGGGCTTCGTCGCAAAGTCGAAAGCACCGTTGTTCATGGCCTGACGGATGTTTTTCATGTCGCCGTAGGCACTCACCATGATGACGCGTAGTGCGGGGTTGCGCATTTCGTTCACCCTGGCCAGCAGTGTCAGACCGTCCATCTCGGGCATGTTGATGTCGGAGAGGATAATCTCAATGTCGGGGTTGTTATACAGGATGGCAAGAGCCTCCAAACCGTTATGGGCGAAAATGAACTCATACTCGCCGTTACGTATCTTACGGCGGAAGTACTGTTTCATCAGCAACTCCATGGGAGCCTCGTCGTCTACGCTCAATATTTTTATTGCAGCCATAATTCTTTTGTTACTTTACTTCTGTTTTGATGAATACGAGTGCAAAGATACGTATTTTTCTCAAGAATAGAGAAAAGAACTTCCAAAAAATCTCTGTCTTGCGGTCTTTCAGGTCCTGTCATACGTACCTGCCACAAAGGATCAAGTCAGATTAGAAGTGTACATGGCCTATGTACGAAGTGTTTGCGGGCCACAAACACTCTGTACATAGGCCATGTACAGATGCTATGTAATATCGCGGATAGGAGAGACTGCGTGATATGGCTCTTTCATGGATGCAAAAAAAGAACCGAGAGTGTCGTCGCGACAGTCTCGGTTCTCCCTTTTTCTAACTAACTTATTATCAACTATTCATTACTCATTACTCTTTTTGGTGCTGCAAATATACGGACAAAATAAGGAAACACAAGAAAAGAATTGTAAAAAACTCACGTAAACGTTTGCGTGTTTGCAAATTATTGTGTACTTTTGTCGGCAAGAAAAGAAAGATACAAATCGAACATCGCTATGGCAAAGCATCGTATTTCGTTGAAAGACCTGGCAGCACAGCTGGGTGTCAGTATTGCTACGGTGAGCCGTGCTCTGCATGGAAGTCCGGAAATTGGTAAGGAAATGCAGGCAAAGGTGAAAGCCTTGGCCAAGCAGCTGAACTACAAGCCCAACCCGTTTGCCCAGAGTCTGCGCATGGAAGCACCGAAGGTGATTGGTGTGGTGGTGCCCAATCTGGTGACTCACTACTATGCCGCTGTGCTCGACGGCATTGAGACTGAGGCGCGGAAAGCCGGTTACAGTGTTATCTCGGCCAACAGTCATGAGAGTCAGGAAGACGAGGCGCGGGCTGTCGACAATTTCAATAGCCTGCATGTAGAAGGCATCATTGCCTGTCTGGCGCAGGACACGACCGACTATCAGCACTTCGAGGCCATCTCCGAGGCAGGCATACCGCTGGTGTTCTTCGGGCGGACGTGCATGACCGACCGCTTCTCGTCGGTCACGGCCAATGGCGATGAGGCAGCACAACAGGCCACTCAGCATCTGATTGATACCGGTTCGAAGCGTATCGCCTTCTTGGGTGGCCCCAACCATCTGGATATGGTGAAGCGCCGTAAGCACGGCTATCTGGAGGCTCTGCGCGAAAACCGCATTCCGATAGACCGCTCGCTGGTTGTCTGTGGGCGGATAGACTATGAGGTGGCTCTCCATTCCGCCTTGGAACTGCTTCAGCGTGACGACCGTCCTGACGCAATCTTGGCTTTCAATGACATCATCACCTTTGCCGTGTTCACCGCCATCAAACAGTTAGGACTGAGCATCCCTGACGATGTGGCGCTGATCGGTTTTACCGACGATGAGCATGCCCGATACGTGACGCCCCGCATGTCGGCCATCGAAGACCAGTCGCAACTGATGGGTGAGACGGCCTGTCAGTTGCTTTTGCAACAAGTAAAAGGCGACACAAAGGTCTATAAGAAGATTGTGCCGCAGAGAATTGTTATCCGGGATACGTCAGCAAAACATCATCTGTGACGTCCGAAAGAGCCTGAAGAGTGGTTGCTGCTGCCGGAAGATCTGCTTCCGCCATTGCTGCGCATGCCGCCCGAAGCAGCAGCTGATGAGCGGCTGACGGTCGATGCCGAACGGGTGACGGTCGATGCCGAGCGGTTAGCGGTGGAAGCTGAACGGTTGACGGTCGATGCCGAACGGCTGACAGAACCGCTTTGCATGCGTACACCGCTGTTTTGTGAGCGTTCGATGGTTGACCTGTTTTCGCGAGTGGCAGAGGTTGTGCCGGTCGAATGTGAAGGCAGAGACCTGTTAAAGCTGTTGTCGTTGTGCTGGCTGCCGAAGCCTGTCCGCTTGTTGCTGCCATTGTCTTCACGGTTTCCCATACCACCGTTTCTGTTATTGTTGTTGTCGCGGTTGCCCAAGCCACTGCGGTCGCTGTTGTTGTTGTGATGGTTGCCCATGCCGCTGCGGTCGCTGTTGTTGCTGTTGTGATGGTTGCCCATGCCGTTGCGATCGTTGTCGTGGTTACCAAAGCCGGTACGGTTGTGGCCGTTGCCCGTGATTCGGGTCGAGCTGCCCTTGTGGTTGTTACGGTAGTCGCCGCGGTTCCATCCGTCTCTCATGCCGATGTGATGGTCGCGATGGATGTCAGGACGGAAGTGGTCGCGATGGTGTACGTAGTAGCTGCGTCCGCCGTTCATGCGCCAGCTGTGTCCGCCTCGGTAGGTCACATAGAAGTGAGGACGGCCAAAGTAGAAGTAGTCGCGGTGCGGATAGCGGGCATAGACGCCGAAGTGCCAGTAGCCTGCATCCCAGTAGAGCGGACGATAGAAGTAGGTAGCTGCACGGAAGAGGTCCCACTGCCAGGTATAGAGTATGTACTGAAGATCCATATTGCGGCGGTCCCAGTAGGTGCCGTAGACATCATGACGGCTGGTGACTCCCATCAGGTAGTCGAGGTTGATTTCGTAGGCAGCCTCATACTGAGCATCCGTGAGGTTCAGTTCGTAAGCCATCTTGTCGGTCAGGAACAATGCTTCGTTGCGGGCCTGTTCGTAACTCATGGCTCGTGCCGATACTGTCAGGGTGAGTATGGCAATCAGGGTAAGCATTATCTTCTTCATAATCGTATGGTTTTTTATTTGTTCAACATTCTTATTTTGTTTTCTGATGCAAAGATAAGGTAAAAAGCTGAATCAGAAAAGGGTTTTTCCCTAAACGGGAGGGGGAAAAACCCTATAGTTAGATTTTCTTTCCGAAGGCAATGCTGAAGAAGGTCTTTCCCAGAATCTGAAGGTCGAACTTCCACGACCAGTTCTCGAGATAGTACAAGTCTAACTCCAGTCGGCGCAGCATCTTCTCCATCGTGTCGGTATAGCCGTTGTAGAGTGTGGCATAGCTGGTGATGCCTGGACGGATGGCATAGAGCTCGGCATAGCGCGGATCACGCTCCATAATCTGGTCGATGAAGTACTTCCGTTCGGGGCGGGGACCTACAAATGACATGTCGCCCTTCAGCACGTTCCACAGTTGTGGCAGCTCGTCGAGATGATGACTGCGCAGAAATTTGCCGAACTTCGTCAACCGTTCGTCATCGACTTCGGCCAGTTGCGGCACACCGTCGTTCTCGTTGTTCACAATCATGGTGCGGAACTTGTAGATGACGAACGGTCGTCCGCCCAGGCCGATGCGCTCCTGTACGAAGATGGCCGGTCCCTTGTATGTCAGCTTCTGCCCTATATATATAATAAGGTATAGAGGTGAGAGCAGGATAAGCCCGATTGCCGCCACCACAAAATCGAAAAGGCGTTTTGTCAGACTATTCATTGGGCTGCTGGTTTTGGAAGACGGGCTGTCCGTTCTTGCGGATGAGATGATTGACAAAGGTGTGGAAGGCAATCCATAGCACAATGTCGATGCCGACAATGAGGGTTGAGGAGATACAGTCCTTCAGCAGCAGGTTGAGGCCGATGTAGCAGAGTGACAGCAACAGGATGCTGATGAGTGCCTGATGCTGGTTGAGGCCGGCCCGCAGCAGCTTGTGGTGGATGTGGTTCTTGTCGGCATCGAAGATGGGACGATGGTGCCGGATGCGAACCAGAGAGACGCGCACCACGTCGAGAACGGGCACAATGAGCAGTGTGAACGCCGTGAGCAGTGCATCGGTGCGCGTTTCCATCACCTTCGGGTTGTCCATCGCGTATTTCACGGCCAGGAAGCCAAGGATGAATCCGAGTGTGAGGCTGCCCGAGTCGCCCATGAAGATCTTGCGGTTCTTCTCTGGGTTGCCACACATATTGAAATAGAGGAAGGGCACCAGTACACCCATCAGTCCGGCAATCAGAATGCCGTAGAGCCACAAGCCTTCATCCATGAAGCAAACGAGGAATCCGCTGAGGGCTATGAACGAGAGCCCGGCGGCAAGCCCGTCGATGCCGTCGATCAGGTTGATGGAATTGGTGATGAAGACGAGCAGGAACACCGTGAGCGGCGCACCGATGGCATAAGGCACCTCATGGATGCCTAAGAATCCATACATGTTATTATAATAGAGCCCGGCAACCGGCATGAGCACAGCAGCCATGATCTGGAATAGGAACTTGGTCTTGGCATTCAGGCCAATGAGGTCATCGACCAGTCCCACGCCATAGATCAGCACCATGCTCACGAAGAAATAGAGCGACCAGAGGCTGAGCGTCACTTCCTGTTCGTTCACAGAAGAATAGGCATAGGCAAACACAGTTCCCAAGAAAGCCAGAAACATGCTGGGTAAAAAGGCGATGCCTCCCAATCGGGGGATGGCAGTCTTATGCATCTTACGGGAGTTGGGAATGTCGTATATATTCTTCTCCTTGCAAAAGTTCATGATAATGGGAATAAAAAAGAACCCGCAAAGCGCACTCACCAAAATGGCTAACACAGGAAGTAAATATATAATCATCTGTTCATCTGTTTTTATATATAACAACAAAGTTTACGATTTATTGCATAGAACTGCCTTTTTAAAGAACATAATAATTTGGCAGGCAAATACGTTATATCAACATACTTTGTATTATGGAAAAAATATTTCTCTTGCTCTCGGCAATACTCTTACCCCAGTTCATGAATGCAACGAACTGGTTGTTCAAGAACGGACATACCGACTACACGATTGTCTTATCAAAAGAAGCCTCTGAAACAGAACGGCATGCTGCCAAAGAACTATGCACCTACATTCACCAAATGGGAGGCGTGAAGATGGCAGTGTCTGAAGATGCCCACACCACTGGCAGGCACATCTATGTAGGATTCAGCCCGCGAGTGGCCTCTCTGACAGGCTGCACCAGTCCTGCCGACACCTCTGAATCGTTCACCTATAGAACTGTCGGGAACGACCTGATTATCTTTGGTGGCCGCAATATGGGTACTGCCTACGGTGTATATGCTTTTTTAGAACAAGTGATGGGTGTACGCTGGTATAGTACTGACTTCACCAAGGTTCCCCGTTTCAGACAATTCAGGCTTCCCAAGCTGAACCACCATGAGAGCCCGGTCTTTCGCCACAGGCATGTCATGTACTACCAAATGCATCACGACGTACCTCTTAACATCCATAACAGGCTGAACATGCGTTATGGCGAATGGGTGACCAAAGATGGCTATGGAAAAATAGAGGCTTTCTGGGGAGGCCACACCTTTGAAGTGCTGGTGCCGCCAAAGCAGTATTTTGCAAAGCATCCTGAATACTTCAGCCTGCGCAATGGCAAGCGAGTCAGTGACGGTCAACTTTGCCTTTCAAGTCCAAAAGTCGTTCAGGTACTCAAAGAACGCATGACTCAGATTGTCAAGGAGAATCCAGGCTTCGCTGCCTACGGTCTGTCCCAAAACGACAATCAGAAATTCTGTGAATGCCGGCGATGCCAGGCTCTTGCCCAAAAATTCGGGTCACAGTCGGGCCTGCTGCTTTGGGCTGTGAACCAAGTGGCTGAAGCTGTTGAAGCAGAGGTTCCGAATACCCACATTTTCACTTTTGCTTACCAATACACCCGAAAGGCTCCACGCGGTATCCGTCCCCGTCATAACGTCATTGTCAGGCTTTGCGACATAGAATGCTGCTTTTTGCATCCCATTGAAGGGACGAAAGAGAATGCTCCCTTCATGACAGATTTGAGGTCGTGGTCAGCACTCACCCAAAATCTCTACATATTTGATTACGTAACAGGTTTTGCACAATTCACAGCCCCTTTTCCCAACTATCATGTGATGGCAAAAAACCTGCAGACCTTCAAGCAGCATCATGCCATCGGAGTGTTAGAGTTAGGCCAGTATCAGTCGAATGGTGGTGAGTTTGCAGAGATGAAGCAATGGATATTGGCAAAGCTTCTCTGGAATCCCTACCAAGACACCGAAAGACTTATCAGGCAATTTATAGGCGACTACTACGGTCCGGCGGCACCTGACGTGCTGAAATACTACAAGTTGTGCTGCAATATCGTAAAAGCCGACACGCACATGAAATTCGACACCGACTTCTCCAATCCGATTTATACAGAAGCATTCATGAAAGAAGGACGCAAGCTGCTTGACAATGCACTGAAAATGTGCAGAGACGACTCAGCCGTCACCCGACGGGTAGAGCAAGTAAGAGCCCAGGTCCTCTATCTGCAAATGAAGCACAGTCCCTTTATATCAACATTCGACGGCACAGCCAAGTCGTTCTACCAATTAGTAAAACGCGACAAGATCTATGTGCATGAGAACCTGCCGCCAGAAGAGTTCTTTTCAAAATCGAAACGCGGCTTCCTGTACTGAGGCTTCATACTAAATGAGCTCAGACCTTCTTATCAGAAAGGGTATTGCAAACGCCTACAATTACATTCGCCGTAAGTTCCCAACTGAAGCGTTTCACATTTTCGAACCCTTTGGCTTGCATTACTGTTCTGCATTCAGTATGTTTCTCAAAGAACTGATTGATGGCATTGCGAATACTCCCAATGTCATAGGGATTGAAATAAACTGCCGCATCACCACACACCTCCCTTAACACAGGTATGTCAGATGCCAAGACAGGACAGCCACAATGCATAGCCTCAATGGGAGGCAGGCCAAACCCTTCATAGACCGACGGGAAGACGAAACAAGAGGCTTGGTTATAGAGTCTTATCAACTCGCCGTCAGTCACTCTGCCCAAGAACTTTACTGAGGGTAATTGCCGGGAACAGACATCGCCTGCCGTGAACACCCTATTATATGTCCCTACAATATACAGCTGACAACCATTGGCACCTTGAAAAGCACTAATGAGGGAAGAGAAGTTCTTCCTTGGATCAAGCGAAGAAACAGCCAGTGCAAAGGGTTCGGCAGATGGCCGTATGGAGGGGTCTGGCTGGAAAGCCTCGTCGGCAGCACCATAGGCTACTGTGACATCATCCGACTTCACAAAAGAATAGAAACGGAGAATTTCGCTCTTGGAAAAGCGACTGACAGTCAGCACATGCTTGGAAGTCCTGACTGCCAAAGGGGTCATCAGCTTATACCACCAATAATAAGCCTTGGAAAACCAGCGCGGATTCTCCAGAAACGAAAGGTCGTGAATGGTCATCACCTTACTGCATACAGCTACAGGGCCTAAGCCCGTGAAATTCAGCAGCAAATAATCTTTTTTCCTGAAAAAGAAGAAAGGCAACACAAACTGCTCCCAGATATGGGAACTGCCATAGCCAAAATAAACGATACTGAAATCACTCGCATCATAGCATGAGTGAATCGGAGCCTTGGGACACACAAGGGTGATTTTATGTCCAAGTAACACCATTGCTTTGCACACCCTATAAGCGTAGCGCTCAACGCCAGACATCGGACGAATGAGAAACCGTCCGTTCACATAGATAGTACTCATGCTGCTTCAGGTTATAGTTCTTGATAGACACTTTCCATCAGCTCAACAGCTTTCGACTCGGTGAAGAGGCTGGATGCTCGCTGACGGGCAGCAACGGACAACTTTGCACGCAACTCACCTTCGGAGAGCAGACGGTCGATGGCCTCAGCGTATGCCTGCAGATTGCCTAAGGGAACCTCCAGTCCTGTTTCGTCCTTGATACTGACCCAGTTGACACCTGAGCCTTCCAAATGGAACACCACGGGAACACAGCCACAGTACATCGCCTCAGCCAAAGCAATGCCAAAAGCTTCGGCCTTGGTATTGGAGGTAAAAGCAAAAATATCGGCTGCATGGGCATAGCAACGCAGCTCATCAGCAGGAAGCTTTCCCGTAAACTCCACTCTCGAAGAGATGTTCTTGCTTTTAAGTTTCTCAGTCAATGGTCCCTGCCCTGCAATGATGAACTTACAATCGCCTTTCACCATCTGTGCTATATCTATGAGCCAGTCTATACCTTTATAATGAATGTGACGACCGACAAACAGCACCAGCGGCTTGTTGTCATATTTCGCCTTGATATTTGCAATCTTTTGTTCTTCGCCTTCCTTCAAGTCAAAGTCTGAGGGAACCATACCGTTTTGCACAACGGATATTTTTTCCTTGTATGCGAAGATTGGGCTTGACGGATGGATATAATTCGGGCTCGTAGCAATGATTCTGGTTGCCTTTCTCAAAATATGACTTTCAAAAGGCTTGACAAGCTGATAGAAAATGCTCTTTGAAAGAATGTCAGAATGCCAATGCAACACAAGTTTAGTCTCTGCCCTCATGATCTTGGCCACCAATGGATATACAAAAGGATTAGGGCAATGCACGTGGACATATTCCGGCTCAAATTCTGCCATCAGGTGTTTCAGTTTCTCATAATAGCCGAAGGCCACATCCTGACTCAGCAAAGAGAATTGCACCTTTACACGATAGACGGTGACACCATTGATCTCATCTACCTGATCTTTGCCGTCGGTGGCAAAACACACCACAACATTGTGGTAGTTGACCATACCCTCGGCTAACGACCTTGCCAAAGTTTCAATACCAACTAAATACGGATAATAATACTTTGAAACGTGCAGAATGGTTTTCTTCATATCACAATTAATTTTCTAAAGCAATGCGTATATATAATCGCAATCTTTGACTGTAATTAGCAGCAGAAGTCTTTCTGCCGCAGCACTTACTCACAATCACTGCAAAACAGAGACTTAGTATGTTCATGCAGTCCGTGAGACTGTTATAGAACATGCCATGATGTTTACGAAAGAACGTGAAGCGCCCGTCTAAAACACGACGACAGTGACTTTCCGACTCCACAAAGCTTCTACCTTCAAAATGTTGGATGCGAGCATCTGGTACACTCACAACTTCGCGACCGTGCTGTTGGCAACTCAAACACAGGTCAGCATCTTCGCAATACATGAAATAATCGTCAGGAAAGCCTCCTGTATCATTCCATAGCTGTCGGCTGATCATGATATCAGCACCAGTGATCATGGCTACTGACAAGGGACGAGAAGTATGATTGAACTGACTGTTCCTGCCGTATCGCAACCTGCGGTATATCTGCCCTGTGGCAAAGTCGAATTCAGACAGGAATGAAGGAAACAGACGATGAAAAGAATGGGTGGGCATCATGTTGCCATCGTAAAGATTACCACCACAGATGCCTGTCTGGGGATGCTTCTTCAAGTATTGGTAAAGAATAGTGACGGCATCGTTAAGAAGTATGGTGTCAGGATTGAGCAAAAACAGACATTCGCCTTTAGCACATTTGGCCGCTTCGTTGTTGGCT
>Ga0247609_10006570_pt1 | contig 11177 bp, 11 predicted proteins | sample 172DNAGHGlowgp2_FD_193487 | JGI IMG/M metagenome (GOLD analysis project Ga0247609, IMG submission 193487) | Sheep rumen microbial communities from Palmerston North, Manawatu-Wanganui, New Zealand - 1728 DNA GHGlow gp2 | ecosystem: Host-associated > Mammals > Digestive system > Stomach > Rumen ... | reverse complement strand
GTCTAAGTTTTCTAGTTTATCGTTAATAATATCGAAGATATAATTCGAGTCAAAATGACTTAGTAGTTCTGTAATGTTATATTCATTACTAATTTCATAGGGTGCTGTAAGCATATTTAAATCTCCTCTCTGGTGATTATATTTGTTTTTATTTATTAATCTGTTTTAGGCCCTGTTAAACTGAAAAGTAACTTTTTAATATCAATTTCAGTTATATATTATACCTGTAGAAACTATAGATAATTATCTTATTCTAAGGAGGAATGAATATGTTAACTACAGACTATAGTAAGAAGACATCTGATCCTAATAAAGCTTATTATCACACAGACACATCTTCAGCAAAAAACCATGGATCTACAGATAATAATACTGCTAGCAATGATTTTACAAATACATTTAATGCTATTTTTAATGGAACCGGAATCGGAGACCAAGCATTGAGGGATATGTTTAAACAGGTATTTGGAGATAGCAATGTTGCTCCTAATGCTTCTAATTATACAACTACAGCAGGCAAGACAACTAAGGCTGGAGAAATAACAACTGTAGGCAAAACATATACAATATATGATAAATATGCAAATAGTACTGCTGTTCCTAACAATATTAATTATCCTGTGATTAAGCCAGAGTCTCATCCTTGCAAATATCTTGCCGATTGTTATACCGGTGATAAGAGCAGCTTCGATGTTTCACTGGTTGCTACACTTCTTAATGATTCTATTAAGGGTATTATTGAATTTCCTGATGAGTATGTTGATACTAATAAAAAGAATACTCCCGAAGCAGAAATGGTATTAATGATGCTCCATATCATTAAAAGCTGTTTTGATAAAACTGAAGGTGAAAATAGAAGGCACCGTGTTGTACACACAGTTAGAGTTTGTAGACGAGTTGCTATATTCATGCTAGATCACGCTAGGCCTATCTATGAAGGCTATGATCTTGAACTTCCGGCTAATATTCTTAATGATATCATTGATATTATCAACATCTATAACAGTTGTGTATACATTAAGGATGTTGCTACAAGCGATCTTGGCTATGGTTACAATTCTGCACTTGTGGAAACCCTTGTATGTAACAATCTTAACTTCCATGATTGCGTTATCAATGAGATTTATCGTTACACTACAGATGAGACTTGATATTTAAATATTGCAATCAATAAATACCCAGAGGCATTGCTGCCTCTGGGTTATTCTTGTATATTATTTTTTATTAATCTATTTTAGATCTGTTAAACTGAAAAGCGATTTTTAATATTAATTTTAGTTGCATATTATATTTATAGAAACTATAGATACATATAATTCAAAGGAGGAATAATTATGTACGAAATGGATTATACCAGCAGACCTAAGTTTCCTGGAGCCCCTGAAAATGCAATGGATTCCAGCAGCAAGAACTACAATTTCACGGGTGGATATGTAAAGCCTGAGAGCACAACAGTTAATGATGAGGCATCAGATTTTTACAATAATAAATTCACCGGATGTAATACTGATCCTAGATTTAAACAAAATATCAATAATATATACAATATGCATAGTATGAGCACAGTATCTCCTTACATGTATGCTTTATATAATATGGCAATGTCAACAATGGCAAAAAACATGCATCATATTAGTTGTAATGCTTATTGGCATGGTGATGTTGATGAAATTATAGATGTATTAATCTATGGTAGCATTGATGACATACTCAAATTCACTATGAAAGATGAAGTCAGAAATGCTATCACTTCAATTAATATTGGTAAGATGTGTACATTCATGATCGATGTTATCCAGCATGAAACATTACTTATCAGAATGCATGAGCATAATGCTAATGATGATAAAAATACACAACTTGAATATCATATTAGAGATCTTTGTATACATTACATTGAGTCTTGTAGAAATGTAGCTATCTATATGATGGACCATTTTTCTCCTCATCAGGTTGGATGGGATCTTGAGCTTCCGAATAAGATCTGTAATGATATCATCTATATACTGAAGATCTATCTTGGAGATATTGATATTGAGGATGCTCCTAAACTGGAATTATATAAGAATATTGAGATTTTGTGTTGCAATAATATTACGTTCCAGAAAACAGTTATCAATGAGATTAACCGTTATCATACTGATGAAACTTGATACTGAAATACAACAAATACTTAGCCAGAGGGAGAAATCCCTCTGGCTACTTATATTGTATATTATTTTTTGTTTACATATTAAAATGATCGGTGTATTTATAATCTTCATCTTCAAGCATCCATGCTTGATTACCTGGGACGGCTCCTTGAGCTACTGCACGATAGTTTTCATTCTGATAAGTATTATCTGTTGGATTATAGAATCCGGTAAATACAGTATCAGGAATTGGAGTAGATCCAGGCATAGCTACATATTTTTCTATAGGTTGATCTTTAGGAATTCCATATTTAGTTCTATATGCTTTTTCTCCTAAAGGAGTAGCAACTAGAGCTTCAAAATGAGCTTTCTCTTTTAATCTGGTTTCTTCAAGATACTGATTAAGATCTTGATTACCACCAGCATTTAATGCTTCGTCTAAATACTTATGGATCTCTTCATCTAGTTCATCTCTGCTATTAAATGCACCAACTATCTCTACAGTATCATCATTAAAGTCAATAGCTTCATCGACTTCATCATCTGTCTTAATAGCAGTTTTCTTAATACCATATCTTTCTCCAAGGTTAATTCCTTCATACCATACATATAGAGCCATAAGCATAGAGAATACTTGGTCATCGTGAGTAGAATCTGAGTGTTCTACTTTACCATTACGTTTGACCTCCATGCCAAGTAACTCGTTATATATTATAGGAGAAAGAATCTTATCCTTATGATTTTCAACACGGTCAATCAAGATATCAATTAGTAGTTTACGAACGTCTCTTGTTGAGTTAAGTCCGTATACTTTGGTACGCACTTTCTGTTTGTAGCTATGCACTCCATCCTGACGCTCTTCAACTACAACATCTTTAATTTCATAATATAAATTCTTCTTTAATCCAGCCTTAATTAATTTAGATATGACGGACGATCCATAACCACCGTTTCGCTCCACATTAACTACCGCATTCGACATCCAATTCTTTACTATAAATTCTATGCATCTAGCAAGATCGAATGTGCTTATATAGTTACAGTTCATACAACCTAAGACTTTAGTTGTATATGAATCTATAACCGTAATAGTGGAACTATCGTGTTTATATCCAGCCGCAACGTCAACTCCAATTATAGGTGGATGAGTAATAGTATCAGCTTGCAAATAGGTTTCGAATCTATATTTACCTAATAGATAAACTTCAGATATAGGTTGCTTAATCATTGCAGATAAAGCATCTAGATCTTCTTGTCTGAATGGAGAATTATCAACACCAGTAGCCCACTCTAATAGAATCTCACGACGTATATCTGGCCAAGAATTCTTAAGCAATTTACAAACTTCATTAAACCATTGCTCAGAACAACCTAACTGTTGATACGTAAACTTAATATATACAAAGTCTGATTTAGTATTAGCATTAAGTATTTGTAATAACTGAGAGAATGATAAATCATACCAAGACTCAGAAAACTTAGTAGCATTTTCCTTAGTCTCGTAGGCTTCACGTCCTTCCAAAATCTTCACACAGGTCGTTAATCTGTGCAGTTCTCTTATGAACTTCTCTAGGTATTATCTAGAAGTTGAGACTATATCATCAACCATATCATGGTTGTTATCCATTTTGAACTCACTTGAGTCCTACTCCTCTATGAGGATAGTCGTTGAACCTTCCTATATATTTATAGGCTTGGCTGCTGGTTAAACATTGTTAGTGATCTTTTAGCACTCTATTTATTAATAAATAAAGCTTTTATTTCAGCATAGATCATCTCTCTAATTGTTTCTGATTTTCATCTCCAATGGCTTAGAGAGCTTTAGCAACTTCCAGCAATTAAAATAAATTTAGACCATACCTTGTGGTATGAGAATGGACATAGCGTATCCGACGACATAAAGCCTGGCGTTGTTGTGAGTAGCACCCCATAAGGCGCACCATGCTGCTTAGCAATCATTGAAGCTGTCTTAAATGCTGGTGCAGCATTCAAATAAATAGTACTGTTGTACGGTAAGAAACCATACTCATCGAACCAAAGCAAAGTTAAGGTCTTTGAAATATTCACATAGATCGTTAATCTATGCAGTTCTCTTATGAACTTCTCCAGTGTTTCTCTGGATGTCTAGATCATATCTTTATCCATTATATAATGGATATATTCTATTTCGATTTAAGGGATTTTCACCCACTCACTTGAGCCCTACTCCTATTGAGGAATTTCACCTCCTAAGGGATGATCGTTGAACTTATTATTTATCATCAATAAACCTAACCATGGTTTTCTTTACAGATCTTGTATTCTGTGCATTAACTTCTTCTTTAGAAATATACGGAACGTCAGTATTAAGTATACCTATTCCAAATAATTCTCTAGCATGATTTGCTGCATTAGCTGCAACTATAGGATCTTCATATCTTCCTATCCTATAAGTCATTCCATTAACCTGAAGTGCTACATCATACTTACCATTTCTGTAAAATACATTGTAATATTCATTATTATGCTCATGAAAATGATCTTTTGCCACCTGTACAGAATTAAGATATGCCGGTACAAGCATACATGTTTCCGGAGAATATACTTTCTGATAGTCAGGGATATTTTGTTGCAAAATATCTTTATCTATATGATATCTTATTTCTGGATGTGATATCATGTCTTTATATCCCGGTAGGTTCGGATAATCTTTTAAGAAATTGGCATAGCAATGCCATCTTGGGCACACTGTTACGCCTTTTCCTCCATATGCATAATAATACTGAGAATTAATATCATAGCATCGCTGAAGAATATTTTCCCAGTTTCTGAATAATGTCATATCTATGGTAGAACCATCATCTGTTTCTCCTAAATATCCGATACCACAAATTTTAGGAAAATACGGATCATATGCATTACCTCTTTTTATTACGTCGTATCTTACAGATTTTTTGTATCCTGTATATAAAAATTGTATCTTATAATAAGTATGATGGTATAATTTGCTAGCTTCTTCGTCTTTGCACAAAACTACAAAATTTCCAGATTCTGTTGATGGATAAACCTTACCAATCTCAATAGCCATAATTATAATCCTCCTTTAGGTAATACCGGATAAATAAATGTGGTTTATAAGATTGTTAATGGTTTAATAAAAAATAATAAGCTGCTGATTAGACATTTTTCATAGTTTATTAGCGCTCTATTATTAACAGAGTTTGTATTTCAGCTTAAACTATCTTTCTAATTGTTTCTGACTTTCGTCTCCAGTGGCTTAGAAAGCTTTAGCCATTTCCAGCAATTAAGAATATATAGACTCTATATTACTATAGAGAATGGGCAAAACCTTACCCCTAAGTAGTGATGCGGCCCGCATCTTATTAGTGGCTGATGCGAAAATCTTAATATTATTATTATTGAATGGGTTTGCGATCTCAGTTGTATTGTTCTTGCCTTTATCGGTCTTGCCGTCTGGCAAGACCCTTTCTTTCATTATAAGATAGGGCGGAAGCAGATCTCTTAGATCCTTTAACGTTTGAAGGTTATCTTTAGCGCCATCCATATTCTTATGCAAGAAAGCCATCTTAGAATTGGTGGTGCCAAAGTTATAAATATATAAATAACGTATCGCTGATGATACGGTTTTACCTTGCTCGTTATCTTCATTAGGAGCGTTAATCCTAACAGTTCTCTTATGAACTTCTCTGGTATTTCTCCAGATGCCGAGACTATATCATCACCTAAGATAGGTGTTCTTCTTTTCGATTTAAGGGATTCTCACCCACTCACTTGAGCCCTACTCCTATTGCCTATTTATTTAAGCACCGGCCTATGGGATAGTCGTTGAACCTGTATAATATACAGGCTGCTGATTTGACATTATATAACTCGTTTAGCACTCTAATAATAGAGATTTTATTTCAGCATGAGCTATCTTTCTAATTGTTTCTGACTTTCGTCTCCAGTGGCTTAGAAAGCTTTAGCCATTTCCAGCAATTAAAAGAAATTCGCTTACAGTATTGCTACTTTAAGTGGATTATAATTTAGTCGAGGTGCTTCATAGAAGATATTAAGATTTAATGACTGACAGAAACTTAATGCTAAATTTCCTCTAGTCAATTTATATGGCATACTAGTTCCGCCGGGCGCGGGTATACGTACTACCTCCCTCAGGAAAAACCAATAGTTAGATAATACTTCACGCAGTATCTTTTGTTTAAAATAACTATTAAGATGCGGATCATGAGGATCTACACCCTCTAGATCTGGATCTAATAGTGTTAGCATAAATGCATTATTTTTTATGCCTATAGATTTAAGATAATGATGCATATCTAAGAATGATTTATTCTTAGTAGTTTTCTGCAAAAATATTCTTCTCGCAGCCATAGGCTTTGCTTGAGGTGGTGGAGGCGATAGAGATGGTGCCGTCATAATGCCACCAAAAGCAGGAGTTGCTTGAGTGTACACTGGCATAATGTTAATTTAACCTCCTTTACTTAGATTTTACTACGATGTTTCGGCTAGATAAGACTAACAGTAAAGAATAATTAACACTTAGACTTATTAGTAATTTTATTTTAGGAGGATACTCAAATGGATAATCATAATAAAGAATGGTATATGAATAAGTTTGCTAAAGATTATACTAAAGACGCCGGATGGGTTGATCTTGCATCTGATTTACTTTCAACGTATACGTGGTTAACAGAAGAAGATGTTAATAAGTTTTCTGCTGAGCAGCTTAGTGTGATTAAACAGGGATTTGAAATGGATAAAGAACCTTTGCATAGAGAATTTCCAGAGTTTCTTATTCACTCCAATTTTAATTCTACACAGCTGCAAATTATTATTACTGCATATAAGAATGGTGTTTCATTCGAAGATATCAAGAAATATATTGGAAGCGAAGAAATGCCGTATAATAAGATGAATTATATTTCTCAGGCTTTAGTTGATGGTATTGATGTGTTCAATGATGTAGATCATAAAGAATGGGACATTGATCAGATCTATGAGATTTATGCTGCTGCTAAATCTGGAGTTGATCTTCCTGTGATTGAAGACTACAAGAAATACCATTTCTCTGCTGAGACTATGGGATTAATTCGTCATGCTTATGAGCTGGGGCTTACAGTGAGATATACTACAGATGAAGAAACATGTTTGATGGTTAATATCGGTAAATAAAAATAAATACAAAACAAAAACCTCTAGGCTTACGCCTAGAGGATTGTTTTAATATATTGAGGAACTGTATTTCCTAATACTTTATCTATAAAGAGTTGTTTAAGATCATACACATTATAAATCTTTTCAAGCTTGGCTCCACAATTACAGCAGTGGTCTCTATAGAATCTATCTACGTAATTATGCACCATTGGTCTTGTATAAATATATCCGCATCCGTTAGGATGATTATGATTTACTACATTTCCTTCATCATCCTTACCGGAGCATATACCATACGGGAATTTAAGATCAAGATTAAACGCTGTTAATTCTACACACTTTAAGATATTTACATTAGTAGAAAAATACTTACAAGTAAGATCAATACCAGTCATTGGTTTTACATATTTACGTATGGTTTCTTTAGCATTCGAATCAGTAACTATAATATCAATTCGTTTATCGTTATTATTAATATTATCGTAAGTCACATTCAATGTGATCTTATTGAATCCATCTATAGTAATACTATTGAGATTTCCAGTAACATGGATATCCAAATCTTCAAGAGTAATAGATGGAAATACTTCTGTTGCTAAAATAGATCTATAATCATTATCTTTCTCTAAATCTTCCAGCAACATCATTGGTTTATCTCTTAATAATTTAACAGCGCTTGAGTTATCCATTATTTTTTATTCTCCCCGATAATTAAATCCCCTTCTATTTTTTGTTAGTCGGTTTACTGTTAGTAGTTTTATTGTTATTGAAGAATTTGCTTGTATTACCTTTGTTACCCTTATTTGCTGTATTCATTTTATTAACGCTACTAAATGTTTTTCTTGATAAATATGTTTGCCTGTCCATTATATTTTCTCCCTATAAATTTATTATATTATTGTAAAAATAATAATAAAAAAGATACTAGAGGGTCAACACCCTCTAGTATCTATATTGCTTATAAGAATCACACTGCTGGATTATATTTCATTCTCCATACAGTATCTACATGTTCTTCAAACTTTGATTCTTTATCCGGACTACTAAATATCAAAGCAAGATTACCCTCACCAATATCTCTGGTGAATCGTACTGTAAAATGCCCTAAACCATCAATGTAAAGATGATCACCGACTAAGAAATCTCCTGTATTGGCTATGATAAAATTGCCATATGAAAGCTTATGTAATCTTATCTCAGAGTCATTCTTATAGTCGTAAGTGATAAGATTATATTCACCGATTTCATATTTATTAGGTATCTCTTTGCTAAGATACTTAGATGCTGCATAAGCTGTAATGCCATCGTATTTAACTATAGCCCAATCAGGATCATCAGATAATCCGACATATTCAATCTTGGTTGCAAATGGAAGAACTGTTATTATATTGGTATTCTCTGTTCCAATACCATCTCTGATATTGAGCAAATTTACGTTTACATAGCGATATCTTAGACCAACATCGGTACTGAGTACTTCATCATATGATTCTAAAGATTCAGATACACTTGCAGCTCCAAATTCACTCTTTACAGTTGTAGTATCAAATTCCCATCCTACAACTTGATTGTAAAGCGTGTAAACTACGAAAGCTCCGATTAAAACAACGATCACCCATGATGTAATACTTTCAAATACATTATTAGTTTTGCTACCATTCCTTCTCATGATATATACCTCCCCTAAATATTAAGATAATGTGGTTATTTTCATTATAATAATATATTATTATAATGAGATAATATTACTATAATTTACCGTATCATTATCCAGACGTTTTAGCCCTATAGAATCTAATGGGAAGTTCTTCAGATTATCATTAACAATAGTAGTTACATCAACAAATTCCAAAATCCAATCTGGTACTATAGAATCTATCGGGAATGCTATTGTATCCAATTTAGTACTAAGTGTTGGATGTTCCAATAATCTGAGAATCTTTGCATATATTACAGGATATTTATCTTTGATTTTATCTACTGTATTTCTATTTATAGTTGTTTTAATCTTGAAGATCTTATTACGTTCATCAAGATTAATTGCAGGCATATCCTCATCTCTAAGCTCATTGTAAACTAGTGACGCCGAGATACCATTAATGCCGAGGGGGTTCTTTTCATATGAACCGATCGGCGCTATATTATCTGGTTTATAGAACTTGGTTTCTTTATTCATGATGGATTTAATGATAGATTTTTCGACCAATATTAATTTCTTCATCACATCAATCTGATCTACTTGATCCACGTTCAATACATCGTTATACAAGATTCCTTGAAGCTCAGATTTAATATCAGCAGATAATGTACTTTTATTGATTGGTACAAATCTTCACACAGGTCGCTAATCTGTGCAGTTCTCTTATGAACTTCTTTAGGTGTTACCTAAACGTTGAGACTATATCTTCATCCTATATAGGATGCTATTTATTTTGAACTCGCTTGAGTCCTACATTATAGTCGTTGAACCTATTACTAGGCTGCTGATTAAACATTGTCTATGATCTATTAGCACCAATAAGGCTTGTATTTCAGCTTTAGATCATCTCTCTAATTATTTCTAACTTTCGTTTACCAATGGATAGAGAGCTTTAGTCTTTCCCAGCAATTTAAATAGTGATAGACTCTATATTGCTATAGAGAATGGGCTACCTGTTAACCCCATAACTGCTAATCTGGCTTTCTGAGTATTTGGAATCATATTACCTTCTTGGACTTCCTGGATGTCTGCATAGTTTCGTCTATGGTTTGTAAGTAGTACAGATTTGAAAGTGAACTCGTTTTTCATAACCATGAAACACTTGGTTCCGTCATCTCGTTCACTTCCAGCGTATCTACAATACTTAGCAAGATAATCAACCACAAGATTGCTACAGATGTATGCTATGATATTAATAATACTATATCTAAGCAGCTCTTGAGGAATTATCTCCATAGGTGCCATACGTTGATATTTTTCTATAACCTCATCGGTATAGAAGTTATAATCAAACGTTGGTTGTACTCTTGTATACATCTTCTTCTTAGGACGATCTCCGAACTCATCCTGTTTCACTAAGCTATACATTTTCGCTTTATAGTGTTTTATAGGCATATCTATATTATAGACTTTATCGAGTATGAATCTGTACCATCCATCAAATGAGATGATAGTCGAGTCAGTATCTGATATGGCTACAATATCCCTCTGCATATAATCTATTCTATCAAGCTTATCTGTATAGAAGTGAGGATAATATACATATTCTTTGATTATTGTAGTGAGAGCTTCAATATCTTCCTTAATCAGTTCAGGCGGTTCATTAGCATTCATGAATGCAAACTCGGTTTTATATTTATGCTCACCTGTATTGATCACATTAATATCAAGCTCACAAAGAATCTTAATAATTAAATCCATTATAGGTTGTAACTCACAGAATGTGTAAAGATTATTCTTGTAATAGATTCTATTAATATCTTCTTGAGATACACCCATAAGATATTCCCATACAAGCATCATCTCTTTTTCTGTAGGCATCCAAATTAATGGATCAGCTGTGTTCATAAGCTTAAAGAAACATTCTTCCAGAGTAATATTCCTATCTAGAATAAGTCTATCATCAAACTTACGATCTGTTCTCTCTGACTTAACGTTATTGATAAACGTAATTACTTCATTCAGAGAATTAAACTTAACGTTATTCGCAAGGAAACTTTCAAACAGCATGATACTACTACTGATATAAGATTTTCCTTGAATTGTTATTGCACTTGCTACATAAATATTGTAAAAGGCTGACGTGGGTGAGCCTAATACACCATACGTCGCGTTCCACATAAAAATATTGAATTATGTGTAGACTATATCTTCATCTCATTGAGATGCTGCGCACTTCGATTTAAGGGATT
>Ga0247609_10006569_pt1 | contig 11179 bp, 6 predicted proteins | sample 172DNAGHGlowgp2_FD_193487 | JGI IMG/M metagenome (GOLD analysis project Ga0247609, IMG submission 193487) | Sheep rumen microbial communities from Palmerston North, Manawatu-Wanganui, New Zealand - 1728 DNA GHGlow gp2 | ecosystem: Host-associated > Mammals > Digestive system > Stomach > Rumen ... | reverse complement strand
GCAGTACAATCCTGACTGGTCGCAGGTCCACACGATGCCGCAATATTTAGGCCAGGAGATGAAAGACCTCGGCGCAGCTCGCTACATCACGGTTCACCATTCCAAGTTCTGCCTGAGCAAGCACCCGTATTACGAGCCGCTCGAAAACGCAAAGAAGGCTGCCAAGGAATCTGGCAAGCCATTGTTCATGCCGCTTATCGGCGAAGTGGTTTACTTGGAATGAACCATCCAACACAAACTTCTTTTTACAAAGTTTGATAAAAATTTCAACTTGCTGTAATTCAAGGGTTTAGGATAAAAAAATCCTCATAAACTCCCATTAAGTTGTAAGTTTTTTTTTTACAACACAAAGATTTTACTGTAAGAATAAAATACTATTTTTATTCGCAAATTTACTCATTTTGAGGTGTAAAATGTATTCAAAACTAATAAAGGCCCTGATTTTGGGCATTTTTTTCTTTTCCAATATATCATGGGCGGCATCCCAAGTTCTGGTTGTTAAACAAATTGAACTTTGTATGGGTGAAAAAGGATATAGAGACTTTAGCGGCACCGCACCATGGACGTACGTGAGTGCAGGCCAATCCCATACAACTTCTGACGCCATGGACTTAGAAGAAAACGGAGGTACAGGAAAAAATGGCTATGTGTACATGGCTTACAGAACCATAGTTATGTACAATTACATAGATACCCAAGGCAACGACGAGCGTCCTATAACAAACATCATCATTGTCGATTTTGGCAGTTCAGCAGAAATACAGGATGTTTATTACGACCCTCAAGGTCGTATGTACCATCGCGTACCAATTACTTCCCAAGATGGCAAAACGAATTACCCGCTAAATAGAACTAAATATACCGAAAACCATCACTTTCATGTGTATTATACACGCGATTATATTGACGGCAAGGCCATTACCGAAATTCGAGCGAGTAAAACCAAAACTTCTGGATATAGCATAAGCGGTTTTGAAACAGTTAAAAACCAAAATGGGGCCTATGCCAATATAAACATGAATCCAGATAACTCATATCTCAACTATCTCCATATCAAACGAGAAGAAATGCCAAATAGGGCGAAATATACAAAAGAGCCATACGTAAAATCCAGTGTAACGTATAGTCCATTTGGAGTTTCTCTTGGGGCTGCACTGTATTACGGAGCTTATTCAGCAAGCTATTACACTCAGACTCATAAAATAGGGAACAAATATGAGGATGGGAAATGGAATTCAAGAGACAATATTTATTTAACACCAGGAACACACGATGTCTATATTAAATTGGATCCTGGTTTATACGATCCTATATATGTTACGGGCCCATATACGATAACAGTCGATAAAATATCGGGCACCGAGCACTATAACAAATACTTTAAATTGAAAAATTCAGTTATATATAGTGGAGAAAAATTAGATATAGAATGGCGCGACCCATGCGTAGATGAGGACCACTTTACAGGATACGCTCCAAGCGACGCTAAATATTTTTACACACCTGTAGACAATATTTCATACATCGAAATCAATCCATCCACATTTGCATTTAATCAATCGGGAATTTATTATCTAAAAGTGACCAAAAATGAGAACGACTATTGCAAACCGTTTGCTCAGACATTGCAAATTGAGGTGTTACAATCAAAATTGATTATCAAGAAAAACAATGGTGAAGCAGATGTCGTCATAGAGAAAAACGTTGGAGAAACAATCACTTATACGTTGCCAACCTTAACTTGGACAGGGCATACATTTAAAAGTTGGAGCAGAAGTGTTCCCAAAACAATGCCAGCAGGCGTAACGACAATCGAAGCCCAATGGACAACAAACAGCTATACATTAACCGTAAATCCGAACGCGGGCAGTGACAATGTGTATAAAAACAAAGCTTCTAACTGCGCTGACGAAGGGAATACATCATGCTACTCAAACCTCTTCACAAAAACAACCCAATCAGTCCTATACCAAGCAAGCCTTTCTCCATATAGACCTTCGACTTTATATAGAATCGGATATTCCTTTAACGGTTGGAGTTCTTCAGAAAGCATCATGCCCGCTAAAAGCCTGACACTCACGGCACAGTGGAACATCAATAAATACACATGGACTTTCGATACTGACGGAGGTTCCACAATTGCTCCGATAACCAAAAATTACAGGGAATCCGTAACGAAACCCAGCAACCCAACTAAAGAGGGCTATGATTTCATTGGTTGGGACAAAGAAATTCCCTCGACGATGACTGCGGGAAACAAAACTTTCAAGGCACAGTGGAAAGCCCGTACTTACTACATCCGTTTTGAAAACGGCTACTCGAATGAAGTAATCAAGAGTGTACCAAAAGAATGCGATAGCGATATCACCGATGTAACATACCCATCTAATCCAAAACGCACAGGTTATACTTTTACTGGGTGGAATCCATCCAAGCTTCCATCAACAATGCCTGCAAAAAATATTACCGTTACAGCTACATGGGACATCAACAAATACCAAGTCACATTTCCATCAAAATACATGGAAGCTATCACACCTCAGGGCTTTACAGGTGGAAAACTGGATTACAATACCACAATAAAGTTGAAATTCAAGGATGAATACAAATACTTGGGTACAGTTACCAAAAACGGCGACAAGCTAACCGCCCAAAACGGCATTTACACTATTTCTTATATTGCAGAGAATGTCGATATTGAGATTGATACAGACATGATTTACGAAAACTACGGAAGTGTCCTAGTTAAGATAGACCACTCCGAAGCAATTATCGGCTATGATTCACCAGAAACAAGAGAAATTGCAAAGCCAATCGAGGTAGATTCTATTACTTACGCGCACACGTTTACCAAGAACATGACAGAAACAATCATGCTCCCGTTCGAAATGGACTTGCGCTATATGCATGGAGGCATTTTCTGCAAATTTACGGGATACAACAAAGCAGATAACATAATCCGTATGATATTCATGAGAACAAAACTTGAAGCGAACACGCCATACCTTATCGTGCCCACCTCCAAGAATCTGACATTCCACTTGCCAAATGATCAGAAGGTAGCCATTCAAACGAGCGAAAACCATTCTGTTCGCGAAGGCGACTGGGAATTCAGGGGAACATACGATTTCACGGACTGGGCAAATCTTGAAAACGAAGTGGGCCGCGCCTATATTTTTAACCCAAGCGGCACCGGCGACGGCGTAAGCGGACAGTTCCGTAAAGTTACAGCAGATGACGTTCTTGACCCATTACACGGCTACTTGATTTACAACCCGATAAATAAGGTGAACCGCCCAACTTCTGCAGCATTTGCAGCACCAAGCACAGCGAACACATTCAGCCTTCCTGACGTTATCAACATCAAAATCGAGAGCGAAGACGGCAAGACGACCGCCTTGGGCTCGTTCAACACCCGCACGGGCGAAATGAAGATTGACCGCTGGTTTGACTTGAACGGAAAGTTGTTGAAAGAAAAGCCAACAACAAACGGCATTTACTACAACAACGGCAAAAAGGTCATCGTCAAGTAAGGAGGAATGAAAAATGAAAAACTTATTTAAAATCGTATTAACGTTTGCGCTGATACTCACCGTTTTTTCTTGGAGTGAAGTTAATGAAGATCGCGATGGCTACTATGTCCGGTATTTGGACTTTAGACTTGGTACTAATCCGGAAGCCAAAAACATACTAAGTAATGGCGGTTACCTTCTCGTAACGAACAATGACAATTCTACAAGCGTGAACGATGCACAAGATTTCCTAGCAAATACAAATTGCGGTAAAGACTGCTATCTCTACATGGGTTATAAGAAATCATGGACTGCAAAAAATATAAATGGCACTACATACGCCTTACCGATTACGAATATCATTATCAGGGAATATACTCCAGGAACGGCCCCTTCCGCCTTTTCATATCAAGGAGCAGTATATCAAAGAATTCTTGAATATGACATAAATGGAAATAGAATAGGCTATAATGACATTTGTAACGGGAAATGCACATACAACAATAACAACAACAGACATGTCCTTCTATACTATACCACGGATGATATTGACGGCAAGGCCATATGGGAAATAAAAGCATCTACAACATCTCCTGGTAACAAATATACACAAGTTGGCGATTTAACAGGCGGAGCTGCCGGAAATGCAAATAAATCGCCAGTATATTTATACATTGAAAGGCGAGATTTTTACAATAGTTTTTCCTTATATCCAGAACCAGTTGCACGAAAAGATCTTTACTATACGGGAACACCTAGGTCGTTGCTATCTCAATTAGGGACTCCTTGGGGAGACTATATTGACCACGTCGAATACCATGTAAATGAATCCCAATCTAATTATGGCGATGTTGGCGGTTGGACAACGTCTAGACCTACAGCTACAACGCCAGGCACGTATAGAATACTTGTCAAGCTTGTAAGCAGCAATACTCAACGTGGAGATTATTGGTATGGTAATTATGATAGCCAAAAGCTAACATCAACAATTAAAAAGGCATATGCTTTGCAAATGTATGAAGATGAGACCGATGATGGTGTAAATTTTACATCTAGAAAATATTATCTGTACTCCATTTCATTTAAAAACCAAAAAGGATCGACATATAATGTGCCATCCAATACAAGTTCTGATTTTTATAGCGAAGACCAGATTTCATTTACATGGAGCGACAAGTGCAACTCGACATCTCGTTCGTTCTATTATAAAAAAAATGGAGGTGATTATGAAACATTTACGTCAGGAGCTAAGTTAAAAGCTGGAAAATATGACATTTATGTCACTTTTGGAGAAACATCAAATTGCAAAGCAATGAATAATGAACCTATAGCATCGTTTACCGTAAAGAAATCCAAAATAACATTCAAATCAGGCCAAGGCGGAATGTTCAGCGATGGATCATTAAATAAGATAATTGAAGGAGAAACTGGCGCTACATACACAAAACCAGCAGACCCTATTCGCACTGGTTATCATTTCACTGGGTGGTATAAGACTCCTCCAACAACCATTCCACGTGGAGACACTTCATTCACGGCTCAATGGGCTGTTAACCAGTATACAATCATTTTCGATGCCAAGAGTGGAAAATTCAGCGATGGATCATCGAAAAAAACAATAACACAAAATTATGGAGCAAGCATTACTGCACCTACAGACACACCCGTACAGGCAGATTCCATATTCGTCGGATGGGACAAAACGGTTCCTTCGTCTATGCCGGACTACAACATGACCATCACGGCAAAGTGGAAATACAACCGGTACAAGGTGACATTGCCCACAGGAATGGAATTCTATCAGTGTACGCCAGCAAGCGACGGCACATTCTTAAACGGTTCAACCGTCCAATTTAAGGTAAAAAACAACTACACAACATGGAGCAACGTAACCAGCAACGGTTCTGTAATTACACCGTCAAACGACATTTACTCAGTGAAAGTCAACAGTGCCGCAATCACCATCAATGCAAGAATGGCCGAAGTCCATGGCGGCATCCAGATTGCAACGGACGGTTCCAAGGCCATTATCGACGGCAATTCCGAAGAAGATTCCGCATTACCGGAATATTCGTACTATGAAGTCGATGCAGTCGAACTCACCCGCACTTTCAACCGCGACAAAACAACGACAATAGTCCTCCCCTTCGATATCGACATGGATTACGTATGGGGCGGCATCTTCTGCAAGTTCAACGGAGTCAAGAAAAAAGGCAACAATTCCGTAGTCAGCTTGATGTTTGTCAGCACGATGGCCCAAGCAAACATGCCCTATGTGTACGTCCCGCTTGGAGAAACACTTTCCATCAAGCAACCCGCAGGCGAAAAAATAACTCTCCACACAGCTAATGCCCGCGCTATCCATGAAAGCGATAAAAGTTGGCAATTCCGTGGAACCTATCAGCCAAGGACATGGCAAGAAGGCGACGAAGACATTGGCCGTTGCTACAGATTTATCGGCAATGGCGAAGATGTCGAAGGCGTTGCAGGCACATTCAGGAAAACAGGAGTTGGCGCACATATCGGCCCCATGCAAGCTTATCTAACCAAAGTTCTAGAACAACCGCAAGCAATTAAACGTTCTTACGCTCTTGGAACGCAGACAGCTTCCATTGCAAAGGAAGACCTGCCCGATGAACTTGGTGTCGAAATTGTGAACGAAGAAGAAAAGACGCTTGCGCTCGGAACGTTCAACACCGTTACCGGCAAGTTCAATATTGACCGTTGGTTCGACCTCAACGGAAAACTGCTCAAGGGCAAGCCCACAACGAAGGGCATCTACTTCAACAACGGCAAAAAGGTTATAGTCAAATAAGCAGAGGAAACAATGAACATCAAGACTAATAGCAACATGAAAAAAATTTATGTAGCGCCATCCATGACAGTGTATGAACAGGAATGTTTTACGGAACTCCTCTGCAACAGCCCTTGCGGTGACGGATCTGGTGGAGCCGAGAGTCTAATAGACGATACTCCCTACTCAGATAATTAAAAAACTCGCTGTTTTTAATTGCACTGTTTTTGTAACTAAGTAAAAATAATTTATACAACAACATCCTCCACTCGGGGGATGTTTTAATTACATTTAATTCATACTGATTCTAGACAACTTGGAAAAAGTTTGGTTGTATAGGATAATTTAACACAAGGAGAAATTAATGAAACTTGCTATTGCAATTTCGGGCGGTGGCGCCCTCGGTATTGGTCCCCTTCAGTTCATGCGTCGTCTCGAAGCCGATCTCGGCATGAGTCTCGCTGACGCCGGATTCGCGTTTGCCGGCACGTCAACGGGTTCCATCGTGGCGGCAGGCCTTTGCTCGGGCATGTCTGCAGCCCAGCTCTACGACCTTTACAAGAACAACTTGAAAGCCATTTTTACCAAGGTCAGCGCGGCAAGGATTCTCACCAAGAACTATTACCGCTACGATAATGCAAATCTCAAGAAACTCCTGCAGCAAAATTTCCGCTACAAGATGTACGAATTCAAGAAACCAATCTACATCCCGGCAACGTTCATGAACGGCGATAGCGTCGAAAAGGTCTGGGACCGCGGTGACGGAATGACGGACCAGTGGTTTGCAGTGCTTTCGAGCTGCTCCGCCCCCACGTATTTCGAGCCAGTGAGCCGCACCAAAAACGGTGTCAAGGAAATTTATTGCGATGGCGGCATGTGGTCAAACGACCCCATCATGGTGCTGGAATCCGGTCTGAACAAAGTTCCGGAATTCAAGGGCAACTACAAGATTCTCTCGTTCAACACGGGAATGCGCCACCCCAACAAGGCTCCCGACGATATGAGTATCATCGGATGGGGCAAGTACATCCTTGAAGAATGGGTCGCACGCACAGGACGGTCCGGATTCTTCCAGGCACAAGCGAACATCGGCAAAGAAAACGTTTATCGTGTCGTTCCCGAAGTCGACAAGAAGTACGCCATGGACGACCTCACGATCATAGATAAGGTTTCCGACATTTGGGACAAGCTCTACGATGAAATCGGCGCAGAGGTTCTGGCATTCGTAAGATCGACGATGACCGAAGCAACAGCGACCGCCAAAGTTGCAGCAAAGGTCGCAGCCGACACCGCAGCTACAAAAGCAACCGCGCAAAAGGCGACAACGGATAAGGTCAAGACCACCAAAGCCAAGACAGCCAAAGTCAAAAAAGCAGCGAAGGCCCCGGCCAAAAAAGCAGCGAACAAATCCGTAAAAAAGTCCGCTAAAAAGCCTGCAAAAAAATCAAAGAAGCATAAATAAAGCCATTACAAAAAAGCAATAAAGCAAAAACGCGCAGCAAATAGCTACGCGTTTTTTTGAACTTTTTCTCCCGACCGGAGCCGATTTAAAGAGCGTTAGCTCAAGTCCTTGATGACCATGATGCCGCTGCGTTCAATCTTAGGATACTGGCGCATGCCTTCCCCGCCCTTGCCCTTGTCCAGAATGTCGAGCAAGGTGCCGCTGGTCGAATAGAGATGCAACTCCCACGGACCGTTCGGGGCGTTGAAGTAGCCGGAATTCTTTTGCACGTTGCGCTGGAACGTCCTGTTGAGGCGATCGGCAACACTACGGGCATGCACAAGCGACACATCCGCAAGATTCCATGATATCGGCACGCCACCCATGTCGAAAATGAGAACGGCATCGACGTCAGTTTCCTCTTTCATGGTGAATTTCCAGCTGAAGTTCTGCCAGCTCGTGCTCAAGTCCAGAATACGGCCGTTTGCATACGGCGTATATGTTTCGCAATCCTTCTTGATGTTCACGTTGAGCGTACGCGGCTTGTCGGCCTTGGCACGCATGCTGAACACGTAGGTCACGCCCTTGTGGAGCGCGAAGTGCTGCTTGAACTGGAGATTCCAGGAATCCTTGCCGCACTTCTTTATATCAAAGTGGACAACGCCATCTTTCACGGAGACATCACCCTTGCCGCCCCAGAAGTCGGTTGTCCAACCACTGAGCGGGTCTTCAGCACTGAAATCACCGTTTTCGATGATATTCGTGCTTGTACCCTGGGAACCCGTCGTGAAATCCTTGTTCTGGATAAAGTTCGGAATGACACTTGTATTCTGGATGCCGAGAGGGCTATCCACAGCGACTTCCTTACCCCAGCCGACAAGCGTATTGTAAGAACCGTGAACGGTCATGTCCATTTCGGGGCTGTCAAAGTTACCCGGGCCCCAGCTCCAGGCGAGCCAGCCGATGTTCAACCGTTCGCACTCGGACATGATAAACTTGTACGGGATTTCCCTCACGCCGCCAGCGGCCACGGGAGCGAATTCGCCAACGATGAGCGGAACCTTGCGCTTGATAGATTCTTCAAGCACACCCTTGATGCGGTCCTTGACGGTTGCGTACCCCGTCGTAACAGGATTATGGCGTTCCGTCGGCCACCACATGTGGATCGAGAAAATCAGGTTGTGTTCCGGATCGGCCCGCAAAAGTCTCGGTCCGACTTTCAAAATGTTCTTTTCGTTCTGTCCCCATTCGTCCGCATCAATCATGATAGGCACGCGCACGCCAGACGCACGGAGTTTCGTCACGATAATATTGTACGCGTTGAAAAACTCATCGGCGCTTTGGGCCTTGTCGCCAGGTTCGTTACCGATGTTCAGAATCAAATATTCCTGATGGTTGTAAATCATCTGGAGAGTTTCTTCGCGAAGCCAAAAGTCGAGAGCGTCGCTCAAGCGGTCCCAATTACCCGTCGTGTCGTGAATTTCGGGAATGGGAATCATTCCGTTTGCAATGCAAAGCGAGATAATATTGTCCAAGTCACTGATACGGCCACGGGTATTCCAAACAATTCGAACACAGTTTGCACCAGTCTTTGCGATTTCGGGAATAGTCTTGCCTTCACGGTCCGTCCAAATAAACATGTGGTTCAAGCCACGGAGAACAACTTTCTCGTTGTCCTTGCTATACAAAAAAGAATCTTGAACGAAAAATCCCGGTTTTACAGATGAGCCGTTCATATCTTTTACTTTCTCCATAAGTCAATTATCCATCATTAAATATACTACTAATTACTTTTTATTGCCAAAATTTTTTCGCATATATAAAAAATTCAGCAATAGACTTCGGAGATTACGAGCAAATTTTATGCCACAAAATGCACCACCCGGCTATTTTAGCCGCATTGATGCCAAAGCGTTCGCCTGGGCGACCGTTGACGGTAATGTTTGCATCGAGTCTGAACGCCCTTGAAAATTGCCGGAAAGCGAGCGTTCCGGGAGGTGTTTCCAGTAACGGACCGGCAAGCAGCGCCGCAACAAGCGCGGGTTCAGACGCTCCTTGATAGCCATTGTATCGTAATAGGACTTCCACATTCGGGTGAATTCGTCCGGCGGAGCATGCGCAGAAATGTAATTCGGGTCGGGCACTGTTACAAAATGCGTCCGGTAATTCTCGTAATAGACGCCAAAGCAGCGCTTGACATCGATAATCGCCCAAGTACCGTTCGGGTAGCGGCCACGAAAATGCCCGACAATCATTTCGAGAATGTCGTACTTCGGTTCAATTTCTGCAACGTACATGCCGTCGGGAGCTTTGTTGAACCGCACCATCCCTAGCATGTTGTCCATTTCACGGCGCACGGAACGAGCTATCGTGATAAGCGGAATCATTTCGAGACTGGACGGATTTTTGCCGTAATTCGGGTCGAGTCCGGCAAAAAGCTTGCGCAAATAAGCGAGAATGTCCATCTCGATGCCGGCGTTTTCGGAGCGGAAGCACGTTTCCAAGAGGCCGAGAACGTCCTTGCTTGCGGCGTTCACGATGGCGCGCTTAAGGCGATTTGCGGATTCTTCGGACGTTTCGACATGAAAAGGCACCGCAAAAAGGTCTGACGGAGTCTCATTTTCAGCTTCGTAAGTGCGCTCGGGAACAAATCCCGAGACGTCGAGACGCTGACGGTAAATTTCGAATACCGCACTTAAAAAGCCATCAAAAGTAGAGTCGTAATGAATCGCGAGGGACATGTTTTACTACGAAGTTTGAGTTAAGGATGGCTGGGGTGCAGGGAGCGCAGCGGGCATGTTATCGAACAAATCCAACTGGTCGGACTTGGGCTTCCCAGTCAAAAGCAGCGGACGAATCATCTCCGGGTACAGCTTGCGCAATTCTCTCGGCACGTTGTTATCGTAAATGAAGTACTTGGCGCGCTTCAGCACCACCCCCATTTTCTTTAGATGTTCAAGCCGAATCTTCGAATAACGCCGTCCGCTCACGATAAGCTGAGCCGACCTTACGCCAATACCCGGCACGCGCAGAATCATCTCGTAATCGGCAGTCTGCAAATCCACCGGGAAACATTCCGGATGCCGGAGCGCCCACATCACCTTCGGATCCAAATCCGGATCCAGAAACGGATTCTTTTCGTCCAGAATCTCGTTATATTCGAACTTGTAAAAACGCATGAGCCAATCCGCTTGATACAGCCGATGTTCACGCAAAAGCGGCGGCTTCGTCGTAATCACGGGCAAGCGCTTGTCCGCATTGATGGGAACATATCCCGAAAAATAGACACGCTTCATCTGCTGTTGTTTGTAAAACCCAGCAGAAAGCGTCAAAATCTGAAAATCAGTCTCCCCCGACGCCCCGACAATCATCTGCGTGCTCTGCCCCGCCGGCAAGAACTTCGGCGAATATTTGGACTTGTCTGTCTTGTAT
>Ga0247609_10006567_pt1 | contig 11180 bp, 8 predicted proteins | sample 172DNAGHGlowgp2_FD_193487 | JGI IMG/M metagenome (GOLD analysis project Ga0247609, IMG submission 193487) | Sheep rumen microbial communities from Palmerston North, Manawatu-Wanganui, New Zealand - 1728 DNA GHGlow gp2 | ecosystem: Host-associated > Mammals > Digestive system > Stomach > Rumen ... | reverse complement strand
GATGGGTGCAGGCTTGATGTTCACCGTGAAGATGTCCTGATTCAGCCCTTTGTACATACGTTGCAGCATAGGATCATGTTCTGCATCCTCACTCTCCACAGGGAAGTATTCCTCTATGCGCTGAACACCTTGAATAGCCATATTCTGTGTGATTTCCACAGCATTGGTGCTCCAAGGCGTTATCATTTCACGACGAGGGCCCACAAAGAAACCCTGCAAATTTTTCTCGCTTTCTGGACGAGCTTCGCCATACAACCAGCAAAGCTCATTGGTTTCATCAGTCGTGAGTTCGTGGTTCACCTGAGTGGCAATCACGCTCTGCGCTGGTGTTCTGAAAAAGTAAATCATAAAAGTTACAAATCTGAAAATTTGCTACAAAGGTACGACTTTTTCGGGGAACCCTCACTACAAAACACCATCAACTTACATTATTTATATAGAAAACACTCACCACCCATTATTTTTCTATCCTCTCAACGACAGCATTTAATATACCATATTCCAAGAAAAATGACACACTCAGCATCATAATTACCTCTTACCCGTCAAGGTAATTACGATGAAGGGCGTAACGTAATTACGTCAGCGAGCGTGCCATTTTATCTTACCATGGTTATGCACTTTGGTTAGACTTTTCTAATGTTTTGTCCTAAATCGTAGACTTTTCTACGTTTTGCAACTCGTTTGTGAGGGACACTTACGTTCGTTTACGGGCAAGACTTACGTTCGTTTGTGGGGAACACTTGCATGCGCTTGTGAGGGAGACTTATTGTTTTGAATTAGGAATGAGGAAAGATGCGGTTGAGCGAGTGCAGAGGTCAAGCTTGTTTGAACTATGCCGAGCGTGAGCATCTTCGGCGAAGCCAATGAGGAATTAGGAATTGCCATGCGGGTGTGACTGTCAACTGTCATTTAGCGAAGCGCCAAACGGAGCGCACCACGCACCACGTGCCATTTTCAATTTTTCATTTCCGCACCACGCATGTTTCAAGTAAGTTTATATTATATCATAATATAAAAATTAATACACACATTCATGACGCCCTGTTGCGTACCAATAGAAAACGGAAAATGGCACGTGGTGCGTGGTGCGTGTGGACAAATTTTTCTTCCTTTGTCATTTATCCTTTTTAGTGCAGCGCAAAGGTTAAAGTTAAATGGTTAAAAGGTTAAATTTCATCTCCGCACTGCGTTAGCCTCTCCAAACCCCAACAACTCTCAACCTTCAATAGTACACATTATCTATGATGAAGAAGAGGATATAGAGATAAAGAAGACTATGTACAACTCCTCCCTGTGCGTTTTACGCTCACCTTATTCACCGCATCCATCCTGTGGTTGACATTGCTGTTCATCTTTAATTAGAGGTGAGCATTTACTTTGTCGCCACAAATTTACAATCTTTTTCTTTTACCACCAATTATTATTAAGAAAATTTATTGTACCTTTGCAACTACTAACCCCAAAAAAAACATAATGATGAAACTTAAATTCTTTTTACCTTTTGTGGCTTTAATGGCTTTTTCAAGTGCTTTTATCTCTTGTAGCAAGGATGATGATGGGGGTTCAAATGCTGAATCTTCGGTAAATCCTCTGATGGTTGAAAACTTTGTGTTGGATGGTATGAATGCCTCCATCACACGTCCTAATACAGGTGTAAATTTTCCTGACAGTGTGAAGTTTCTGGTTTACTTCCAAAATAATGCAGAACCCGAATCGGGTGTAACTTACGATATTGGTGTGGCACTTTACACGGCCAATAACAGATTGGTCAGCACATTCCCGCTATATGAGGATATAACAGTGGCATATGGCAAAACTTTCAAGATGGATGATAAGATTCTTTTGTCTAAAGATCTTTCAGATGGCATCTATCTTTTAAAGCCCATCTGTAAGGGTAAGGATGAGAATGATTGGAAGGAAATGAAATTAGCAAATGATTTTGCATTAACCATCAACATCGATGGTACTGAAGCACAATTGAAAGAAGCTTTTAAGGACATCATCAGGTTTAAGAGCATTTCTTACGATAAGACTCAAGTGGCTATGAACGAACCTTTCAAGGTCACAGTAAGCCTTTTTGGCAACAAAACCTACAAGTCCATCCCTGTCTTTTTGGCACAAAAGGATGAAAATGATGGCTACAAGAAACTGACTGGTGAAACATGGATTCCTGACGAGCAGGGAGAAGGCACCATCACTTTCTCTTATGCACCCACTCAAGTAGGCAATCAAACATATTACATCATTTCTCCTATCAGCGATGAACCTATCACTCAATTCAGCATCATCACAAAAGGTCAAACTTTTGACATTTCTGTTTCCAATATTGCCGATGAGGTAGAATATATTCTTGATGACAATGCCTTGAAAGGCACTTTCACAGTGAGGAACTATGATGATCAGGTGTTTACAAAAGATATCTATGTTATGCTGGTGGGTATAGACATAATGACCTTTGACTTTAAAGTGGATTCCTTATTCCAAAATCCTAAACTCTATCAGAAGATTCATTTCTCCACAGCCAGCTTGAATGAAGAAAAGGGTTCATTCAATTTCACCAACCTTGACTATGGTAGCTACTATGCCATTACATACGGCATAAAGAATAAGGAGGGCAAGTTTGAGGAACTGAATGCTGACAAGATGTATATGTTGTACACCACTCCTTTTGATGAATCAGGCGATGAGTTTTTTATCAAGATGGCTAAAGCACCTGCTGCTGCGAAAGGCATCTCTTATCTGAATCGGAAAAAGGTGATTTGGAAGCAATAGTTTCTTCTTTACAAATAAAATCATTGAAGCGATATGTTTTCTTTGTCGAGAGCATATCGCTTCATTTATATTATATATTTCTTTTTTTCTTTTAAATTTTAAAGAACTCTTATGTTGATGTATATAGCTTGTTGATAATGTTGATAACTTTTTCAGTGCTATGTAAATCAGTGGTTTAGGGTGTTAAAATATGCCTCACAACCTATTGATATTTTTTTGAAAAAAATGAATAACTTTTTTTGGTGATTAGAAATGAATGGTGGTATATAAATTGTCGTGAAAAAAGCAAGAAAAGTTATTGAAAGTTATGAAAAAGTTATCAATAGGGTTATGAACAGTTTTATCAACAGGGTTTATTGTCTCAAGAGTTCCATGAAGCGTTTCTTCATGGCTTGTTTCAGTTCGCCTTCGTCGAGGATAAAGTCATTAACTACTTCATCGAACGCACGTTCTGCCTTCTGACGCATCTGAGCTTTACCTGCCCGTAAGCCTGAGGAAAGTTCTGTCTTGGGAAGCAGCTGTCTGTTGAAGTTGCCGTCACTCATATTTTCTGTTGATAAGTATGTTGATAGTTCTTGTTGATAAGGTGTTGATAACCCTGTTGACAGGGTGTGAACAAGTGGCAAATTTACAAGTTTTATGTGACATTGCAAATATTTGAGAATTAAAATGATTGATAATTTTTGTTTTTGGAGAGGAATGAGTAATTTTGCACATGTTAATAAGTATGTTGATAAGTTATGAAAGATGTGTTGACAACTGATGAAAAGTATATGAGAAGATGCATTCAATTGGCACGTAACGGCAGGATGAATGCACAACCTAACCCGATGGTGGGTGCGGTGATTGTACATGATGACCGCATCATCGGTGAGGGCTATCATGTGCGCTGTGGAGAGGGGCATGCCGAAGTGAATGCCTGTGCATCTGTGAAGAAGGAGGATGAGCATCTGTTGAGGGAGAGCACCATCTATGTAAGCCTGGAACCTTGCAGTCATTATGGCAAGACACCTCCATGTGCCGACCTCTTGGTAAGCAAGGGATTCAAGCGGTGTGTGATTGGTTGTCAAGACCCCTTTGCTAAGGTGCAGGGAAGGGGTATTCAGAAACTGAGAGAAGCTGGCATTGACGTGAGTGTTGGGGTGCTGGAAGAGGAGTGTAAAGCTCTGAATAAACGCTTTATGACTTTTCATGGCAAGCAACGCCCTTTCGTCACGTTGAAATGGGCAGAGTCGGAAGATGGCTTTATCGATGGTCACATATCGAATACATACACCCAGATGGTTTGCCACAAACGCAGAGCGGAACATCAAGCTATTTTGGTGGGAAGAAAGACATGGGAAGCGGACAAACCTTCGCTCACAGTGCGTGAATGGTATGGCTCATCGCCAAAACGTTATGTGGTATCTTCTCAGTCATTGACTTTGCCAGATGGTTTTCATCTCATTCAGACAACCCGTGTGGAGGGCATCTTGAAGAGATTGTATGAAGATGGTATTCAGACAGTGTTGGTGGAAGGGGGTGCTGAGCTTTTGCAGTCGTTCATCGACAGTGGCGAGTGGGATGAATGTTACGTAGAGAAGGGCGACTTGACTCTTTGTGGAAGGGTGAAAGCGCCTGTGCTTTCAAATGCTGCCCTGAAGGATGTGAACACTGATTTTGGACAGCGGATAGAGGAATATGTGAAGCAATAAACGCCCATGTGCTCATTCCATCAGAGGAACACCAAAGATGGACACATCAATATTGTCATCTTCAAAAGCAGGAGCGGCTATGCGTGAAGCCACGGAAAGCGTGAGGACGGACACCTTCACATCGGGCACTTTTGCCAGCTCTTTTGCACAAGAGGAAAGTGTGGCACCTGTGGTCACCACATCGTCAATGAGCAGCACATGTTTGCCCTTGAGTTTTTCAGGATGTGTCACTTGAAAAATGCCTTCCACATTACGCATACGCTGACTGGCGTTGAGATGCGTTTGGGATGTGTTGTTTTTGATGCGTTTCACCACCCCTTCTTCTACAGGAATGCCTGTCTTTTCATGAATGCCCTGACAGATGTAATGACATTGGTTGTAATGTCGTTTCAGCAGCCTTTTCCAATGGAGGGGCAGGGGGATGAGCATGTCAATATCATCGAAATAGTGATGTTTTTCCAGTTCTTCTGCATAGATTTTTGCCATGTGAAACCCCACTTCCGGGTGACCATCATATTTGATTTGATAAATGAGGTTTCTCGTCTTCTTCCCATCATGATAAAACATACCCGTCGCCCTCTCTATCGGGAAAAGTGCCCAAAACTGCTTTTCCAACTGGCTCTGCTTCACCAAATGATAGTGAGTGAAAGGCAAATGTACGAAACAATGAGCACAAATGAATGACTCATCACCTCCCAATCTTTCGCCACACATGACGCACGTCCTCGGCATCAAAAAATCAACTATATCTCTCAGTATCTCCCTAATCCTCACCCTAAACTCTAAACTCTAAACTCTAAACTCTAAACTCTAAACCCTAAACTCTAAACCCTAAACTCTAAACCCTAAACTTCCATCACCCTTACAATATCATCCATCGCAAACCCTCTTCCCAAAGCGAAACGAATCAGCTTACCTCTGATTTCATACTCATTCTTTCCTTTCACAGAGGGGCGCTTCTTTTCTATCATTTCTCTCAACGCATCCAGATTGTCCTTCTCGTCTATTTCCTCCAAAGCCTCATCAATGTGTCGCTGTGCTATCTTCCTTCTTTTCAGTTCTTGTTCAATCCGCACCCCACCCCAATGGTTGTAGCGGAATTTATCCCTGACAAACGCTTTGGCATAGCGTTTTTCATCGATGAACCTCTCTTTCACCAACCGAGCCACCACTCGCTCAGCCACTTCATCAGCCATCTCCCACCGCTTCATCTTAGTCATCATGTCGTGGCAGCACTGTTCGCTCATAGCACACAGAGCAGAAAGCTTTTGATAAGCCTCCTGCTCCGTGTAAAGATGGGGTTTCTTTTCCATCAGTTATTTCTTCAAAACCACATTAATCATTTTCCCTGGCACCACAATGACTTTCGCCACGGTGAAACCTTCCATCCACTTGGCTGACTGTGGGTTTTCAAGAGCAGCCTTCTCAGCCTCCTCCTTCGTCACATCAGCTGGGAACTCCATTGGGAAACGTGCCTTACCGTTGAATGCCACCATCATCTTCACCGAGTCTTCCTTCAGATAATCCTCATTGAAAGCTGGCCAAGGAGCGTCGCACACACTGGTTGTGTGACCAAGCAGATGCCAGAACTCTTCTGCCACATGAGGACAGAACGGAGCCAACAGGATGGCAAGTGTCTCCTTCACTTCACGGCTCTCGCTCTTCAGTTTCGTCAGTTCGTTGAGGCACACCATGAAGGCAGCAATCGTTGTATTGTATGAGAATGCCTCAATGTCAGCCGTCTCCTTCTTGATGAGGGTATGCAGCGCCTTGAGTTCCTCCTTCGAAGCCCCCTCCGTCTCCCCCAAGGGGGAGTGATTGCCATTCGGGGTGTTAGCCGTTTGATTTTCTGTTGAGGAACAAGCCGCATGGTTCTCCTCCCCCTTGGGGGAGGTTGGGAGGGGGCTTGTCATGAACTTCCACAATTTCTTCAGGAATCTGTGGCAGCCGTCAATGCCATTGGTGTCCCAAGGCTTGCTCTGTTCCACAGGACCCAGGAACATCTCATACAGACGCAAGGTGTCAGCACCGAACTTCTCCACAATCATGTCGGGGTTCACCACGTTGAACATGCTCTTCGACATCTTCTCCACAGCCCATCCGCACACATACTTGCCTTCGTCGTTCAACACGAACTCAGCGGTGTTATATTCAGGACGCCAAGCCTTGAAAGCCTCCACATCCAGCACATCGGCACTCACGATGTTCACATCCACATGGATAGGTGTCACATCATACTGGTCTTTCTTCTCCAAAGTCACAAACGTGTTCGTGTCCTTGATACGATACACAAAGTTGCTCCTTCCCTGAATCATACCTTGGTTAATCAGCTTCTGGAAGGGCTCTTCCTTGCACGATACACCCAAGTCAAACAGGAACTTGTTCCAGAAACGGCTGTAAATCAAGTGACCTGTAGCATGCTCACTACCACCCACATACAAGTCCACATTCTGCCAATACTCGTCAGCATCCTTGCTCACCAGTGCCTCTGTGTTATGTGGATCCATATAACGCAGATAGTAAGCTGAACTGCCTGCAAAACCTGGCATCGTATAGAGTTCGATGGGGAACACCGTCTTGTTGTCTATCTTCGAGTTCTCCACAATCTTCCTGTTCACCTCATCCCATGCCCACACGGTCGCATTACCCAGTGGTGGCTCACCTGTCTCAGTAGGCAGGAACTTATCCACCTCAGGCAATTCGATAGGCAGGCATTCCTCAGGAATCATCGTCGGGATGCCGTTCTTGTAATACACAGGGAATGGCTCGCCCCAATAGCGCTGACGGGAGAAGATGGCATCACGCAGACGGTAGTTCACCTTCACACGACCAATGCCCGCCTCCTTCACATACTTCTTCGTGGCAGCAATAGCTTCCTTCACCGTGAGCCCGTTGAGGCTGAAATCAATGTAAGGCTTCACATCCTTGCGTGGTGAGTTGGTCACAATACCCTCCTTGGCATCGTAACTCTCCTCACTCACATCAGCCCCCTCAATCAGTGGGATAATCGGCAAGTTGAAATGCTTGGCAAACGCATAGTCACGGCTGTCATGAGCAGGCACAGCCATGATGGCACCCGTACCATAACCTGCCAACACATATTCTGAAATCCAGATGGGGTTCTTCTCGCCTGTGAAAGGATTGATGGCATACGAACCAGAGAACACACCCGTCACCTTGTGGTCAATCATGCGCTCCCTTTCCGTACGTCCCTTCACATACTTGATATATTCCTCCACAGCAGCCTTCTGTTCAAGAGTCGTCACTTTCTCCACCAACTCACTCTCAGGAGCCAGCACCATGAACGTCACACCGAACATCGTGTCGGCACGAGTCGTGAAGATAGTGAAACTCTCGTCGCTGTCCGCAATCTTGAATTCCACTTCCGTACCCTCCGAACGACCTATCCAGTTCTTCTGTGTCTCCTTGATGCTATCGCTCCACTCTATCGTGTCCAGTCCGTCCAAAAGTCGCTGTGCATAGGCACTCACCCTCAGGCACCACTGTCTCATCTTCTTTTGCTCCACAGGGAAGCCACCACGCACACTCACACCATCAACCACCTCGTCATTCGCCAACACAGTGCCCAAACCAGCACACCAGTTCACCATCGTCTCGCCCATGAAGGCGATGCGGTAGTTCATCAGCACATCACTCTTCTTCTTCTCGTCCCAAGAGTTCCATTCCTCCGCAGTGAACATGAGATTTTCCGTCTGAGCCACACCAAAATCCTCCAATCCTTCCGTACCCTTCTGCTCAAAATAAGCCACCAGCTCCTCGATAGGACGAGCCTTTCCAGCCGGATGGTTCTCCTCCCCTTGGGGGGAGGTTGGGAGGGGGCTTTTACTAAAGAACGAACCAAACATCTTCTGGAAAGCCCATTGCGTCCACTTGTAATAGCCAGGAGCACATGTTCTCACCTCTCTGTCCCAATCGAAACAGAAACCAATCTTGTCCAACTGCTCACGATAGCGGTCAATATTCTGGAACGTTGTCTTCTCAGGATGCTGTCCTGTCTGAATGGCATATTGTTCAGCAGGCAAACCATACGCATCATACCCCATCGGGTTCAACACGTTATATCCCTGCAGACGCTTGAAACGAGCATAGATGTCGCTCGCAATATATCCTAATGGATGTCCCACGTGCAGTCCTGCCCCACTCGGATAGGGGAACATGTTCAGCACATAAAACTTAGGTTTGCTCTTATCCTCAGCAACTTGATAGGTCTTCTCTTCCACCCACTTCTGTTGCCATTTCTGCTCAATCTCTCTAAAATTGTATTCCATTGTTCTTTAGCAATTTTCAAATTTGAGTGCAAAGGTACGATTAAGCGAGGACAATACAAAATAAAAGAATGAAAAAAAAGAAAGTTGCGCCATCAGCGCAACCCTCATTTACTTCAGTAACTATATTTATCATTTAGCGCAGCGCTACAACCCTGCCTCTATCAACTGCTCGCAGATGCTCTTCATGCCACTGATGGAAGGATGACCATTCTGCTTCTCAATATCATGCAGTTCGATGAGCTGCACCTTGTAGTGCTTGCACACTTCACGCATTGACTCGTTGATTGGTTCCCGCAACTCAGAGTTCAGGAGAGAGACCAGTTTTGCCTTCGGATAACGCTTCTGCAGCATGTCAAACAGGCAGGCCAGTGCAGGACGGAAATTCTTGCAATCATCCTTCGTCCAATCCGAGTACTGATACTCACCCACAGGAGAGTTAGCCCAAGCATCGTTCGTGCCGCCAAACACAAAGATAATGTCGGGATTGCCCAGACTGTCCACACGTGAGATGAAGTTGCTGCGTGACGAATCCATTCGTCCGTATCCAGTACCACAAATGGTGGTGCCGCCCCAAGAGTCATTCTTCTCCAACTCATAGCCCTTCGCCTTGATGTAGAGACTCCACCATGTCTGTTCCACCTCCTTCACATCATTCTGATTGTTAGGGTAGAACGTAGAATAATTAGCAGGGATGATACCCTGAAACGTAGAATACGAGTCGCCCAGAATGGACACCTTCTTTGTCTGCGCCGATGCAGTCACTGCCACTGCCATCAGCAAAAGCAAAAATACCTTTTTCATACAATAAGTTTTTAATTTAGATTCAACTTGGGGACAAAGGTACGATAAAGCGCACACAAAACAAAATAAAAGAAAGTTTTTTTATTTTTTCTTTCTTTCTCAATTCTTTTATCTATATTTGCACACGAAATCTAAAATAATACCCCTCGCAGATTTTTCACTTTTAACTTATTTCAATTCTTAATTCTTAACTCTTAATTTTCACTCAATGCCCCTACTTCTTCTCATCACCTTCCTATTGGCGTTACCACTAACGGCACAGACATCTCCTAACAGGATAACACCCAAATTTGTGCCACGCACCTTCATGCGCGACAGCATCAATCTCAGCGACCCATGCATCCTTGCCGATTCCGCCACCCAAACCTACTACATGACCGGAACGGGTGGCAGACTCTACACCAGCAAAGACCTCAACACATGGATAGGTCCCTATCCTGTCGCAGAAACAGATCCTAACTCCTGGATGGGTTTCAATCCTCAGATATGGGCGGCAGAACTCCACCATTATAAAGGCAAGTACTATTACTTTGCCACCTTCACCAACAATGCCGTCAAGATAGACACTGTGCGTGGCAATGTCATCCCACGACGTGCCTCTCATATCCTTGTCAGCGACAAGCCTACAGGTCCCTATCGCCCTATGGCTGACTCCACCTACCTGCCCGCCAATCAACCCACCCTCGACGGCACCTTCTGGGTGGACACCGACGGCAAGCCCTACATGATTTACTGCGGCGAGTGGTTGCAGAATTGGGATGGCACCATCGAGAAGATACAGCTCAAGCCCGACCTCGGCGGTCCCATCGGACAAGGCACCATCCTCTTCCGTGCCTCCGCATCCCCCTGGAGCCGGGAAGTGGAGAACGGCAAGGTGCGCCCCAACAAAGTCACCGATGGTCCTTACCTTTTCCGCACTGGCACAGGTCGTCTCGGCATGATATGGACAAGCTGGGTGGATGACATCTACACCCAAGGTGTCGCCTATTCCCAAAGCGGCACCCTCGATGGTCCTTGGCTTCAGGAGCCCAAACCCATCACTCCCCCCAACTTCGGTCACGGCATGCTCTTCCGCACTCTTGACGGCAAGTGGCTCATGTCCGTCCACAGCCACAAAAGTGTCAATGGCCGCTACATCCGCATTCCCCACCTCTTCGAAGTTGACCTCTCAGGCGACAAGCTCGTAGTAGGGAAAATGATAGAAGGGAAATATCAGTAACTCAACTGTCAACCTGATTACATTCCTCATTCCATTCAGAAAAACTCTCCATCATACTTACCCAGCGCATAATATTTGCCTAACGGTATTTGTGTGGAGAAAAACAAAAAAGCACAAACAAATCTCTTTGTTTACGCTTTCTGTGTGTAAGGGTTTTATGGGATTTAAATGTCAAGCCTTTTGATTGCAAGAGAAAGACAAGGTTGTGCCGTTATTTTATGTTGATTTTCAGTGGGTTTCTCACACACTGGGCTGCATGGCTAAGGTGTGCTTCCCATTGGGTGAGGGAGTGGAAATCGGTGTTGGGGTTTTTGTTCCAGCCACTGCCGAAGTAGTAGGTGTAGGGAGTGGAGGGACGGATGGTGGCGGTGGCGAGGATATGGCCAGTCGCGATGCCGTTGG
>Ga0247609_10006566_pt1 | contig 11180 bp, 10 predicted proteins | sample 172DNAGHGlowgp2_FD_193487 | JGI IMG/M metagenome (GOLD analysis project Ga0247609, IMG submission 193487) | Sheep rumen microbial communities from Palmerston North, Manawatu-Wanganui, New Zealand - 1728 DNA GHGlow gp2 | ecosystem: Host-associated > Mammals > Digestive system > Stomach > Rumen ... | reverse complement strand
TTCTTTGATTATGAAAAGCCATTAAAAGCTATTCATTCATCTGTTGAAGGCCAAGTAGTTTATGATTCATTATTATTTATACCTTCTCATGCACCATATGATTATTACACTAAAGAATATGAAAAAGGATTACAACTATATTCTAATGGTGTAATGATTATGGATAAATGTCCTGATTTATTACCTGATTACTTTAGTTTTGTTAAAGGTTTAGTAGATAGTGAAGATGTTTCATTAAATCTATCAAGAGAAATGTTACAACAAGATAGACAAGTAAGAGCTATTGCTAAGAGTATTGAAAAGAAAATCCACAATACACTCGAAGAAATGATGGAGAATAATCGTGAAGATTATGAAAAATTCTTTGATGCATTTGGAATGCAATTGAAATATGGTATTTATAGTTCATATGGTATGAACAACGATGCTTTAAAAGATTTATTGTTATTCTATAGTTCTAAAGATAAAAAACGTGTTTCTTTAAAAGAATATGTTGATAGAATGGCTGAAGGGCAAGAAAAGATTTATTATGCTTCTGGAGACAATTTAGATAGAATAGATATGCTTCCTAATGTAGAAAAGTTTAAAGAAAAAGGATATGAAGTATTATATTTAGTTGATTATGTCGATGAATTTACTGTTCAAGCATTACAAGAATACAATGGTAAAAAGTTTATCAATGTATCTTCTGAAGATGTGTCTTTAGATAGTGAAGAAGAAAAGAAAGAACTTGAAACATTAAATGAGGAATCTAAAGATTTATTTGGCTTAATGAAAGCTGCATTACCAGAAGTTAAAAATATTAAATTTACTAATAAATTAAAGAATCATCCTGTTTGCTTAAGTACAGAAGGAAACATATCTCTAGAAATGGAAAAGATATTAAATCAAATGCCTACTGGGGATCAAGTAAAAGCTGAAGTTGTTCTTGAGATTAATAAAGATCATCCTATCGTAAATAAATTAAAAGATTTATATGAAAATGATAAAGAAGCGTTGGATACTTATACTAAGATATTATATAACCAAGCTAGATTGATTGAAGGATTACCAATTGAAAATCCTACTGAATTAACTAATATGGTTTGTGATTTATTAAGTAAATAGAATGTATATTGGAGAAACAAATATGTTGTTTCTCTTTTTTTGTTAAACTATACTTTAATTAGAATAGGGTGATTAGATGGCTAAGAAAAAAGTTGAAAATAAGAATTGTGAAGCGAAAAAAAGAATGTGGTTAATTATTAACTTTGCGATGATTATGGCATTTGGTGTTCTAATTGCAGTAAGTAGTGAAGTTATAGGTATAGCAGCTGTTGCTGATAAAGCAATTGTTGATCATGAAGCTGAAAATATAACTTTTAATTTAACTAGAGACATAATAATGGAAACTAATAAAGTTATGAATAAGAGTATAGGTATTACTGTTGGAATATACGGGCTTGTTCAATTAATCAACTATGCGGTTTATTTATTTAAAAAGAAAAAAGTGTTATTAGTATTATTCTTATTAGAAATTGTAGCTGCTATAGGAGGATATTTATATAATGGTGAATTTATTATGTTTGGTATACCTTGTTTATCAGCTTTAATTTATTTAAGAGTTTTAAAACTAGAAGAGAAGTAGAAATACTTCTTTTTTTTGTTATAATAGGTGAAAGAAGGAATTATTATGGGAACAATTAAAACTAATGCAATGCGTATTTTAGATAGTAATAATATTGAATATAAAGAACATGTTTTAGATATTAAAGAAGCAATTGATGGTGTTTCTTGTGCAGAAATGTTAGGCGTAGATTTAGATAGAACGTTTAAAACTTTAGTTACTCAAGGTAGAAGTGGAGATTATTATGTGTTTGTAGTACCTGTAGCTCTAAAATTAGATTTAAAAAAAGCTGCTAATAGTGTTGGCGAAAAGTTTGTGGAAATGATTCCAATGAAAGATTTATTAAAGGTAGCAGGCTATGTTCATGGAGGATGTAGTCCAATCGGTATGAAGAAAGTATTTACTACTGTAATAGATGAAACAGCAATTCTTTTTGATAAGATTATATTCAGTGGTGGAAAGATTGGATTCTTTATAGAGGTTAATCCTTTGGATGTTGAAAAAATTTTACCAATTAAATTTGTAGATATAGTGGAGTAGTTATGAAAGCATTAACAATTAAACAACCGTGGGCGCAGTTAATTATAGAAGGTTATAAGAAGTATGAATTTAGGAGTTGGAAGACTAAGTATAGAGGAAAGATTCTTATTCATGCTGGGATGTCTTTAGAGAAGGATATGGCATTAAGATTTAAGGATTATAATCTTTCTTATACAATGGGTGCTATTATAGGAGAAGCAACTTTAGAAGATTGTATTTTAGTAGATGAAAAGTTTAATGAAGAATTAAAAAGGATTGATCCTATTGTGTATGGAAGAAGTAATCATGTAGAAACTTATGCATGGAAATTAACTAATATTAAGAAATATGAAAAACCAATTGAAATTAAAGGCCAATTAGGATTGTGGAACTATAAATAATTTGTATTATATATTATTATTTTTTGTATTATAATAATCAATTGTAAGAGGTGATACTGTGAGTAATATTATTAAACAAAAAGAAAGAGGATCTCTTGTAGTTATTAGCGGTCCTTCAGGAGCAGGTAAAGATACTGTAGTTGCTAAGTATTTAAGAAAAAGAAATTCTAATGCATGGTTAAGTATTTCTTGTACTTCAAGAGATATGAGACCAGGAGATAAAGAAGGTAAATCATATTACTTTATAAGTAAAGAAGAATTTGAAAAGAAAATTGAAAATGGTGATTTCCTGGAATATGCAGAATATAATGGTAAGTATTACGGAACACCTAAAGAACATATAGAAGAACATTTACAAAAAGGAGAAGATGTTTTCTTAGTAATAGAAGTACAAGGAGCATTAAAGGTTAAAGAATTAGTTCCTGAATCAATATGTATATTTATTATGCCTCCTAGTATGAAAGAACTTAGAAGACGTTTGGTTGGAAGAAAAACGGAATCTAAAGAAAAAGTCTTAAATAGATTTAAGACTGCTTATCAAGAAATAAACGAAGTTGCTAATTACAACTATGTTGTAACTAATGATGAAATAGATAATGCTGTATCTAAAATTCAAGCTATTCTATTATCTGAAAAGTGTCGTGTTGATAGGATTGAACAAGTGTACTTAGGTAATGAAGAAGAAGAAATCCACGAATTATTAATGGACCAAGAATTTGATAACAGTGAGATTAGTTTAGAACAAGAGTAGTAAACTACTCTTTTTGTTTTGTTTATCAATAGAGAACTCTTGTGTTATAATAATAATAGAATAGTAGGGGATTATATGAAGAAGGAGTCAGTTAACAATATAGTTGGAACTAACGTTATGTACGGTAGAGCCAGACGTCTCGAATTTGTTGAACGTGTTACTTATATTTTTATAGCTGTAATAGCTGTTATATTAGTTTTTGTTATTGTTGGCAAGAATTCTTCTTACAACGATCAAAACGTCAACTTTAATTTGTTAAGACAGTATTTAGAAAATCGTGGTTATAGATGTGAATTGTTATATAAACCAGGTGGAGCTTGTTCTCTTACTAGCGAAGTAGGTATTTTTTCTTTTACAAGGTATGAATCTGGTTTTGAATATATGATAAACAGTGAAGGATATTTCTTAGATATTAGGCATTCAACTGATAAAGGAGATTACATTACTCTTAAAACTACAGCCTATGCTTTAGCTGGTTATAGAAATCAATCTTACACATGTTATTTTAAAGACAATATTTTTGGTGAGTTTGATCGTTGTGAAACCGATGATAAAACTAAACTAGATTCTAATGTTTATAATGGTGTGGTTGAAAAAGCAATGTATGATTTAAATAATATGATGGATCATTCTGGTTATCGAAAAGATATACTAGTTAATGAACACAAATGGGTTAAGAGATAAAAAAATAAGTGGTAGTAATACCACTTATTTTTCTTCTATATCATTTTCTTCTACGTCTTTAATTTTTTTGTTTTTCTTTTTGTTTTCTTTATCTTCTTTTTCGTCTTTTTCTGGGATTAGTAATCTTGTTTCTTCTTCATCAGTTTCGAAATTGTTATTATCTTTTGAATAGAAAATATAACCAACTATTTCAATAGCTGAATATATCATTATTATTATTCCTACTACCCATAATAGAATACCATTTTTAATAATAGTGATGAATCCCAAGATTATTAGAAGTATTGATACAATTAATAAAGCAATAAATCTTGATGCTTTGTGATCAGTTCTTAGTGCACCAATTAGCCTTATAACACCACTAAATAGTATCCAAGCACCTACGATAAATCTGATAGCTTCATCTATTATGCTGTGAAAGAAGAAGAATAGTATTGCTAATATTAAAGTAATAATTCCAATAGCAACCCTATTAGCATATATAGGTAATTCTTTTTTCTTTCTAATAATTATGGAAATAATATTACAAACTGTTATTACTAAGAAAGTAACTCCAATTATTTTATAAGTTGTAGCCATTATTCTTTCGGAATATGCTGTTAATATAGCACCAATTATAAAAAATATAATGGAACTAATTAACGAAGATTTAGTTGAATATGATTTAATATCAATTCTCATTTTAATACCTCATTTCATTAGTTTTATTATATAACATAACTATATTTTTTATCAATAATGTATGTTTTTATATTTTTATATGTGTTATAATTATATAAGAAAAATAGGGAGGGTGTTGTATGCTAGACATTGACGAAACTCTAGAGTTAATGAAAAAGTATGGGTATAGTTCTACATCAGTACACCCTTACATATATCAATCTGGAGAAGATACAGGATTGTGTTATACCTATATAGATGAAGATTATGGTTCTTTGGAACGTATTAAAATATTTGATTCTTTAGATAGTTTTGAAGAATTTTTAAAACAATTAGATTGGGTTAAAAAAAATGGATTACATTATCATGTAAGAATGTGTCTTGATAACTATGAAGCTATTAATCCAAAAACTTTATTCCTTCGTAATGAAAAATTAATGATTGAAGGAGAAATGGACGATATTGAATTATTTGATCAAAGAGAAAGACAAAGAGAACAAATGGATGAAGCGTCCAAGATATTGTATGAAGCAGGAGATTTATTACTTGTTTATGAGGAAATAAAGAAAAGACAATTACAATATTTATTAAAAATTATTGGTTTAAAAAACATATTAAGACAAAAGTATTATGACTTACAAAAGTCTGTTGATGAATATAATAAAATCAAAATTGAGAGAGAGTTTGTTAAACTTCCTGAAGTTCCTGATAATGGTGGAATAGATATAACGATGGAAGTTGCATTAAAGGATAAATATAATATGTATATTGCTCAAGTTCCTTCTGTAGAAGAAGCAACTGCTTTCTTGAAGGAAGTTTGGGATTTAAATAAAAATCTAGAATTGAATACAAACTATTACGACGCAGTTAGAGAAGAAACTGAAATACGTAATGAGATGAAGATAGTAGATAAAAAACAAGAATTAATGGACAAATTAAACGAAAATTTAAAACCATTATTTGGTGTAGATTTAATGTCTCGTTTCAAAAAAATTAATAAAAGTGTTGGTGGCAATTCAATATCTGCAAGTATCGTTCAAGAAAAGATTGCTCAGGTTACTGATAAATATGATGTTTATCCACAGTTAAATTTATTGTATGTTTCTGACTATTTAAGAGAAGCAATACAAAATACTAATTATGCTGATCTTGCAATCAAGTATGGAAAGAATACTACTAAAGATATTGCTGAAAAAGCAAGAACTCCATTAAACGAGATCGCATCTAGTTTATTAGTTCAATATAAAAATTCATTGTCTATTGAAGAACAAGCAATTTTAGTAGTATATAGTAATGAAAAGTTTAGGAAAATATGTGATGCAATTTTAGCTATACCTCAATTTCAAACATTTACTCCTAAGCAAATAGTAAAGAAAATTAATGGTATTAAAGGTTTTTCAAAACTTAAATCAGAATGTTATATTAGTTTGAAAAATAGGATAGATAATCCATTAAATCAAACAATTAAAAATAGTTTATTTAAAGGTTATGATTTTACTACATTTGAAACATTTATTGGATCATTGGTAAAGGAACTATATAGATTAAAACAAGTTAATAATAAAATGGTTTTAACTGGAGATATAAATATGTATTTACCAGTTAAAAATGTTGACGATATTAAAAAGAGAGAGTTCCTTTTAGTAACAAATGATCTTAATCGTTTATTAGTAGAAGCTGAGAGTAATAAAACTATGGTTGGTATTACTTTATTAAAAGAAAAGTTACCAGTTTTATACTCACCATATTTTTTGGATCTAGGAGATATTTATAATAAAAATGCTTCTCCTAAATTAGAAATAAGAGAAATGGTTAATTTCGAATTAATGGTTGATGTTTCAGATATTATAATTAATGTAGATAAAACAAAAGTATATGTTACTAAGTATGTATCAACAACTGATGTTGAAGGTAATATATCAATTGTTAGGGATATTAAAGCTCAAGGTAAAACGACATTTGTTAAATATGCGTTCTTGCCTAATGGACCAGTTCCAGTAAATGAAGCTGTTAATGCTGCTCCAATTGAAAAAGCACCTGCTCCTGAAACTCAACAAGTTGAAACAGCACCAGTTAAAAATGTTGCTGCTGCTCCAGTTGTTCCTCCAGTAATACCTGAGACTCCTCCTAAAGAGGAAGGGCCTAAGAAGGAAGAAGTAAAAGAGGAATCTAAACCTGTAGAAGAAAATGTTGAGAAACCAAAAGTAGAAGAACCAAAAAAAGAAGAGCCAAAACCAGAAGTAAAAAAGGTTGAAGTTCCAAAAGAAAAAGCTACTCCAGTTTCTGAAAGCAAAAAAGAAGAAGTTGAAGATGATAAAGAATCTGAAGATTTAGATAAATTACTTGATACTTTAGCTACTACTATTCCTAAAGATTTATCTAAAGATTTAGAAGATACTAGCAAGATGGAATTATTTAAAGATATGAAAGATAACAAAAAAGTTGAAAAAGTTCCAGAAGTTAGCAAGACGGTTGTTGCAAAGGCAAAGGAAGAGCCAGCAGCTGTTAAGACAGAAGCTAGGCCAGCAATAAAGAAAACAGAAGGAGTTAAGCAACAGCTTGTCAAAAAAATAATTACAAATCCAGACGGAACGAAAAAGGTAGTTATGGTTAGAAGAATATTTACTCCAAAAGCAAATACTGATTCTACTCCAACACCTACTACCCAACCTGTTAAAAAGGTGGTTAATAAAATAGGTGTTCCAGTGGATGCAAATAAAAAGGTAGTTGTAAAAACAACACCAGTAGAAGAAAAGAAATAGGAGAATGTTTATGAAATTATTATTAAAAGATTTTTTGTACAACTTAAAGATGTATTTTAAGTTTGTAGCTAAATTAGGATTTAAGGATTTATTCTTAAATATCTTGTTATTGTTCTTTTTACTAATCTTAGGAGCATTTGCTTATATTCCAGTTGGATTAGTATCTGATTTAATTAGAACATTCCTTTCATCTTTCGTTTCATTTAATGATATTGTTGGGGCATTATATGACTGGTTCTTTGCTGTTATTGCAGCTGTTTGTTCAATTTTGTTATTTGCTTATTTATTTAACAATAGATTTGATTTTAAAAATAATAAGGTTGTTCCAGTAGAAGGAACACATCACTTTGAAAGAAAAGAAGAACCTAAACCAGAAGAAAAAGAAAAGGAAAAAGATAATACTGATTTAGATTTACCAAAAGAAAAAGAGGAATAATAGTTCTTCTTTTTTTATTAAAACTTGTACTTTTATTCCATTTGTGGTAAAGTGTTTCATGGTATTTTTATTTCGCGAAAAAGGGTGATGTATATGGATAAAATTATTAATATTGCAGTAGTAGCACACGTTGATGCTGGTAAATCTACATTAGTAGATGCTTTACTAGAACAAAATGGTGTATTCTCAGAAAGAGATGAAATCGTTGATTGTGTAATGGATAGTAATGATATCGAAAGAGAAAGAGGAATTACTATTTATTCTAAAAACTGTGCTATCAGATATAAGGATTATAAGATCAATATAGTAGATACTCCTGGACATGCTGATTTTAGTTCTGAAGTAGAACGTATTATGAAAACTGTTGATACTGTTATTCTTTTAGTGGATGCTGCAGAGGGTCCTATGCCTCAAACTAGATTCGTATTAAATAAAGCTTTGGAGCAAAATTTAAGACCTATACTATTTATCAATAAAATAGATAAGAAAGATGCTAGACCTCAAGAAGTAGTAGATATGACATTTGATTTATTTATGGAATTGAATGCAACTGATGAACAATTGGATTTCCCTATTGTTTATGGTATTGCTAGAGAAGGTATTGCTAAATTATCTTTAGATGAAGAAAGTGACAGTATTCAACCATTATTAGAAACTGTTTTAAAACAATGTGAACCATATCAAGGTAATGAAAATGATCCATTACAATTACAAGTAAGTTCATTAGATTATGATTCATTTATTGGTAGATTAGGTATTGGACGTGTAACAAAAGGTAAAATAAAAAATGGACAGACTGTTGCTTTATCTAGAAATGACGGATCAGTTGGTTCATTTAGAATAGCTAAGTTATTTGTTGAAGAAGGAATTAAGAGAGTAGAAAAGGACGAAGTTTTCTATGGAGATATAGTTACTTTTGCAGGATGTCCTGATATTTCTATCGGTGATACTGTATGTGATAAAGATCATATTGATCCAATGGAACCTATTATTATAGAGAGACCAACTTTAAGTATGGATTTCTTAGTTAATAGTTCTCCATTTGCTGGTAAAGATAAAACATCTAAATTCTTAACTAGTAGACATATTAAAGAAAGATTAGATAAAGAATTAGAAACTAATGTTGGATTAGAAGTAGAAGAATTACCTGGATCAGATGGTTATAAGGTATCAGGTAGAGGTGAATTACATTTATCTATCTTACTTGAAAATATGAGAAGAGAAGGTTATGAACTATCTGTTTCTAAACCAGAAGTTTTATATAAAGAAGTAGATGGAGTTAAATGTGAACCATTTGAAAGAGTTATTGTTAATTGTCCTTCAGATTATAGTGGTACTGTAATTAATGATTTACAAGAAAGAAAAGCTGTATTAGAAGTAGTTAATAATGGGGATAATGGTTATGTTCATATGGAATTTAGCGCTCCAACACGTGGTTTAATTGGTTATCGTAGTGCATTCATTACTAATACTAAGGGTGAAGGTATTATGGTAAGAAGTTTTGATGGATATAAACCTTACGTTGGTGATATTACAGGACGTAAAAATGGTGTTTTAGTTTCTATGGAAAACGGAAAAACACTAGGTTTCTCATTATGGAATTTACAAGATCGTGGTACTTTAATTGTTGGACCTGCTGAAGAAGTATATGTAGGTATGATAGTTGGTATCAATAATAGAGATAATGATTTAAATGTTAATCCATGTAAGAATAAACAATTAACTAATACAAGAGCATCTGGTAGTGATGAAGCTATTGCTTTAATTAAACCTAAGACATTTAGTTTAGAAGAAGCATTAGAATTTATTCAAGATGATGAATTAGTAGAGGTTACTCCAAGTGCTATTAGATTACGTAAAAAAGTTCTTTCACCTGATGAAAGATATAGATTAAATAGAAAATAGTGTTATTTTCTATTTTTTTTTGTATAATAAACACCATTGGTGATGCGTATGAGATTTAAAAGAGATCACGTGGGATATATTGAATTAGAGAAATTACCAATTAAAGATAGAAAAGAGATTAATGTTTTACATTCTGCTACATTTCTATTACGAGGTAAGAGATATTATTTTAAGGAAGTTAAAGTAATTAATCAAAGCTATAATGAAATGATAGGATATGAACTGGCTAAAGATTTTGGATTAGAAGCTATTCCTTATGATTTGGCATCGTATAATGGACGTATTGGATTTCTATCTAGAGATTATATGCAAGAAGGATATGTTAGTTTAGAAGATTTATTAAAGCAATATTATGGAACAGAAGAGGGAAAGAATAATTTAGATAATGTTTCAATAATGCTTAGAGATACTTTTCCTTCTGAAGTTGCAGAAAAAATTATTAATGATTTATTAGAATTATTAATGTTTGATATTATTATTGGTAACTATGATCGTCATGAAAAGAATATTGTTATTGATACTAAGAATGGTAAGCTAGGACCTGTATCTGATAATGAAATGATGTTGGATAGTGATGCTATGTATGGACAATGGTATGCTTTTAAAATGCATCCTGATGATAAGTATACCCTTGATAGTTTTTTAGGATATTTAGATAGTGCAGGTTTAGTAACCTTTGCTAAAAAAGTTCTTATTATTGAAAGTAGTAATATTCAAAGTGTAATGAGTAGAGTAGAGGAAAAGATTGGTCATCCAATGAATGAATACATTAAAGCTGAAATAGCAAAGAAATATAGTGAATACTTTGGTTTTCTTTTGAGAAAAATAGATAAAGAAGTAGAAGCTAGATATACATTAACTAAAAGTAGATAATATCTACTTTTTTTGTTATTATTATAGTAGGAAGTGTTGGATATGGCAGCAATGTATAAAAAGGTTAATAAAAGTATGAATAATGTAGATGGATTTGAAGAAATAACCGAAGAAAATCCTTTTTTAAAACCTTGTCTTTTATGTTTATCAGCACAAACTGGGGTAAATAGATCAGTTTTTGGTATAGCAAAAGTTGGTGCTTCTTTAGCTAGAGTTAGAGTAAGAAACTTATATAATGCTGGTTTTGATATTGATCAGGTACCTATTTCTTTTCTAGCTAGTAGATTGTCTGACTCAGATCAAGACATTAAAGAATTTGTAGATACATATTTTGTCCCTTTAGTTTTTAATGGTGAACAAAGAGTAGATTTGAGTACGGCATGTAAAATGTTCAGAAATATAAATATAGTTACTTATTGTGATGGTACTTTTAAGGCTGATAAAATAGAGAAGTATCTTTATGGTAGATTACAAGAAATTGGTTATTCTTTAGAAGAAGTAAATGAAATAATAAGACAGATAGCTCTTGTTCCTATTGCTACTGATCGAGTTAAAGGAACTGAGAAAATGAGTGTCTTCTCTT
>Ga0247609_10006564_pt1 | contig 11183 bp, 5 predicted proteins | sample 172DNAGHGlowgp2_FD_193487 | JGI IMG/M metagenome (GOLD analysis project Ga0247609, IMG submission 193487) | Sheep rumen microbial communities from Palmerston North, Manawatu-Wanganui, New Zealand - 1728 DNA GHGlow gp2 | ecosystem: Host-associated > Mammals > Digestive system > Stomach > Rumen ... | reverse complement strand
ATTGGGGATCACGCATGTCCTGTCCCGCGCGATCGGCTCGCTTCTGAGCCTGCTGCCGTCGGGAAGCACGGACGGCATGCAGAAGGCGTTCCGCGATTCCGCGTCGAAAGGCTCCGTCTGGGTGCTGCTTTTGTGGGTCGCGCTTTCGCTCGGCGGAGCGGCGGCGCTTTCGCCTGCGGCGGCGATCGCGATGCTCCTTGCGGGCGGGCTCGTGTTTCTCTATATCCGGCATACGGCGAACAAGCAGTTCGGCGGCATGTCCGGCGATCTCGCGGGGGCGGGGATCTCGCTTGCCGCGATTGCAATGATCCTGGGACTGGTGCTTGCGGAAAGGGCGGTAAGCTTATGGTTTTGATTCTCGGTGCTTTCGGCGCGGGCAAGCGCACATACGCAAGGACGCTCGGCTTTTCGGATGCGGACATGTCGAAGGACCCGTATGCGGACGCGCCGGTTCTGACCGATCTGGAAGCGGCGGTCAGGGCCGATCCGGCTTCCGCGGAGACGCTGCTGCCGCTGCTTCTTAAAAAACGGCTTGTCCTCTGCCGCGAGGTCGGCAGCGGCGTGATCCCGATGGACCCCTTTGAACGCGCATGGCGCGAGGCGACCGGGCGGCTCTGCTGCCTGCTTGCGGAACGCGCGGACGCGGTCGTGCGCGTCGTTGCGGGGATCCCGATCGTGCTGAAAGGAGAACTGCCATGCACATCCGACTGATCCGGCACGGAACGACGGCGGGCAACGCGGCGCGCCGTTACGTCGGCGTCTCCGACGAACCGCTGTGTCCCGAGGGACGCGAAGCCGCGGAGCGAAAGGAAAAGGATTTTTCGCTCGACCGCGTTTACGTTTCGCCGCTCAAAAGGGCGCGGGAGACCGCGGCGATCCTGTTCCCGAACGCGGCGCAGATCGTTGTGAATGACCTGCACGAAATGGATTTCGGCGCGTTCGAGGGGCGTACCGCCGACGAGATGGCGGACGATCCCGCATACCGCGCATGGGTCGAGGACCTGTGCCGCGGCGCGTGCCCGGGCGGCGAATCGCAGGCGGATTTTCACGCCCGCGTAAAGCGCGCGTTTATCGAAACGGTGCGTGTGTCCGACGTCGACGCGACGTTCGTGGTCCACGGCGGGGTCATCATGTCGATCCTGTGGCAGTTTGCCGAGCCGAAGAAGGATTTCTACGACTGGTTCGCGCCGAACCTCGGCGGCTACGAAGCGGACTGCATCGAACGCGACGGCGCGCCGCTCCTCCTGAACGTGCGCCCGCTGCCGTGAACGGAGCAGGTCCGGATCCGGTTCATCTGTTTTTCTGCTGAACAAGGCAGCCGCGAAATACGGCTGCTTATTTATGTGCAAACGCACGTATAAAGTGTACAAATTTCGACAATTGTCCTTGCATTACCTGCTTTTGCATGCTATGATATGAATGCATATATATGAAAGGCGGTTGGGGCTCGGCCGCTGCGGCATCAGCAAATATATCATTCAGAGGTTTTTTATGAAGAGGTTTTTCTGTGTTGTCCTTATGATCGTTCTGCTCCTTTCGAGCGTGCCTTTTGCGCAGGCGGGAGCGGATTCTTCCGGCGTACAGCGCCCGCCGAAAACGATCGCGGTCGTTTTTGACAATTCCGGTTCCATGTATACCGACGGGGACCATATGGCATGGTGCAGGGCGACGTACGCGCTGGAGGTCTTTGCGTCCATGATGAATGAAGGGGATACGATGCTGATCTATCCCATGAACAGGATCGAACTGAGCGGAAAGACCTACGCCTATGATATGCAGCCGCTGATCATCACGGATCCGTCGCAGGCGTCCGTCATTCGGGAGATCAAGTCAAGAGGCACAGGCGGTACGCCGATCGGATCGGTCGAGGCCGCGATCAACGGGCTTGCAAACGCAAGCGGCGAGAAGTGGCTGATCGTACTGACGGACGGAACGACGTTTCACAGTTTGAGAGGTGACCCTCTTGACAAAGATGCTACCAAAAGAGAACTGGAAAAGCATCTGAACGGCACCACTGACATCAATACGCTTTATCTCGGTATCGGCACAGGCGCGGTTGTTCCCGATCTTTCGATCGGAGCCAAGCATCGCGTTCGCGGCACAAATAGCAGCGAGGAGATCCTGAAAGAGCTCACGGAGATGTGCAACTTCATGTTCGACCGCTATGCGCTGGACGACGTCGGCGATACCATACAGTTTGACGTATCGATGAAAAAGGTCTTCGTCTTTGTGCAGGGCAGGGACATCGAGAACGTGTCGCTTGTGGATGCGAACGGAAACGACGCGGGTACGAAAACCGATGCCAGATCGATGAAATATTCCAGAACGTCGGAGCATCCCGATACAAATCTGCAGGGGTCTCTGGTGAAATACAACGACTGCAAGGCGGGAACGTATCAGTTGAGCTATACCGGCAAGCAGTCCAGCATCGGCGTCTATTACGAGCCGGACGTCGATCTGAAGATGGAGCTGATCGACCCTGCGGGCAATGTCGTAGACGGCAGCACGCGCCCCGGCGCGGGAACGTACACGCTGAAGTACTGGCTGGTCGACAATGTGACCGGACAGCCCACGGACGCAAAGGAACTGAAGCAGATCGTTTATGATGTAGAATACACCATCAACGGACAGAGACAGCATGTCCCGGACAGCAAAGCCTTCGGCGAGACGAAGATCGATCTTCATGCGCAGGACGTCTTTGACGCGCAGGTCACGGTGCACTATCTGGATGAATGCACGATGACCCGCTGCGGCGCCGACGTCGGCTGGCCCGCTTCCGGCATCAAATTTGAAGACGACGAGGCGGAGCCGCTGGAGATCCGTCTGTCGGGCGCGGAGGACATCTATCACCTGTCGGAACTTCCGAATGCAAAGCCGATCCGCGCGGAGCTGTGGTACGGCGGGAAGAAGCTTGACGGGGAAGCGCTGATGAACCCCGCAATGACGCAGTTTTCGGTCGTACCCAATGCGAACATCCGCCTCGACGCGGCGCCGGCGGGCGATGCGTTCCTGATCACCGTCGGTTATTTCGATCCGACGCATCCGGAGACCACCACGGCGGGAGACATCATCGCAACGGTTTCCGCGACCTACAAGGAACCGAACCATAAGCCCGCGGACGCGGAGACGCAGATCACGTTCAGCGTCGAAAACGACGTTACCGGGCTGCGCATCGAGGTCGTGCCGACGTCCGAGCATCTGGCATATGCAGAGGTTGCGGATTCGCCGATCGACATCAATATGGCGATGGGCGGGGACCCCTTAAGCCAGGCGGAGATGGACGCGGCCGAGTGGAATATCGCGATCTCCGACGGAGAGCATCTGATCCCGTTCACGGTCGAGAAGGATATCTTTCAGTCCAAACTGATCGTGCACATGAACGCGGACGACATCAAGAAGGGCGATTACAAGATCACCGCCGCCGTCACGACCAAGGACAAGGTCGGCAACGCGACGACGTCCTTCGATTCCGCGGATCTGTACATCCGTCCGCTGCCGCGCTGGCTGGTCCTGCTGATCATCGGACTGTCGATCCTGCTGTTCATCGCACTGATGGCGTTTATCCTCACGCGCAAGGTCTTGCCGTGGAAGATCAATGTAACCGCAATCGTATTTAACCTTAACGGACGTGAAATCCAAGGGATTCATGCGACCGTTTCCTATACCGGAAAACTGAAAAAGAAAGGCCAATTCAGATTTGATCATAATCCGCCGAGGACTGCGCCTATGGCAAGAGGCGGTTTTTCCGCAACGCTGGTGGCCAACGATCCGCTGATTAAGGTTCTTTTGCATATGATTTTCAAAAATCAAAGTCTTTCTGTAACCTTTACAGATATCAGAGTGAATCCTTGCGTGAACAGTTTAGTGATCGGAGGGGCAGGTCTGAGTTACAGAAACGGAGTTGCGGTTGAGGGCAACCCGACAGAGTTCTCGGTATCTGACCAGCAGGGACTGATGATTTCCGGTGTAGCAATGGCCGGACGTAATAGGATGCGAGTCAGTCTGACCGGAACAGTTATTATCTGAACACAGGATACTTTATAAAAAATCGGAGGAGAAGCATGAAAATGGAAAAACTGAAGGACAACATCGTCAATGCCGCAACGCTGTTTGTCGGCATCGGAGGAACCGGAAGCAGGATTGTATGCAAAGTGGCTAACAAGTGCCAGCCGGGCGAACTGGAAAACATGAACTTTGTCTGCCTGGACACCAACGTCAACGATCTGGCTGAGATCCAGAGAAAATGCAAAACGTACGTTTATACCGTGCAGACGTCCACGACACAGACGGTCGGCGACTATCTCGACTACGATCGCGACGCGCTGAAAAATTGGTTCCCGAAGAACGCGGTCATGTATGACAAGACAGTTTCCGAGGGCGCAGGTCAGGTCCGCGCGATTTCCCGCCTGGCCTTGAATTCGACGATCAAGACCGGCAGGATCCGTCCGATCTTCGACGCGATCGACGAGCTGTACCGTAAGGACGGCAAAAATCTGAAGCAGGCGATCCGCATCTGCTTTGTTTCCACCACGTCCGGCGGAACCGGCTCCGGCTCCGTGCTGCCGCTTGCAATGTATATCCGCGATTATATCAAGAACAAGTATCCGCAGTCCGGATCGATCATCCGCATGATGCTGCTCCTTCCGGAAACGCTGGACAGCGTGATCACTTCCGAAGTGGAGCGGGAAAGTCAGCGCAGCAATGCATATGCAACGGTGAAGGAGATCAACGCCTTTATGATGAAAGGCTCCGGCTTCTTCGATATCGAAGGACCGTTTGCACGCTATAAGGACCTGCATATCACGGTGCCGGTGATCGGAAGCAATGAGCAGAGAAAGCTTGCGCTGCTTCCCTGCGACTGGTGCTTCCTGTTCGACGGTCAGAACGCCGAGGACAATACGCTGGTCAACAAGGGACAGTACGAGGAGCAGGCGGCGCAGGCGCTCTATGAGCAGAACGTCGGACCGATGATGGGCAGCGCATTCTCCGTCGAGGATAATATCGTACAGGAGATCTCCAAGCCGGAAAACAGCGGCCGCAACCGTTTCGCGGGCATCGGCGCGAGCGTGCTCCGTTATCCGTACGACGATGTGGCGGAATATGTCGCATACAACTGGACCGTGAACAACATCGGCGGGGACGGTGAAGCGGCAAAATGGACAAAATACGATCAAGAATTCAAAGTCAAGGTCGCAGAAGCCAAGAAAAAAGGGCTTGTCGGTGAAGACGCGCCGAAAATCGCAGTCGAGTATTGCCTGTCTATGGAAGGAAAGAGCGAAACGGATCCGTTCACCAAAGAAATCTTCGATACGTATCTGGGCGATGCAGAAACCAGACTGGACGACTATTATCTCGCGTTGGCAAATTACATGCACGACTGTATTTTCGAGAACACGCTGATCTCGGAAGCACGCGAGGCTGCAACCGTACAGTCCAAACCAGATTACAGACACGACGAGAATCTTCGTAAGGAAGTACAGACGAAACTCGATCAGTTAAGAAACTATCAGAACGTAGTAACGGGAACATTCGGAGCCGTCTCAAAAATGGCGCGCAGTGTTGCAGAAGCATTGTTCTCAAACGAGACCAAGACCGTAAACGTAAAAGAACCTTACATGATTGAAAGCGTGCTGCAAAGCATCAGTGGAGACATTTGCCATCCCAATGCGATCCGTTATCTCCTGTACAAGGTATATACATATTTCCTCGATCAGAAAGATGCCGTTGCCAGTACGATCTCGGAAAAAACAAGGCTTCTGGAAAAGTATTCGGAGAATGCTGACAATAAATCAAACGAGTTCGATGCAGCAAAAACAAAAGCGAAAGAAACGACTATCGATGCACTTGTAAATGCGTGCCTGACCAGTAATTTCGATCAAAAAGCCTTCGACAGACTCAACGGTCACTTTATGCAATACTTCAAGACGATTGAAGAACTGGCGAAAGCGCTTGCCGAGCAGGCGGCATATGAGCGCGGCTTCGACTTTGTAAAGGAAGTCAGCATCGAATTTGAAAAATTCTTCCAAGCATTCCCTGAAAAAGTCAAGGTTGCGGAGCGCAGGAGAGGCGATATCGTCGACAATCTCAGATTCCAGAAGGGTGATTCGCTGCTCAATGTTTGCGCAAGTAAAGAAGTGCTCGACGAACTGACGATGACGACGATCGGAGAGTCCAGTGAAGGAGAAAGCCTTGTTTCCGATTTGAATGGTGCGATCTTCGACGCGATCAAGGCAAATGTTGCGTTCAATCGCAGAGCACGGCTTGAAGCTACGCTTGATACAGATGAACGTGTAGATATCTTCGACGATATCATGATCGGCTACTTCCTGAAGCAGGTCAGATCGCAGTGCCGATCCATCGATATGAATATCGTCGAAGCGATCGCAATGGAACAGCGGATGCTGGATCACATCAGACAGCGTGAAGAAAACAAAGATCTCCCGAAGGACGAGAAGCTTTATAAGAAGATTTCGGCAGAAGAAAGCGAAGCGTACATCTGCAACGTCATCGAAAGAGGCAAGCGCCTTGCTGCGCCGGGCATTCAGAAGATGATGCATGAGGAGCCGAGAACGATCGAGTGCTGCGCGTACAACAAGTCTCTCGAGGACATGCGCGCATTCCGCGTAAAGGACCTGATCGAGATCAAGGAGCAGAAGGCGACCGATTCCGTTTCGAAGTACGAGATGCACTTCTTCAATGCGATCTACAACATCAGACCGGACAAGCTGAAGAAGTTCGCGCCCGACAACCTCACAGAGACCGGCGCAAAGAACGCGGGTCTGTATCACAGCGCGTATGTGAAGCATTCCGAAATGATCGGTCCGGATTCCACCAAGAACGCGATCATCTCGAAGCACATCGACAAGCGCTGGGATTCGATCGCCGTTATGCCGGAGATCGACGACGGCTATCAGTATCGTCATATGATCAAGATCCATCAGGCGATGGTCTACGGTCTCATCTATAACCTGATCACCAGCAGAAAGGTGTCGCCGGTTGCGGGACAGGGCCGCAGAGTCTACCGCTATGAGAACACGGACGAGCGCTTTGTGAACCTGACGGTCTCGAACGGCACCATGTGCGACGAATTCTTCGAGATCCTCGATTCGCTGTATATCAGCTCGGCGATCGTGGAGGACGTGAAGAAGGCGGCGGAGAAGAAGCGCATAAACGACAGCGATCACAACGCAAACTACTGCGATACGGAGTTTGCAAGGTGCGTAAAGGAATTCACCATCCAGCCGGTGTGCAAGGGCAGGACCGGACACGAAGGCGTCGCGAGCCTGTTCGAGATCCCGCTGTACTACTACAACTCCCTGCCGAACGCAAAGCGGTACAACGATGAAATCATGGTCCTTGTCGACGCGGTCATCAAGACACTGAGAGACGAGATCAATACGTTCGAGAATGCGAACGACGCGAAATTCGTGCTCAGCACGGAGCTGGTCGATCAGTTCAACCTGATGATGGAACACTACGAGTCGATGCCGAATCTCAGAAACAACCTCGACGCGCGCGATAATCCCGTGCTCGATATCATCTACAGAAAGATCAAGGCCGAGCTCAGCACCGAGCCGCAGCCGGAGAACTTCGACGAGAAGCTCGAGGCCATGCGCGCAAGGATCAGAACCGTCGAAAAGACTGAAACAGGCAATCAGCAGGCAGGCGCGGAGGGATAAGCCGCACCGGTGCAATTCAAACGCTGTATATCCCCGGTCCGCTCAACGGACCGGGGGAGCGGAGGTGGTGTTTTGTTTACCGTTATAATTGCACAGGAAACTGTCTTGAACAGCATTGAAGAATACAAGCTGTTTTTAGAGCCGTATATCAGCAAAGACCTTGCTTTCTGCGCATGGGATCCGGAGGGGAAAACACTTGCGGGAATGGTCCCCGCGCTTGAGGAAACCGTATCGAGACGCGCTGCGTGGCGGGCTCTCGTGCTGTGCGGGGAGGAAGGGCTTTCCCGGAAAAACCCATATGATCTCGTAACGTACAGAAAGCCGGAAAAAACATATGCCGATGAGGACCTGAACGGCGATCTGCAGTTCGAAGAGGACGACCCGGAAGCGGAGCAGCTTTCGGAGCTTGCAATGAAGCGCAGGGACGCCGGGCTCAGGCGCTACCTCGAGGAACTGCAAAAGGCGAAGTTCGACGCATACGCTGAGGCTGCCGGCAATCCGCTGACGCGGCTGATGACGTTTCTCTGCGAAGCGCCTCTGGTATCCGAAGGCATCAACGATTTGAAGCGTGAGGATCCGGAGTATGCGGAATACCTTGCGGAGAGCGCGAAAAAAGCTGAGCTGCGCGAACAGATCAAAAACGGGGAAACGATCGGATTTACGCGTCCCGCCGAGATCCTTTGCGTTGCAAAGCGTACGTGCAGCGGCGAGGAATACGAAATCAAAACCTCATGGACGCCGCACGACGATCTGTTCTATTCCGACTTTGCCGACAGGAATATGTACTTCGACAGGATGCGGTTTTTCGTGTTCGACATCCTGCCGCACACCCACCGCAACTATACGTACGATTACATTCGGTATCTGTACACGGTGCTGCTGCTGGCGGAAAACGATCTGCCGCAGGGCGCGGTCAAGCCCAGACGGGTCTATGCGATCGGATGCGACGACGACGAAGCGGCGCTGGGCGGTCTGCTCTCGCGATACAACGCAAAGCTCGATGCAACGGTCGCGCAGATCAACGAAACGATCCGGAAGATCAACGAAAAGCAGCCGGAGCGGCTGACCGACAAGGAAGCGGAAGCGATCTTCAGCGGGTACGTCAGCATTCCGGTATCCGTCGATCCGGATATTAACAGCGCGGATCTCTATGCGAACGCAAAGGAGTACAGCCTTTCCGAAGACTGTCCGAGAGATGAATACGCAGTCTGGAACGGTCAGCTGAATCGATCCCGGCAGACGCTGAAAAAGCTGCTGAAGCAGCCGCGGCGCGCGCTCAAAAAGGCGGCTTCCGACGTGCGGCGCTTAAAGCAGGGCGAATGCGACAAGGCGCTGGCGCTGAATTCGTTCCAGATCGAGGATCTGGAGGAGAGCATCGCGCAGGAGGAAGTCCGGCTGGTGCAGATCAGGACCGTGGATCTCTTTGATACGGAAACGTTTGACAAGGAGATCGAAACACGCGACAAGGCGGTCAGGAACAAGATCGACAAGCGCATGACGAAAAAAACGACGATCGCTGTGGGCGTTGTCGTGCTGTTGGTATTCCTTGCGGGATTTCTGCCGATGCTGTTCGGCAACATGGCGGAGAAGAACAGCGTTCTTGCGTCGCTTGCCGTGATCGGGGCAGCGCTTCTGCTGATGGCGATCGTACTGTTCATCACCCTGTTTTTCCTGAGACGCGGACTTCGGAAGCTGATCTTCTGGTTCAACGCGGTCATGAAGCACATCGAAAACCAGATCAACGGCGCAATGGCGCAGTTCTCTGCGTATCTCACCACGGTGTGCAGGATCATGCGCGGGTTCTCGGTCCTGAAATACAGGGACAGAAACGAGTCCCCCGATACGATCCGGATCCGCATCCTGAAGAAACATATCGCGGACATCCGCACCAGTCAGGCGGAAACCATGGAGGTGCTTGGCAGATTTGAGTCGCTGGACGGCGTTTCCGACGACGAGGAGGTCAAAGGATACGATTATGACTTCACGCGTCCCGTCGATTATCCTTATCCGCTGCCGTTCCGGGACGTTGACGTATGCAGGATCGAATTCCTGCAGCCGGGCTGCTATGCTGCAGCGCCCGTCAACCTGGTCAAGCGCATCACCTTAAAGAGGGAAGAACTCTATGATTAAAAACATTCTAACAGCTGTCAGATTTCTCCTTCCCATATTACCGTTCGCGCTGTTTGCGCTGTGGAATATGAAGGTGAATCTCAAGAAGCCGGAACGATCCAGGCAGATTTTCATGCCTGTCCTCGCGCTGATCTATTGCATCGTACTGCTGATTCTGATGGACAAGATCACGGCGCTGGTGGAGAGTCTGATCCGGGCAATCCCGACATGGATCCATTCGCTGGCGGAATGGCTGAGGACGATTCTGTACGGACGGCTGACGTCTGTTGCGTCCTGGATCGACGGGCTGTCGGCCGGTCTTGCAAACGCGATCCAAAACGCCAACATCTTCTATGCGGTGTTCTATATTGCAAACGCGCTGATCATGCTCGCGCATATCATCCTGAAGCGGATCCTCATCACGATCATGAAGCCGATCTGCAAGAGCGGCAACAAGCTGTATGAACGCGCCGCTGGGCTGTTCTATGAAAAGGATCCGGGCTCGGGCGAGATGTTTGTCAAGAATCATATCGGACAGGCGCGCACCTTCCTGAAAACGGCGTATATCGCGGCGCTTGTGATCTCCTGCCTTGCGGTTGCCGGCGTATTCATGATCTATCAGAAAGGATGGCTGACCGGCGCGTTTTATCCGGTATTCGGGATCATTCTGATCGGCGAGATCTGCTTTGTCATGGACGGTCTCACGCGGTCCGAGAGCAAGATCGGGTATGAAAAGGAAGAAACGCAGGAGGGCGAGGGCATCGACTTCCGCATTCTGCGCCCCGAGCTGAAGCGCCTGTTCGGCGATAAGCTGTCGATCGACGACACCCTTGTTTCGGGCGGAAGCGAACGCGTGCAGTCTGCCGACGAGCTGCTTTCCGATTACGAGAACGGCGACGACCGCATGCTGGAGGCTTACGGCATCTTCATGCATCGTAAAGCCGCGGCCGGCATGGAGATCGATCAGAGCTATCTCGCCTCCGGAAGGGATCTTCTGGAGGGAAAGAGCATCCTGTTCAACAACCCGTTCTATTACGATCTGATCCCGTACATGTTCTATCCGATGAACAGAGCGCTGATGAAGCACGGAAAGGTGCTGATCGTTCTCGGCAGACATAAGACGGAAGCCGATATCGTGCAATGGTGCGAGGACGGACTGACTGCGGTGACCAACGTTCCGTCGCTGTGGAACGTCGGCGTGCTGAAGGAGACGCCGCAGGACGTTGACGTCGGCGTCATCACGCGCTCCAGCGTACACGATCTCAAACTGCACGAAGCGAACCGCGAATTCTTTGCGGAGGTATCGTTTGTGGTCCTCATCGAACCGTCGCGGCTCGTTACGACGGCGCAGGTCGGACTCAATTCCATCGTCCGCTACTGCCGGATGCGCGGACA
>Ga0247609_10006563_pt1 | contig 11183 bp, 6 predicted proteins | sample 172DNAGHGlowgp2_FD_193487 | JGI IMG/M metagenome (GOLD analysis project Ga0247609, IMG submission 193487) | Sheep rumen microbial communities from Palmerston North, Manawatu-Wanganui, New Zealand - 1728 DNA GHGlow gp2 | ecosystem: Host-associated > Mammals > Digestive system > Stomach > Rumen ... | reverse complement strand
TTAGAAGAAGAGGTAGCGATTGTCCTTGACGTTCGCCTTGAAGTAAAGCTCGTTCATGAAACGGCTTGCAGCCTGGAGTGCACGCTGCTGCAGCTGAGCCATCTGCTGCTTGGCATCGAATTTTGCACCCTCACGTTCCTTCTTTGCCAACACCTGGAAGACATAGGCAGCGCCATTACCCTTGATGGGAGCAGCAGTGAAGTCGCCAGCCTTCATGGATGCCACAGCACCACTGAGGACAGGCTCGCTGGCACCAGCAGCCTGCACGAAGGCAGGAGCAGAGAAGGTAATCTGGCGAACGCTGTCCACCGTAGCACCCTTGGCCTTGGCATCGTCAATGCTCTTCACGCCAGCCAGTTTGGCAGCAAGTTTCTCGAACTTCTTGTCGCGAATGACCTCAGGCTTCACCATATCCTCGACATCAGCGAGGTCACGATAGCCCTCAGGATGCACCTTGGTGAGTGCGATGACCAGCAGATGGTCGTTGTTGCCACACTCATAGAGCGGAGACACCTCGCCAGCCTTGGCATCGAAGATCCACTTCATGGCGTCACGCGTTGAATGCAGGCCAGCCACTGTGTGCTCAGAATTGTAAAGGTCCTTACGTTCCTGAACGTTATAACCGAACTTACCAGCATTCTTTTCCAGATCCTCGATTGTCTTGTTCTCGCTGACATACTGGCTGAAGTTGTTGTAAGCCTGTGAGTAGGTATCCTTTGAGAAATCGATGGTGTGCTTGACCACAGCAACATCGTACTTGTCAATCATATTTTTGCGGGCTGTCACCTGGAGAATGATGTTACCCTGTGTGAGTTCGATATTCTTCATTTCGTTAGCACCCAGCGTGGTCAGTGCAGTGAGATACTCCTTGGTGTCACCATCGATGGTTGTCATACGCTCGTACATCTGAGAAGTGAGCCACTGCTTGTCAGCAGTCTGACCATACTTCTTGGCCAGAGCCTCGAAGTCAGCACCACCCTTCAGAGCGGTATAGATGCTGTCAGCACGCTTGTGAGCATCCTCAGCAGTCTCGCCACCCACCTGAATCTGGCGGTACTCCACAGAGTCGGGAAGCTGTACCTTGGCGATATACTTGATGACATTGAGTGTATTGTCGAAACGAGTCTCGAAGACCTTTGACACCTGACCAACCTGCAAAGAGTCAATCTGAGCGGCAACGTCAGTAGGCAGAGAAGCACGACTTACGGCAAAGCCCTGATAGGGAACAGCAGACTGTGCCTTGCGAACCACCTCTGCAGGAGCCATGCCAGCCTCCAGCTGCTCCTTGGCAGCAGCCATAGACTTGTTGAGTTCTGTGCGGTCAGCAGCAGAAGGTACTACCTGGAAGTCGACATACTTGATGTCGCGGCTCTCCACATACTGCTTGAACATCTCCTTCCTCTCGTCATACATCTTCTTCAGGTCCGCATCCGTCACCTCGACCTCATCATCCTTGATGGTAGAGTAAGGCAGTGCTGCCAGCAGGATGTCGCTCTCCTCGTTCTGACCGGCAAATGCCATCTTGGCAGAAATGGGATTCGAGAACAGGCACTGTGCGAGCAACGTCTGGTACTTCTGTCCCAGCAGGTTGTCGCGGAGCTGCTTCTCGATGAACTTCCAGTAGTTATACATGCGCTGATACTGCTCGGCCACATCAGGAGTCTGCTGTGCCTTCTTGTAGTCTGCGAGGAACTTGGTGAGCTGCGTCACATCGAAGCGACCAGTCTCCTGATTGACGAAAGGCGTCTGCATGAGCATGGGGTTCGTCCCTGCCTTGAGTACGTTCTGCAGTTCCTCGTCGGTCACTGTCAGTCCCAGTTTATTTGCTTCCTTCTCGAGGATGGTATTGTTGACAAACTGCTGCCATACCTGATCCTTGATCTGGTTGAGCTCCTCTTCAGAGAAGTTGTCACGTCCCTGTGTCATCTTGAGGACATCCTCATACTCCTCTACAAGAGACTGGAAGTCCTGTACTGAGATTTTCTTACCTAACACTTCGCCGACCTGCTGACGACGCTCATTGCTTGTAGCTTCGCAAGAGCGGAACATCTCCTCGGCAATGAATGCAAAAAGGGCCAGACCAATCACTGTAGCGAGTACTGGTCCCCAGCTTCTGATTTTTCCAATTGCTGCCATTGTTATTATTTAATTTTTATTTATATTTTCGATAAAATCCATTTTGGCGTGCAAAATTACTCATTTTCTTTGAATTGAGCAAATTTTTGCAGGGGAATTTGGGTTATTGCATGACTTTTAGCCTTACCAGTTCGATTTTTGTCATGGTATTCTTGACGATTTTGAACTGGAAACGACCGATTTGCACCACTTCGTTCAGTTTGGGGAACGACTGGAACTCATGGAGGATGAGTCCGCCCACCGTCATATAGTCATCACTCTCCGGGAGCTCCAGGTTGAAGAGTTCGTTGACCTTCTCTATCTCCAGTCGGGCAGAGAGCATATAGTCACCATCAGCCAGTTGTTTGGCGACATATTTCTGGTTGTCGTGCTCGTCCTCAATATCACCGGTAATCTCCTCGACGATATCCTCGAGTGACACAATGCCGCTGGTGCCTCCAAACTCATCGACCACCACACCCAGCGACTTTTTCTGCTGGAGGAAGATATGCATGAGTTTGCGTGCTGCCATGGTCTCGGGGACAAAGGGCATCTGTCGGATATGCTTTGCTATCTTGGTGAAATGCTTGAACAGTTCGGAGGAGTGGATATAGCCAATGATATGGTCGATGTCCCCCCGATAGACAATGATCTTTGAGTGTCCACTCTCGACGAACTTGTTTCTGAGCTGTTCGACCGTACAATCCTCTATATCGATGGCGTCAATCTCCGTACGCGGCACCATACAGTCACGCACCTTCGTATCGGCGAAATCGAGGGCATTATGGAACATTTCCACCTCGTCCTCAATCTCTGCATTGTCCTTGGCATTGTCGATGCTGGACTGTACCAGATAGTCGAGGTCGACCTTTGTAAACTCCTTGCCTTCTGTTTCCTTAGGCACTTTAGCCCCCATCATTCGCAGCAAGCTACGCGAAAGGAAGGTAGAGAAACGCGATACCGGCCAGAGCACCACATAGCATACATAAGCCGGTATTGCAAAGAATGTCAACAGTCCGTTGGGATTGGACTTGAAGATGGTCTTGGGAAGGAATTCACCCGTAAAGAGTACCACCAGCGTGGACAATAGCGTGTCACAGGTCACGCGAGCCCCATCGCTCAAGGGAGCAAATATGGTTGCATCGAAAATCTGTGCAAAGAGGATGCCATAGACCACCAAGGCGATGTTGTTGCCCACAAGCATGGTAGAGATGAAATGACTCGGCTGGCGATAGAACACGTCCAATGCCCGCTGCGAGAATCCATGCTTGTCGCGATCCATCTCCACGCGTAGTCGGTTGCTGGATACAAAAGCGATCTCCATGCCTGAGAAGAAGGCGGAGAATACCATCGTCACGAGGAGTCCTATTATCTGATTTGCCATGGCTGAACGTGTGGATTTTGAGATGAACCTTTCTTCTTACGTGTCGCAGCAGGACGCATAGGAGGTGGTGGTACTGTGTCAGCTTTCTGCTGGCCATTCGCAGCCTGCTCGTCTTTGTTGCCTTCGATATCCTCAGACAGGAAGGAGCCCACGCTGTTGGTGACCTCATAGTGCAACATGTGTTCATCGCTGCGGAACCGCGTCCCTTCCATGGTACGCTCGGGTGTGACCACCTTGGAGTACTTATAGGAATAGAACTCATGGCGGATGCCATCCCAGAAGAGTTCCTCACTGTCGAAGATCAGTCCGTTGACATTACGAATATGTACGCGCCCGCGCAATTCCCATAGTTTCTGCTGGTCGTAATACCATGCTGTATCAGCACTGATATAGCCCTCGACATGGAACTGTTCGTCAAACTGTTCGAGGAAGATGCCCTTCTCGAACGTCCATCGGGAGGGTTTACGCACTGTGTTGACATCCCAGCGTTCGGTAACAATCTTGTATTTGATGACCCCCGAGTCGCTGATGAGCGTGTTGACGCCATAGCTGGTCATCATAGACACTGAATCGCGGTCATTGATGGCTGGCGCTGTATGTTCCTGCACTTCAGAACAGGAACAATACCCTATTAACAACAGTCCAAATACGATTAGTCGACCTTCCATTTTGCAAACCAACGTTCGTTGAAAGTCAGTCCGACATTGATACGGAACGTATTATCCGTCAGCAGGTCCTTTGCAGAGCTGTGAACCCACTGAGCACTGATGTTCAGAGAGGTACGGTTGTTCCAGGTGTTGACAATGGGGAATCCGAAGCCTGCACTGACCGTCAGTTCCTTGGGTCCGTCTTGCGTACCTATTTTATAATAAGGTGTAGCATAGGAGACACCAGCCCGGTAGTGGACACGCTTGAGGAACTTACGGTTCATGGGGTCAGGAATCCAGTCGACACCCACCGTGAACTTATGACGGTCCTTGAGGACGCCACTGGTAGCCTCGTAGTGCTTGGTGACCGGATTGACCATGGGATAGTCCAGTTTGCCCCACTTCTGCAGCTGATAGTCAGCACCGATGGTCAGGCTGTTCTTGTGAAGCAGTGTGGCCCCCAGTCCAAAGGAGAAGGGAATGCTTAAGCCATTAGCCACGCTATCGGTCGTGGCAGAAGACACGGCAGTGCTGGAATTGGTATTGGTGATGCTCATATCGGCATCAGCACCCAGTTTATGGCCAATACCCACTATGGCACCGATGGTCAGGCGGTCTTGCCTGCTGATGTCAGTCCACCACTGAACACCCAGGTCGAGTTTCCAGTTGTTGACATTGGCATCATAAGAACGTGTCAGCGTGTTGGCATAGCTGTCGCTGAACACGGAAGTGACCTTCTTCTCGTATTTTCCCCAGAAATAGGACATATTGAAACCCACGGACAAGCCCTTGGTAAATTCCCAACCCATACCGATGAAAGCCTGGGAGAAGCCGCCAGAGCCCGTGTAGGTATTGGTATAGTAATTATCTTCAATACCACTGAAATAGTCGGCTGAATGACTACCAATCCATTCAGAGTTGTAGAAGCTATAACCTATATTAGAATAAGGAATAACGCCAAAGCTGGCACCCACCTTCGGTAATATGCGGAACATAGCCACCGCATAGTCGAAGTCTGCCGTGCGTGCATTTCTCTTTGTCCCCCCCTCCTTGAAATTGGTAATCTGACCAGAGAGGCCCATATCGAAGAGCATCGTCAGGGAATCTACTGCAGAATAGGACGCAGGATTGACCACATTGGGATGTCTGCTGTCGCGCACACCGATGGAAAGTCCCGCCATGCCACGACTGAAACTCTGAGACTGGTCAGCCAACACACCTAAGCCAAACTGGCTGTATGGGGAGAGTGTATTGCTGACCTGTCCCATGACAGAAACGGTCCAAACGGCGGCCAGCATACTACCAAATATTCGTTTTTTCATCTATCTTTTTCTAATAATTTCTGAAATCGACTGCAAAATTATTGAAAAAAAACGAAATAAACGCACGATAAGTGGAAAATATAAGCTAATTTTGCATCGTGAAACATTTAAAAATCATTTTTAGGACATTTTTCCTGCTTTCTGCAGTACTTTTAACACCTCAACAGGTGTTGGCTGAAGAAAAAGATGAAGATACCCCACTCGACTCTGTTGAGGTATCGTTGCTGACCTGTCAGCCCCACGACGAGGTGTATAGTCTCTATGGACATACGGCACTACGCTGGCATGACCTGAAGACCGGACTGGACATTGCCTTCAACTGGGGTGTGTTCAATTTCAAGGCTCCCCATTTTGTCATCCGTTTCGTTTTTGGACTGACCGACTATGAGTTAGGTGCCATGCGTTTTGACTTTTTCTGTCAAGAATACAAGCATTATGGCAGTATGGTGACCGAACAACTCTTGAACCTGACCAACGAAGAGAAGGCACGGCTGAAGCTGGCATTGGGTGAAAATCTGAAGCCGGAAAACCGTGTTTACCGCTATAACTACTTCTATAACAACTGTACCACCAAGGCCAGAGACATCGTCGAGCAGTGTGTGAGCGGAGAAGTGAAATATGCTGAGCGTGAAGGATTTACGCCATCGTATAGGGAGATGGTTCACGAGATGACCCACAACAAGCGCTGGGCACAATGGGGCGATGATTTGCTCTTGGGCATCAAGGCCGACCAGCCCACCACCCTGCGCCAGCAGGAGTTTCTGCCCTATAACCTGATGTATGACTTCGACCGTGCACAAATCTATGAAAACGGTACCTATCGTCCCTTGGTCAAGGAACGTCGCATAGCCCTTCCTGCTGGGGTGCAGGTTGTCAAAAAGGAATTCCCCATGTCCCCCATCCAGTGTTTTTTGGCCCTGTTGATTGTTGGGGTTATTCTGTTTGCCATCCAGTGGAAGAAGCAGTGTTCCTTCATATTGTGGGATGTCCTGTTGATGGTGTTATCGGGCATTATCGGTATTGTATTGTTCCTGATGGTATTCTCACAGCACCCCACGGTCAGTCTGAACCTGCAAATCATCCTGTTTAACCCCATCCACTGGCTATTCCTCTGGCCAGTCATCAGGGGGAAGAAGACCATCTACTGGAAGATCCATACCGTCCTGTGTATCTTATTCCTTTTAGGAGGCCTGTTCCAGTCGTATGCTGAGGGTATCTGGCTTTTGGCATTATGTTTGCTGTTACAAAGCATCATGCACATCAAATTAGCGCGCAAATGAGTAATAAATATCTGTATATCACCCTCCTGACAATGCTGGGATTCAGTGCTGAAGCCACAGCACAGATGCTGGCAGAAGCCCCTCAGCTGGTGGTCAGCATCACTGTCAATCAGTTGCGCACGGATATGCTGGAGAGCTATGCCCCACTCTATACCCAGGACGGACTGAAACGTCTGATGGAACAAGGCATGGTGTTTCCCTATGCCAAGTATGACTTTACGCCTGTAGATGCTGCTTCCGCCTCTGCCTCCCTGCAGACAGGCACTACACCTTATTATAATAGTATCACCGGGACAGAATGGTTGAACCGCACCACCCTGCGTCCACAGCATATAGTGGATGACCAGGAACAAAAGCTGTCGCCAGGACAGATGATGACCTCAACCATCGGTGATGAACTGAAGATAGCCACCAAGGGACAGGGCAAGGTCATTTCGCTGGCCACCACTGCAGCATGTGCCATTTTGTCAGCAGGTCATGCTGCCGATGGCGCAGTATGGATAGAACAAGGACAATGGCAGCAGTCGCCCTATTACAAGCCTTCCAACCAGTGGCTGAGCTGGTATGTCAACCAATATCTGCCCACGAAAGACGTTAACAGGAGCATTACCGACCTGGCCGTCAAATGTGTGGAACAGTTGGGACTGGGTAATGACGACCAGCCAGACCTGTTGTGTGTGAACTACGACATGCAGTCGGATGCTGTAGGCTACCAGTTGATGGACCATAACATTGCAGCACTGGTGAATGGTGTCTTGGGCAGGATTCCACGGGAACGCGTGTTGTTTGTCCTGGCAGGAACTACCACGACAGAGGAAGAGCAGGACAACGAAAACGAGCGTTACCATATTCCCACAGGAAAGGTCTATATCAACCGTTCGGCCAATCTGCTGAACATGTATCTGGGTGCCATGTATGGTTCTGCACAATACGTAGAGGCCTACTATCAGAACCAGATTTTCCTGAACCACAAGCTCATTGAGCAGAAGAACCTGAAAAAGACCGAGGTATTGCAGCTGGCCCAGGACTTCCTGTTGCAGTTGTCGGGCATCCGTCAGGTGTACACCAGTCATCAGTTGCAGACTGCTGACAGCGAGATGCTGCGACTGGTTCGTAATGGTTTCAACAAAGAAAAGTGTGGCGACCTGATCGTAGAGGTCAATCCCGGTTGGCAATTGGTCAACGAAGAGACCCACCAGCAGACCACGTCACGCGCCTATACCAGTTGTTTCCCCATTATTCTCTTTGGCGGAAGCATACCAGCCCAACGCGTTCAGACACCAGTCACAGCAGACCGTATTGCACCTACTGTGGCACGTGTCATTCGTATCCGCGCTCCCAATGCCTGCAAGGCAGAACCGCTGTTCTAAACCACGAATTTCACGTATTTCACGAATTTCTTTGAGAAAGCGATTGGTGAATTGTGAATTTTTTCGTAACTTTGCAGCCCAATAGAGAGAGTTGACAGTTGAAAGTTGAAAGTTGACAATTAATAAGATATGAATTTTAATAAGATTTTACGTTCGTTGTTTGGTGATAAGGCTTCACGCGATATGAAGCTCATTCAGCCTGTGGTAGAACAGGTAAAGGCAGCATATCCCGCCGTACAACAGCTTGACAACGACCAGTTGCGCCAGCGCACGAAGGAGATTCAGCGTCAGGTGCAGGACTCTGCCAAGGAGCAGAAAGAAGAGATAGAGAAACTGAAGGCCACCATCGAGGATACCCCCATCGATGAGCGTGCAGACATCTTTGCAAAGATAGACAAGATAGAGAAGGAGGTGCTTGACATCTATGAGGAATCCCTCAACAAGGTATTGCCTGAGGTTTTTGCCATTGTCAAGGAGACAGCCCGCAGGTTTGCCGAGAATGAGGAGACCATCGTCACAGCCACTGATTTTGACCGTGAACTGGCTGCAGACCCCCGCAAGGACTTCATCACCATTGACGGTGACAAGGCCATCTACCATAACCACTGGACGGCAGGTGGCAATGACCTGAAATGGGAGATGGTACACTACGACGTACAGTTGTTTGGCGGTATCGTGCTGCACCAGGGTAAGATTGCCGAGATGGCCACTGGTGAAGGTAAGACACTGGTTGCTACGTTGCCCGTATTCCTGAATGCCCTGACAGGCAATGGTGTTCATGTGGTTACTGTCAACGACTATCTGGCCAAGCGTGACTCCGAATGGATGGGACCGCTGTATATGTTCCATGGACTGAGTGTGGACTGTATCGACAAGCACCAGCCCAACTCCCCCGAGCGTCGTAAGGCCTATCAGGCAGATATCACCTTCGGTACCAACAATGAGTTCGGTTTCGACTATCTGCGTGACAATATGGCCATCTCGCCCAGTGATCTTGTGCAAAGGGCTCACAACTACGCCATCGTCGATGAGGTGGACTCTGTGTTGATTGATGATGCCCGTACCCCGCTGATTATCAGTGGTCCTGTGCCTAAGGGTGACGACCAGATGTTTGAGGAATACCAGCCACTGGTCGAGAAACTGGTCGGTGCGCAAAAGCAATTGGCCACACAATTCCTGGCCGAAGCCAAACAGAAAATCAGTGAAGGCCAGCAGAAGAATGACAAGAAGCTGACAGATGAAGGTTTCCTGGCATTGTACCGTTCACATAAATCGATGCCCAAGAACAAACCCCTCATCAAGTACCTTTCTGAGGAAGGTATCAAGAGTGGTATGCTCAAGACCGAAGAGACCTATATGGAGAACAACAACCGTCGCATGCCCGAGGTCACAGAACCCCTGTACTTCGTGGTTGACGAGAAGCTGAACTCCTGTGACCTCACGGACAAGGGTACAGCCTGGCTGGCCAATCAGGTGAATGACAAGGACCTGTTTGTGTTGCCCGACATCACCAGTCAGTTGTCTGCCCTCGAAGCAGACACCACGCTGTCGGACGAAGAGCGTGTGAACAAGAAGGACGAGCTGCTTCAGCACTATGCCGTTCAGAGTGAGCGTGTGCACACATTGCAGCAGCTGTTGAAGGCCTACTGTATGTTCAATAAGGACGATGAATATGTGGTCATTGACGGTGAGGTCAAGATTGTCGACGAACAGACTGGCCGTATCATGGAAGGCCGTAGATGGAGTGATGGTCTGCACCAGGCTGTCGAGGCCAAGGAGCATGTGAAAGTGGAGGCTGCCACCCAGACCTTCGCCACCATCACCCTGCAGAACTATTTCCGCATGTACCACAAGCTGGCCGGTATGACCGGTACTGCTTCTACGGAGGCAGGTGAGTTCTGGGATATCTACAAGCTCGATGTGGTGGAGATTCCCACCAACCGTCCTGTTATCCGTGACGATATGGATGACCGCATCTATAAGACCGCCCGCGAGAAGTACCGTGCAGTCATTGAAGAGGTGGTACGTCTGCGTAATCAGGGCCGTCCTACACTGATTGGTACAACCTCCGTGGAAATTTCTGAGCTCTTGAGTCGTATGCTCGACATGTATGTCAATCCCGAGACTGGCAAGCGCGAAGGAATTCCCCATCAGGTACTGAATGCCAAGCTGCACCAGAAAGAGGCTGACATTGTGGCCCTGGCCGGTCAGTCAACGAATGGCAAGGGTGCTGTGACCATCGCCACCAACATGGCAGGTCGTGGTACTGATATCAAGCTTTCCCCCGAAGTGAAAGCCGCAGGAGGTCTGGCCATCATCGGTACAGAGCGTCATGAAAGCCGTCGTGTAGACCGTCAGTTGCGTGGTCGTGCAGGACGTCAGGGAGACCCCGGTTCCTCGCTGTTCTTCATCTCGTTGGAAGACAAGCTGATGCGTCTGTTCGGTTCAGAGCGTATTGCCACTGTGATGGACAAGTTAGGCTTCAAGGAGGGCGAAGTGCTGGAAAGTTCGATGATTACCAAACAGGTAGAACGAGCCCAGAAGAAGGTCGAGGAGAACAACTTCGGTATCCGTAAACGTCTGCTGGAATATGATGACGTGATGAACAAGCAGCGTACTGTTGTTTACTCGAAGCGTCGCCATGCCCTGATGGGTGAACGAATTGGTATGGATATCTCGAACACCATCTGGGACCGCGTTGTGAATATCATCGAGACCAACGACTACGAAGGCTGCAAAGAGGCGTTTATCAAGATTTTCGCCATGGAGTGTCCCTTCACCAGTGAGGAGTTTATCAACAAGAACCACGAGGAGCTCTGCGAGGAAGTCTTCCAGGTGGCTATGGGCACCTTCAAGCGTAAGATGGAACACGTGCAAGAGGTGGCTATGCCCGTCATCAAGCAGGTGTATGAGAACCAAGGTCAGATGTATGAGCGCATCCTTGTACCCCTGACCGATGGTCGAAAGATGTATAATATTGCCTGTAACCTGAAGGAGGCCTACGATACCGAGTGTAAGTCGGTGGTCAAGGAGTTTGAGAAGCAGATTCTGCTCCACATCATCGA
>Ga0247609_10006561_pt1 | contig 11186 bp, 8 predicted proteins | sample 172DNAGHGlowgp2_FD_193487 | JGI IMG/M metagenome (GOLD analysis project Ga0247609, IMG submission 193487) | Sheep rumen microbial communities from Palmerston North, Manawatu-Wanganui, New Zealand - 1728 DNA GHGlow gp2 | ecosystem: Host-associated > Mammals > Digestive system > Stomach > Rumen ... | reverse complement strand
CTAATCAAAGGCGATTACATGACAGAGGGGTGGAACGACATTAAGAAGGCGCTTACTCAAATCATAAATGACGCTGAAAGGGGAAAGCAACATATGCAGAACTACGACCCAAGTTGGGAAGAAGCGGAAACGCCTGAAGAATTTAGTGCAAACAAGGAAAAGATGAAAGGCTTCAATAAGTCAGTCGGGATGAGAGCCAACACGGGAATTGACCAAATAAGTAAGAAATACTAAAAATTTTACATCGGATAAAGTCAGTCTTGATAGGCTGACTTTTTTTTTGTTTTTACATTTTTGATTTTTATACAAAAATTTTGTAAATTATAGAAAAGAATATAAATGGGACAACCTGTCAGACAAATAATAAAGGAAAATCATCCTGAATTGTCATCAACTCCGTTTTTCACGCTGTTGGTTGACGGGAATAGCCTATTAAGGCAATGTATGGCCGATACAAAGGCTAATGCTGAAGGTATACACTATGGCGGCATATTTCAGTTTTTCCTGCAAATTAAACTGATGCTAAAGGACTACAAGTACAGTTATGTATATGTTGTGTTTGATGATTCTGACTCAGGAATACTTAGGTATCAGATATACAACGAGTACAAGGCAAATAGGGATAAGAACTATGCAAAGCACATTATGGATGATGATGAGGTCAGCGACTATTGGAAACGGCTTAACAAAACCATAAGGTGTATGGAGAAAGCCATTTACAACAAGAACAAGAAAAAGGAGAGAGAGGAAAGCCTTTCTGAAGAGGAAAGGGAGGAGAGAGAGGAAAGGAAACGGAAAAAGGAAATCGTCGACGAGAATTTCGAGCGCGAGCGTAATATAATAATGAGGTATTGCGAGGAACTTTACATCAGGGTCCTTTTCGACAACAAGACCGAAGGTGACGACTTTATAGCGTACTATGTCCTGCACAAGAAGCCTGAGGAAAGAATTGTAATAGTTAGTTCCGACCAAGACCTGACACAACTCATATCGCAAACGGTGTCGGTGTATGACAGGAGAATAAAGAAATACCTTTCCGTGAAGAATTTCAAGGAGATAAAAGGGTATCCGGTAGAGAATGTGGTCATAAAGAAGATTTTCTGCGGCGATACATCAGACAACATAGGTAATATCAACGGACTGTCAGAGAACAGGCTTATGGAACTCATGCCTGAGATAAAGGAAAGGCCGGTAACAGTAGAAGAAGTCAAGGAAAGGGCCCAAAAACTTATAGATGAAAGGATAAAGGAGAAAAAGAAGCCATACAAGTGGCATGAGAATATAGTGAACGGCGTATCTAATAAGGAGTACGATGGCGATTTTTATGAGATAAACGAAAAACTCATAGACCTCAAGAAGCCGCTACTTACGAAAAGGGCTGAGGAGGATATAGAGGCGCTGATGTACGCACCGATAGACCCTGAAGGCAGGAGTTTCGTCAACTTGTATGAAATGATGAAAAAAGACGGCATTGATGAACTGGCTGACGCGAACACATTTGCGAATTTTTTCGTTCCATTTAAGGAATTGGCTGACAGGGAGAAAAAGAAATTCATCGAAGACACGAAGGATAATTGATTTGTTTTTTGTAGTTTTTCGATGTATATTAAAATAGACTTTTTTTGTTTAACTTTAATTTTTAATCATGGTGGAATTAAAAAGAAAGTCCAACGAACCTAACGAAAGGGACTATAAAGAAAGGTTCGAATTTGTCTTGACGACAGGCGGAAACATCATCTGCCAACGCTATTTCAAGATAAACAGTTTCAATCCCGCATCACTTCGCTCGTATGAGCTTACATCGGCAATCAGAAACTGCGCCGCTGTAATCAACAGGGATTTAAAGGACAAGACCATGGAGTACTTGTCGATTTACGCTCCGAGAGTTTTTGACACTGTCAAAGAGATGGAATCGTATCTTTCAAAGCCAGAGAACCGATACGGTTTTACTCGTGGCGAGGGAATTGTTGTAAAATCCAACCCTGACACTGACTATATCTATGTCAGCGATGGTAATGTCAAAGAGATTGGCTATAAGATTGACGACGGTGAATTGACGACAAACACCGCTGAAGACAACAAGACCACATACAGGTTTGCTTTCAAGGTTGACGGAAGGGAAGCATGTGTAATCGAATGGGATGGATATTATCCTAAGTTCGTGCGCGACAAGATTGACCTTTCGAACAAGAGGGGAAAGTTCGACGACGGTGATGTCGACAGACTCACATTCGAGCAATACATCCTTTATAGGATGGTAAACGGCAAGAGCGACCTTGTGTACGGTCTCATCAAGAACATCTGCTACGCATGCAGCTATCAGGACAGGTCGTATTATACGACAGATGTTGACGACATCATGTCCTGTTGGAATGACGAATCAAAAAAACTCGCTTTCAACATAATGTAAATAATAACTTAGCATAATGGCGGTAAAGATAGACAAAAGCAATTTTGGGTATCTCGACATAGGATTCCAATATAAATTGGCCAAAATCTTTGTCGAGGAGCCAAAGTTTTTCGAGGATATTGCGTCTATTGTTGAGCAGAATGCGTTTTCCGACCAATTGCTAAGGACCTTTGTTGGAAACATAAAGGACTACTACGCAAGCGAGGGTGTTGTTCCTTCATACGATGTTCTAAGCATCCTTCTGAGGTCAAAGTCAAAGACGAACACCGAGATTGAGGAATGGGAGTCACTAATCAAGAAACTTAAGTTAGAAACGAGCTTTGAGGGCTACAACCTTGTTAAGGATACGGCCCTCAAGTTCTTCAAACAGCAGAACTTAATCAGGGTTGCAAACAAAATCCTTGAAATAGCCGGCAAGGGTGACATAGACAGGTACGAGGAATGCCAAAAGATGCTTGATGAAGCAGTTATGGCAGGCCAAGAGGACGATTTCGGGTACAACATCTACGAACTGATGGACAAGGCGCTGTCAAACGACTATACAGTGTCGATACCTACAGGCATAGAAAAGTTGGATGAGGTGCTTGGAGGCGGTCTCGACAAGGGTAAACTCGGGTTGCTGATTGCGCCGGCCGGTTTCGGAAAGACATCGTTCACTACGGCAATTGACGCTTATGCCGCATCTTACAAGTGCGACATGAACAACAACGAGGGCTTCAAGGTGCTTCAGATTTACTTTGAGGACGACGATATCGACATAACGAGAAAGCACTATGCTAAGATTACTCAGATAGAGTCAGGATTCATGAAAAGGCTTGACAAGCCTCAAAGGGACGAAATCGAGGAAATGCTTAACAATTATGAAGACAAGGAATCGTTAAAGAAAAACCTGAGAATCAAGAAGTTTAAGACAGGCGTGAAGAGCGCAAGTGACATCGAGATATTCGTAAAGAGGCTTATCAATACAGGATTTAAGCCTGACATGATTTCAATAGACTATTTCGAGTGTCTTGCCCCCGAAAAAGGCGGGTATACAAGCGATACCGAGTGGACAAGAGAAGGCGTTACAATGAGAAAGTTGGAAAACATGGCGCACGAGTTGAATTGTGCCATTTGGATTCCGACGCAAGGCACGAAAGACAGCATGAACAGCCCTGAAGTCGTAAGGATGGACCAGGCGAGCGGTTCTGCGAAAAAGGTTCATGTTGCACAGCTCATTCTTTCAATAGCAAGGTCCATTGACGACATCAACAACAACAAGGCCGTTATATCGGTACTGAAGAACCGTTCAGGGAAATCGGGAAAGATATTCAACAATGTCAAGTTCAACAACGGAACATGTACGATATCATGCGACGAGATTGAGGAGTTCGACAGTTCGCTATTGTATGAGGAAGAATCGCAGCAAAGAAAGTCAGACCAAAGGGTCAAACTTGTGAGGACTATTGCTGAGAAAAAGGACCAACTCATTAGCGGAGAACGCGATACTGACTCGCATGTTGAGGGGAATTTTGTCGGCGTAATCGGGCCGAACAAGAAGTTTTGATTGGACGCAAAATAATTTTCATCGAATAAGGGGATTTTTCACGAATCCCTTTATTTATTTTATACGCCAAGTATGGTAAGTTAGGTAACATAACCGACACAGAGTGTCATAAAAATAACAGAATCAAAATATTACATATGAATGTAAGAAAAAGTAAGAACTTCTTGGAAGAGTTTGACAAAGAGAAGGTCAAGGATGGCATTTGTAAGGCTTATGAGGCCACCGGAGAGGTTTGCGATGACCTTATTTTGGAAAGTATCGTGAATAACTTGTACCTTTACGACAACATCAAGACATCTGAGATAAGGAGGCAGGTTGAGGACGCGTTGATGAGTATAAACAAGAGGGTCGCAAAGGAGTATTCAAGGGCCTATAACGAGACTGTTCCTAGGCGTAAGAAGAATGACTTCATACAGGAGTACATTCACGCTAAAAACGCTGCTACAGGCTCGAAGTTCGACTCAAATGCCAATGTGACCAAGAAGAACATTGTCACGCTTGGACAGGAACTGTACAAAGAGGAAAACATCAAACAGAACAGGTACATCCTTTTCGACAAAATCAGGAAAAACTATTCGAAGAAACTCGCGGAACAGTATATCATCGACTTGGAATCGCACAGGCTGTACAAACATGACGAGTCTGGAACACCAGGGTATCCGTATTGTGTTGCAATAACAATGTATCCTTTTTTGGTTAATGGTTTGAGAGGACTTGGCGGAGAATCAGTCGCTCCTACAGATTTGAAATCTTATTGCGGAGAGTTTATTAACCTTGTATATTCCATTTCTTCACAATTTATGGGCGCTTGTATGTATAAGGACCAAAGCATTATAATAAAAGATGAAGATAATGTTAAAAACATTTCTGCAAAATTATTAGTGGAATCAAATTTGAATGATGCTTTTAAGTTTGAAAATTACCAAGGGGAATGGGAATATTCACCTGTTAAAAATTTGAAGATTTTTGAAAACGGAAAATTTGTAAACTTAAATAAAGTTTATAGAAGAAAATACAATGATGATATTTTTGTAATAAGAACAAAAAGCGGACATGAGGCAAGGGTTTCAAAAGACCATATTTTTAAACAATTGTATAAAGGAAGGATTTTTGAAACAAAATCTAAAGATTTGAAGGTTGGGGATACTGTTTTTATGCAAAAAGACTTTTCATCGGTTATTAATTTTGATTCTTTTGATTATAAAAAAGGGTGGATTATTGGGCTTTTATGTGGTGATGGCTCATTAAAAACAGAAAACACTATTAGTCTTTCGGTTAATTATAATCAAGAGTATATTGGCGACATATTTAACGAGTATTCAAAAGAAGTGTACGGCTTTGAGTTAAATAAAAATAAAGGGCATAGGTGTTTTAGTTATTCAAAATATAATAAGGAATATTATGATTTGATACATTCCGATATAATAGGTAGTACAACATATGATAAGCATATTGATATAAATGACAAGTCTTATGACTATCTTTTTGGCTTTTTAGATGGGTTGTTTTGTGCAGATGGTTCTTATTCAAAAAACCATGGAATTTCAATATCATTATCAAATAGAGAATTGGCTTATAATATAAGCAATATATGCAAACTTGTTGGCATATTTACAAAGGTTTCAATGCATAATGGTAAGGGCAATAGAAAGGATTATTATACACAATATGTGCCATCAAGGATTTTGAAATATTTAAAAAATGTTCATAAAAAAGTTTTGAGTAAAGACGGAAATGAAGATTATAATTTCGATGAATTAAGCAGGGAGGCTTACTACTACGGAAGTAATGCCTTTAATGGGAAGAATGGTAAATGCTATTTATGGTCAAGCTCAAAGAAAGATGAATGGCTAAATACTGATGTTATAGAAAGTATAGAAGTATTCAAAAATGATGACATTTATGTTTATGAAGTGGAAACAGAAACACATTGGTATAATTGTGGCGGATTTTTAACTCATAATTGCGCAACACCAGAGTTTCTTATGTATATGGATTATTTCATCAGAAAGGATTATGGCGATGATTATATCAATAGAATTGATGAAGTCGTTGATTTAAGCAGAAAAAAGAGGACGATTGGTAATGTAATTGACAACGCATTCCAACAAGTAGTACATAGCATGAATATGCCTGCGGGAAACAGGGGCTACCAGAGCGTCTTCTGGAATGTAAGTTATTTCGACAAACCTTATTTTGAGGGTGTTTTCGGAGATTTTGAGTTTCCTGATGGAACAAAGCCTTGTTGGGAGACACTTTCATGGCTCCAAAAGAGATTCATGAAATGGTTCAACAACGAGAGATTGAAATACACATTCACATTCCCAGTGGAAACGATGGCGCTGCTTACTGATGGCAACGACGACTTTTTGGACAAGGAATATGCAGACTTTACGGCTGAGATGTGGTCAGAGGGCCATAGTTTCTTCTGTTATTTGTCAGATAGCCCTGATTCGTTGAGCAGTTGTTGCCGGCTCCGCAACTCATTGAAGGATTTGGATAACGACGATACGGACCATAACCATACGACGCACCAATACTCAATGGGAACAGCTTCAGTGGCGACAGGTTCAAAGTCTGTTATGACAATGAATTTGCCGAGACTTGTTCAGGACGCTGCAAGGAAGTATTTCGACGATGAGTACGGCTTGACATTGGAAGACGGGAAGAATGTGTTGGAAATGGGGCTTGAATACGACAAGGAAGAACTGTACGAATACATAAGGAACGAGGTGAAGGAACTTACCGAGCGTGTACACAAGTACCAAACCGCATTCAATGACACGATAAAGGACTTTTTAGAGGCGAACATGCTTGATGTGTACAGGGCAGGATTCATCGACATGAGGAAACAGTATCTGACGGTTGGCGTCAACGGCATAACAGATGCAGCTGAATTCTTGGGGATAAAGGTAAGCAACAACGAGGAATATAGGGAATTCGTAAACAACATACTTGAGACCATAAACATCTGCAACAGGAAAGACAGGACGAGGGATTGCATGTTCAACACCGAGTTCGTTCCTGCTGAAAATTTGGCTGTAAAGAACTACAAGTGGGACAAGAAGGACGGCTATTGGGTAAGTCCGAACAGGAACCTTTACAGTTCTTATTTCTACAACCCAGAAGATAATTCGATAAGCATCCTTGAAAAGTTGAAACTCCACGGAAAGGGGTTTGTCGATTTTTTGGATGGGGGGTCGGCCTACCATTGCAATTTGTCAGAACACCTTTCAAAGGAACAGTATAGGCAGTTCATGAAAGCCGCTGCAAAGAACGGTTGTAACTATTTCACTTTCAATGTGAAAAATACAGTATGCAACGACTGCGGATACATAAGTAAGCACACATTGACTGAATGTCCGCATTGCGGTAGCAAGAACCTTGACTATCTTACAAGGGTTATTGGATATCTTAAGAGGGTTTCATCGTTTAGTGAAGCAAGGCAGAACGAGGAACATGTTAGGTATTATGCATAATTATACCGTGTTAAATTGTAGAAGCACATCGGAAACGGTGTGCTTTTTTTGTTTGTTTCAACTATTTATAAAGAAATTGACTGACATGATGAGAAAAGTTAGGATAAACGAAAACCAATTGAGAAAGATTGTGGCAAAATCCGTGAACACTATATTGAATGAAATGTCTATAAACCCGAGTTCATGGGACAACCCTGAAAGACATTGGGAAGAAATAAAACAGAACGAGTACCAAAAGGGGCCTAAAAATTGGAGATGGATTAAATGCCAAGACCCAGTATTTAAAAGATTAGACCTTGAATGGATTCCATCTGATGAATATGAGGATGGTATATATAGGGATTCTGATTATCATGAATACTATAAGGACGGCAGGGATTTGATTTCTATAGAAGACCCAGAGTCTTTCGAAGATGGCTTTGACGACGGTGACGAGTTGTACGAATCAGTTATAAAAAGAGCGGTTTCGGAAAGCGTCAGAAAGGTGCTAAAGGAGCATGACCCACATAATATTCCCGGCAAGTTCTGCATATACAACCACCATATAGGCACTCACGGCGTTAGTTACGGACTTTTGGGTCCGAACAAGGAATATTTCGTATATGACCCGACTAAGTTAAATACAATATTCTGCGCAAGCCAAGAAGAGGCCGCACAAAAGGCTGACGAGATAAACAGGAAACTCGACCAAGAGGAATCAATGTCGAGAAAAAGGTTTGACGACATGAATTCGCTGCAAGAAGGGTGGGATGATAAAAAACTTGACTATTATGGCAAAAAATCCGCAAGAAACAAAAGGTTCTGTGATAGTGAAGAATGCGGAGCTGATTCTCTTGCCGCTTCACGACAAATGCTGCACAAACAAAGACGCGGTGTTAAGACAAAAGGAAGCACAAAAGCGCGTGATTTCGCAAGGAAGCAAGCAGAAAATGGTAATCCCATGATAAAATACAAAAAGAATCCTGACGAATGGATAGATAACTATCTTGATTCGGTTATTAAGTGAAATAGTGATTCTACAAATACAGTCAGTCTGAAAAGGCTGACTTTTTTTGTTTATTGTTGACTTTTAATGAATGTTCATATACATATATTATATGACAGAATTTGAACACTACAGGGATTACAATTACATAAATGCATTAATTTTCAACAACCTCAATAAGATACCGGAGTGGATAGACACTATTGTCGGGATTCCAAGGAGTGGCATGATAACAGCGACAATGGTAGGCGAGTACCGTAGTTGTGCTGTAACAGACATATTTTCGTTTGTTAATGATACGAACTCGGTGTTTTTGAACAACTTTTATTCAAACTCCAAACAATATAAGGGGGGTGGGCGTAGGATACTTCTCGTTGACGATTCAATGGGGATGGGTGTTACGATGAAGAACGCCGTGGAGTTCATAAAGGCAGCGAAACCTGATGTCGAGATAACTACATATGTTGTTTTCGTTGAGCCATATTCCGTAGACAAGGTAGATATATACTGCGAAATTTTCGAAAGACAATACATGCCGTATTCAATCTTGAAGAGAGGCGTCTGTTCCGCTTGTGTGGACATGGATGGTGTACTGACGGAGAATGTGCCGATGGAATACGACACAGACGACGAAAAGTACGAGTGGTTCCTGTCGCAGCAGAAGCCGTTGTTCATACCAGAGACAAGTGTGCGCCACATAGTTACATCGAGGCTGTATAAATACAAGGATGTGACCGAGAAGTGGCTGATAAGCCATGGGATAAGGTACGGTAACCTCACAATGTTGAATGTAAAAGATATGAATGAGAAGGCTGGAATAGATAGCGGGGTATACAAGGCGTATGTGTACGGAAAAAGCGAGTGCCAATTGTTCATAGAGAGTTGCTTGAGGGAGGCTGTAACCATAAAGAACATTACAGGAAAACCGGTGTTCTGCACTGAGACATGTTCAATGGTATAACAATGCTAAAGAAGTGATATTTTAACAAAAAAAGCAAATATGTACTTTATAATACGAAGTCAGCCTACAAAGGCTGGCTTTTTTTGTTCATATTGGTTGAATTTTATGTATTTTTTACATATATTAAGTAAAAAGATGAATAATGGATTTATACTTAAAACACCAATCTGAACTTGATGGGAAATATTGGGTTTCATCGGGCGAATTTTTTGCAATAACAGATAGAAACCCTTGGATTCAAGGCGTGTGTGAGGAATATGATATTGTGAAGAAAATAGAAAAGAACGAAGAGGTTTTTTTTGATTTCAGCAAATCATTGATTGATGTTGGCTCTGAAGATGGCAATTATGCCATGCTGCTTAACTTTAGCAAGAATTATTGTTTTGAGCCAAATAAGAGAATGTGCTGTTTGATATATACTAATATGTATTTAAAAGACAAAGTATCTAACACAGAGGTTTATAACATTGCGCTTGGCGAAAAAGATGGCGATGTTGCCGTTTTTAACGGCTTTACTGAAAAAGGTGGCGGCCTTTATGAATCTTCTATGGACCGATGTGAAAACGGCCCTGTTGAAATAACAAAGGCAACATTAGACAGTTTTAATATAAAAAATGTTGGATTAATTAAGACAGACACAGAGGGATTTGATTATTATGTTCTTTTAGGTGGTATACATACAATAATAGAGAATAATTATCCTCCAATATTGTTTGAGTGTTGGGATGTTGGACATTGCGGGCAAACACAAGAAAATCACGATAGAATTATGAATTTTCTAAACGGTTTGGGGTATGAGATATTGGAACATTGGGGTGACCACGAAACACATTTGGCAATAAAGAAAAAGTAATTATATATGGTAAAGTATGTGAAAGAAGACACATCTATCGTGTTCGAGGAGCTGCCTGACGAAATTTCGTTGGCGTTAAACATTAGCAATTGCCAAAACAACTGCATAGGGTGCCATAGTCCGTACCTTAGGAAAGATATTGGCGATGAACTCACGAAAGATGTGATAGACAAACTTATTTCTGACAACTATGGCGTGACATGCGTGCTGTTCATGGGAGAAGGGAACGACAGGAACGGACTCCTCGACTTGGCGAAATATGTGAGGGACGAGAAAAAGATGAAAGTCGGCCTCTATTCTGGAAGGGAAATAGTGGAGCCTGCCGTGTTTTTCAATTTCGACTATGTCAAGATTGGCCCGTACATCGAAAGTTTCGGCCCATTGAACAAGAGGACGACAAACCAAAGGCTGTACAAGGTCGACAGGAACAACGAGAAATCGGTGACAATAAGCAATATAACTGAAAAGTTTTGGAAAGATGGGAATTAAGAAGACATTGGTGTTCTATTTTTATACATTTCCGCAGTTTTTGGAGAACAAGGCGATAAAAATGCATTTGTACTACTTAAACAAGTACAGCCACTTGTTCGACGATGCGGTTTTCGTTATTTCATCTGACGGGTATGACGAGAACTTGGCTAAACAGACAGAAATTGCCATATTGGGAAACCTTCATTCAAGGAATGTGACATTCAAGTGGGTGGAAAACGACGGACTTTGCGAATCCATGGCCTTGAAAACTGAAGTTTTGGACAAACTCGAGCAAATAGACGGGCTTGTGTTTTTCGGACATACGAAAGGTGTGACAAATTTCAGTAAATACCCTGAGGAATCCATAAAACTTTGGATAAGCGGGCTTTGGTACTATAATTTGGAACATATAGACGATGTTGTTGACAAGTTGGTGCACAATAGTTGCAATGCGTTTTACGGCGCATTCCTTCACGACGAT
>Ga0247609_10006560_pt1 | contig 11188 bp, 5 predicted proteins | sample 172DNAGHGlowgp2_FD_193487 | JGI IMG/M metagenome (GOLD analysis project Ga0247609, IMG submission 193487) | Sheep rumen microbial communities from Palmerston North, Manawatu-Wanganui, New Zealand - 1728 DNA GHGlow gp2 | ecosystem: Host-associated > Mammals > Digestive system > Stomach > Rumen ... | reverse complement strand
ACTCTATAACGGAGCGGAAGGGCTTAAGAGCAACTTCATGATGAAAAAGGAATGGTTCTTCTGGCCCATTGGTCCTCTCTTCAAAAGACTGGGCGGCATTCCCGTATGGCGCGATAAGAAGACGAGCCTGACAGACAATCTGGCAGAGACAGCTAGAAGCGCTAAGACTTTCCACCTGTGTATCACTCCGGAAGGAACCCGCTCTCCTAACCCGGAATGGAAGAAAGGCTTCTATTTCATTGCCCTCAAAGCAGAGATTCCCATCCTGCTTTATGGCGTAGACTATGAGAAGCGGTACATTGAATGTACCAAAACCATTATACCTAACGGCGACATCGACACCCAGATGCGCGAAATCAAACAGTATTTCAGTAAGTTCAAAGGCAAAAAGCCTGAGAATTTCACGACAGGAGAAAAAGCATGAGAAAAATCCTAACCATACTTATACTATTGGCTGTTCTTGGAAATCAGAAGACAATCGCTCAAACCAACACTGACGAGAAAGATATCAAGAACAGACTAGAGAACTACTTCAAAGATTATAAAGTGCCAGGAGCACAAGTCTCAAAGAACGCACATCTGAAAGACTTGCAGATAGATGACGAAGAAGAAACGATTACTGTCACTGCCAATGATGCGTTTGCCGAGCAGACTTTCACTACCGACCTCGTGGAACGCATCTACCAGCAAATCAAAGAGATATTGCCTAAACCTTACGATGAGTACTTCCTGACAGTGAATACCCATAACTATGAACTGAAAGAACTTGTACCCAACAGGCTGAGGAAGCACAAGGACAAAGAACGAATGTGGGGAGACATCGATTACAAAGGTGAGCCTTGGGTAAAGAATATATCCCTTCCATACGAAATTACAGAGGGATTGCAAGGACGACATCTCTCATTATGGGCCAGTCATGGTCGCTATTTCGATAAGAAGAAACTACAATGGGAGTGGCAGCGTCCGAAACTTTTCGCAACGACAGAAGACCTCTTCACACAGACCATCGTCGTACCCTACCTCATCCCTATGTTGGAGAATGCAGGTGCTATCGTCTTCACTCCTCGTGAACGTGCATGGCAGAAAGAAGAAATCATCATTGACAATGACGGCAGTAAGCGCAACTATCTTGAAGCAACCTCACATGGAAAATGGACAAATACGCCACGTGTCGGTTTTGCCTATCATGACTCTGCCTATGTCGACAATGAGAATCCCTTTGAGGCTGGTACGGCACGCATGGTAAAAACCACCAATAACAAGAGTCGCTATTCACTTGCAAGTTATCAGCCTGACTTCCCAAAAGAGGGACGTTATGCAGTATATGTAAGTTATCAGACCTTAGATAACAGTATCGACAATGCTGAGTATACCGTATGGCACAAAGGGGAACGCACTGTCTTTCATGTCAATCAGAAGATGGGTGGTGGCACCTGGGTCTATCTGGGTACCTTTGCTTTTGACCAAGGGTATAGTGAGTTCAATCGGGTGACCATCACCAATCAAAGTAACCAAAGTGGTGTAGTTACCACTGATGCCGTCCGTTTTGGAGGCGGTATGGGAAACATCAAACGAGGGGAAAGTGTCAGTGGTATGCCCCGTGCTGTCGAAGGAGCGCGTTATTATGCCCAATGGGCTGGTATGCCCTATTCCGTATATAGCAGTAGAGAGGGTACTGATGACTATGCCGACGATATCAACGTACGTTCCAATATGACGAACTATCTGGCAGGAGGCTCCCCCTTCCTTCCTGACACAACAGGACTGCGTGTACCTATCGAGTTGTCACTTGCCATACACAGCGACGCTGGCTATGCCAAAGACGGAACGGGACTTATCGGCACACTGGCAGTCGCCACGACCAATTATAATGATGGAAAACTGCCTACAGGACTCTCTCGACTAGCCTCCCGTGATCTCGCTGATGCCCTATTGACAAATGTCACCACAGAACTGCAAAACAAATACGGGCGATGGAACAAAAGGGACCTTTTCGATCGTAACTATTCCGAGACAAGGGTACCTGCTATTCCCAGTGTCATCATAGAGACTATGTCGCACCAGAATTTCCCTGACATGCGCTACGGACAAGACCCTAACTTCCGCTTTACACTTGCCCGTATCATTTACAAGACCCTCTTACGCTATGTCGCCCAACAGCACGACTTGTCAGTTGTCGTCACCCCGTTGGCACCCGATAATTTCCACATGGAGATGATGAAGAACAAGGTCAGACTCAGTTGGGAGGCAGTGAAAGACCCGCAAGAACCCTCTGCCAATCCTTCGGGATATATTGTCTATACCTCTGTAGGAGGAGCAGACTTCGATAATGGCACGTTTGTGAGAGACCAGAATTATGAGACAGAACTGCAAGCAGACATACTCTATCATTTCAAGGTGACGGCTGCCAATAAAGGTGGACAGAGCTTCCCAACAGAAGTGCTCTCTGCATATTACCACCCTGACGCCAAGAAGACAGTGATAATTGTCAACGGATTCCACCGCCTGTCATCACCTGCCATCCGTAATGATGGTATGGAACAAGGCTTCGACCTTGACGATGATCCTGGTGTTACTTATGGCACAACTGCCGGATGGCTTGGCAGACAGCGTAACTTCGACCGTAATAAGATGGGTATTGCCAATGAGAACGGCATGGGATGGAGCAGCAGTGAACTGGCAGGCAAGTTCATCGCTGGCAATGACTTCAACTATGTGTCCTGTCATGCCAAGGCTATCGCCTCCGCACTGGAATACAATATCGTCAGTGCTTCCAGCAAGGCATTAGAGACAGGAAAAGTCAGACTGAAGGACTATGCGTTGGTGGATCTTATCTTAGGACTAGAAAGAAGTGACAGACATAGCCTTGTGTATTACAAGACATTCACGCCTGCCCTACGCAGTGCTTTGCAGAACTATACCCGAAGAGGAGGTGCGCTGTTGGTCAGTGGTGCTTATATCGGTACGGACATCGCAGGCTCTGAAGACGAGAAGTTTGTCAGTCAGACCTTGAAATGTACCTTCGGTGGCAGAAACACTAGTAGCAGTGACACGGTGGAAGGTATGGGTACACAGATACCTTATTATAACACTTTGAACGAAGAGCATTATGCCGCCACCGCTACTGACGTGCTGAATCCCGTTCAACCTGCCTATGCCGTAATGCGCTATGCCGACGGACAAGATGCTGCTGTCGCTTACAAAGGCAAGGATTACCGTTCGTTCACCATGGGCTTCCCCTTCGAATGCATCAAGAGTGAACAGAAGCAAGGTTCCATCATGCGAGGAATATTAAATTACTTATTAAAATAAAAGCCTACTATTATGTACAAGATCCTAACAAATTCAAGTGGTACGCGAAGCATGGAAATCAGCGACCAACATCTGGAAACTATTGAGAAATACCAACTCTTCCGTGACCTGATTGACTCCAACGGTTATGTCGATGAGCAAGTGCTTGACAAACTGAAACTGAACATCCGTTCTATCCTGGAGTCTGAGGCAGGAAAAGACAAGAATTTGCTGGACCTCTGTCTGGATGTCATCTATCATCATAACATGAAGGCATACGGGCTTCAGCAACTGGTATTGTTGTATATCAACTGGAAGAATCAGGGGAATGAGAATCTCGGTATGACCACCCGCGCCTTCCAAGGAACACCGTTTAATTAGTTCATAGTTAATAGTTAAGAGTTTATAGTTAAGAAGTGTGGAGTATCGCCTGACAGACTTTCTGCCAACGACGAAGAAAGAGTTGGAACTGCGGGGATGGGATGAACTCGATGTCATCCTGTTCAGTGGCGATGCCTATGTAGATCATCCTTCTTTCGGTGCTGCCGTCATCGGACGTGTCTTGGAGGCTGCCGGTTATAAAGTGGCTATTGTGCCACAACCTGACTGGCACGGCGATTTCCGTGACTTCAAAAAACTCGGACGACCACGACTCTTTTTCGGCATCTCTCCTGGATGTATGGACTCGATGGTGAACAAATATACTGCCAATCGTCGTCTTCGTTCAGAAGATGCCTATAGCCCTGATGGGCGTCATGATGCCCGTCCGGAATATCCCACGATTGTTTATAGTCGTATCCTTCGTGAGTTATACCCTGATGTCCCTATCATTTTGGGAGGCATTGAGGCTTCTTTGCGCCGCTTGTCCCATTACGACTATTGGCAAGACAGATTACGCCCCTGTATTCTGTGTGACGCTCCTGCCGACCTTATCTCGTATGGCATGGGAGAGAAGACGGTTCTTGAGATTGCACGACGACTGGATGAAGGACAGCCCATCGATGCGATGCGTGACTTGCCCCAGATTGTATATCTTGCTGACAAGAAAGACATCCCCGATGGCATTAACGAACAGGACATCGTACTCCACAGCCATGAGGACTGTCTGCGCGACAAGCGGATGCAGGCAGAGAACTTCCGACATATTGAGGAACAGTCGAACATGATACATGCCCAACGACTGATACAAGGTGTCAATGGACGCTATGCTGTCGTTAACCCACCCTATCCTCCTCTGACAACAGAAGAACTGGATGCTTCTTTCGATTTGCCATATACGCGTCAGCCGCATCCGAAATACAAAGGAAAGCGTATTCCTGCCTACGAGATGATTAAGCACAGTGTCAATATCCATCGTGGTTGTTTTGGCGGTTGTGCCTTCTGTACCATCTCTGCCCACCAAGGAAAGTTCATTGCTTGTCGCTCCAAAGAGAGTATTACAAAAGAAGTGAAGCAGGTTATGCAAATGCCTGACTTTAAAGGATATATCTCTGACCTTGGAGGGCCATCTGCTAACATGTATGGCATGAAAGGACATAACATAAAGGCATGCGAAAAGTGTAAACGTCCCAGTTGTATTCATCCGCAGATATGCCCTAATCTGAACACCAATCATTCCGCATTGTTGGAGGTCTATCATGCTGTCGATGCCCTTCCTGGCATCAAGAAAAGTTTCATCGGCAGTGGTGTTCGTTATGACTTAATCCTGCATCACAGCAAAGACGAGGAGACCAATCGGGCCGCTATGCAGTATGCGCGTGAACTCATCACACGTCATGTCAGTGGACGACTCAAGGTTGCACCAGAGCATACCAGCGACCGTGTGCTGTATCTGATGCGCAAGCCTTCCTTCCAACAGTTCTATGATTTCAAGCGTATCTTTGACCGTATCAATCAGGAGGAACATCTTAACCAGCAGATTATCCCCTACTTCATCTCCAGTCATCCAGGATGTACTGAGTCGGACATGGCACAACTCGCAGAGATCACCAAGAAACTGAACTTCCACTTAGAGCAAGTACAAGACTTCACGCCCACTCCCATGACTGTCTCTACCGAGACTTGGTACACAGGCTACAACCCCTATACGATGGAAAAGGTGTTCAGTGCCCGTAGCCCTAAAGAGAAACTCGCCCAACGGCAGTATTTCTTCTGGTACAAAAATAAAGACAACAAGCACAGGAAACATCAAAAAAAAGAGTGATTCCGTAGGGATTCGAACCCTAGACCCACGCCTTAGAAGGGCGTTGCTCTAATCCAACTGAGCTACGGAACCGACCCTTATTCAAAGAATTCGGGTGCAAAGGTAGTGCAAATCGAGCGAAATACAAAACAGATTTAAATTTTTTTATTAGAATATGAATAAAATCGTTTTAATAACAGGTGCAACAAGTGGTATTGGACTGGGGTGCGCAAGAAAATTTGCTGATAACGGCGACAAGTTGATACTGACAGCAAGAAACGAGACTCGACTCACTGAGATTCAGAAAGAACTGACAGAGAGGGGAACGAAAGTGATAACCCTTACCTTCGATGTGAGAGACCGTGAGAAGGCGAAACAATGCCTAAACGAACTGCCAGAAGAATGGCAAGAGATTGACGTTCTGGTGAATAACGCAGGACTTGCCCTTGGACTAGAGCCTGAACATGAAGGCAACTTTGATGATTGGGAGACAATGATTGATACGAACATCAAAGGACTACTCACAATGACACGACTTATTGTTCCTGGAATGGTGAAACGCAATCGCGGACATATTATAAACATAGGTTCTGTGGCGGGCGATGCCGCTTATGCAGGCGGCAACGTCTATTGTGCCACAAAAGCAGCCGTGAAGACCCTCACTGACGGACTGCGTATCGATGTAGCAGATACTGCCATTCGTGTGACGAACTTAAAACCAGGACTTGTAGAGACAAATTTCAGTAACATCCGTTTTAAAGGCGACAACGAACGTGCCGCTAAAGTCTATACGGGCATTAAACCCCTTACTGGCGATGATATTGCCGATGTTGCCGTCTATGCCGCTAACGCTCCTGCTCATGTCCAGATAGCCGAAGTACTTATCTTAGCCACCCATCAGGCAAGTGGCAGTGTGATAGTCAGGAAGTAACTTATATAGCATATAGAAAACAACGTGTTTTCGAGGTGTTTGTGGCTTACAAACAATGCGTTTGAACGTTACATTCACCTCGTTTGTAACGTCCAAATAGGGCATCGGTTTAAAAACTATTTAGAACGGATAGCCGATGGCGAAGTGGAGGGTGTTGGCATCCTTGAAACTACCGATGTTGAAGTAACCAGACTTACCAGTATCGTAAGGCATGTGAAGACCGATACCCCAGTCGAGACGGATAATCAGGAAGTTAAGGTCGTAACGAATACCGATGCCTGTGCCAAGAGCCAGTTCACGGAAGAAGTTCTTGAACCTGAACTTTCCTAGGTTTTCCGTTTCCTCGTTACCATAAACGCCATTCGTCGTGGTCCACACATTACCTGCATCAAGGAACACAGCCCCATAGAAGTTACCGAACAGATGAGGGCGATACTCTAAGTTTGCCACGAACTTGACATTGCCATTACGCATGATGTAGTCCCACGCCCTGTCACCGAAAGAAGCGATACTGCCTGGTCCGACACCACGAACAGGGAAAGCACGAATGCTATTGGCACCACCCACATAGAACATCTCTGCATTAGGTATGACGTCAGAGTTACCATAAACCCAGATATAACCTGCATTGAGATGTCCCACCAACTGCGAGGTACTGCTCAGCGTCCATGTCTTGGTGAAGTCAGTCTCTAACTTGACAAACTGCGAATAGGGATTCTTAAACAGCTTCTTGTTCTTTTCATCCCAACTCTTGCCACCAATCATATACGCCAAGGACACGAGGTTACCTGACTCGGCAAGAGTGGTCTCCCAACGGATGGGATGCAGTTTCTCTGCTGGGCTGGTGTAAGTATAGGTATAGCGCATCTCAGGAACAAAGAAGTCCTGCATAGACACAGCAAGATACGGATTCTTCTTCACTAACGAGTCATATTCACTGGTATGACTGTTCATAAACTGATATTTGACAGTAAACGGAGAGAACTCATGACGACTCTGAGCGGAAGTCTGCCAACGATAAGTCCACTCACCACTGACCACATGCATCTTATAGTATTTCGGACGATAGATGATGTCCGTAGAGACTTTGGCAAGCGTCAACGGCGTAGAGAAGAAACGACGACGACGGATGCGACGACCATCCTTGTCACGACGCACACGATTGCCACCAAAGAAGGGGGCGATGATACGTGGGAACTCGATGCTGACATCGGCACCATACTCATAGTTATTCATGGAATTACCGCCACTCGTCGACCACTCATAAGAGCCGTGCAGGTTGACGTCAATTTTCTCACCGCCTCGGAAGGCATTACGACGGGCAACACCCAGTTTCAACTCTGGTCCCACACGTCCGATAGTACGTGCGTTGAAGTTCGTCTCGATATAGAAGTCCCATGGTTTATCGAACACACAGTTAAGTGTCAAGTCCAAGGTATCGCATGTCGCTGTGGTATCACGAGGCGTAAAAACGAAATCGGTCGATGAGAAGAGTCCCATCGCATTGAGTTTGTTGATAGACTGCAGATAGTTGTCATAACTATATAACTGGCGGGGACGCAGTTTCATGTCAGCCATCAGCACACGGGTACGGATAGGTGGTTTCTTTCCTGCAAAACGAACGGTGAAGAAGCGTCTCTTAACCGAGTCTGTCAACTGCTCCCTGAAGGTCTTACGCATATTGATATCAATCTTACCGATATACCATTTATGAAGAGCCTGTTCAGGAACACCTTTCGCCAACTGGAAACGCAGTTGTGCCTTTCCGTCAACAGCAAACGTGTCAGCCAGATAAGATGCATAACTGGGCTGGTAATAATAATAACCGTTATTACGCAGCAGCAGACCCACACGACTGCGCTCCGCATCAAGGTTGGAGACCACAAAAGGATCACCCTTATGAATATACGCCTCGTCGAGCGTCGCATGTATCATACTATCTGCCTCGGCAGGAAAGCCGAAATAGCCGACACTGTCGAGTGTATAGAGTCTGCCAAGATTCACGGTATAGGCAATCTTGGCTGTCTTGGGATTCTTCTGTTGGATGACCTCATAACTCACCTGTCCATTGAAATAACCATGATTACGCAATACCGATTGTGCCACTGACGAACGTAACTCTGGATTCACCCACGACATCAATACAGGCTGCTTACCAAAAGCCTTCGTCATCCACTTGGCAAACTTGGTATCTTTATGGGCATAAGCGTTCCATACCGACAATCCGAAAGAGAAAGGCATCCGATGGTAACTACTGCCGAAGAGGGAACCATTAGGAGCCGTCGCAAGGGCAGCCTCTACCTCTTCCTGTGTCGTGATGAAGTTATCGTTCTTCTCGTAGTTCTCATAGGTAATCTTCTTCAATCCCGTGAAGAGCTGGTCGTCATCAGGGATATTCTTCGTCATCGAACAGGAAGCGAGCAGGACGACACACAAACAGAGCAGGAGTTTATTTTGTTTCATTGTTTTCAGTTTTTAGAGAGTCAGTCGGAGTGTTTTGAGTATTCTGAGTATTCTGAGTATTCGGAGTACTCAGAGAACTAGGAGTACTCGGAGATCTCTGAGTTCTAGGAGTCCTCTGCGGAGTGGTATCCTTGAAGCGGAAAATATCCCAGAAGTGTTGGAGTGAGCGACGCCATGTGAAACCGACACCATATTTCTGCGTATAGCCGTCCAACCAGTCGTAACTGTTGTTTTGGTAATACACAGTGATAAACTTATTCGCCGTCTGGTCAAGGCGATATTCCAATGAGACATTATCAAAGAATGAGTTATTACGCTGTTGCAACTCAGCTCCTGTCGACACTCTACCACCTACGGCAATCTTCAGGCGATTGTTCATAAAGCGCTTGGCAAACTTAAACGAGTAGTCTGTATGGATAGCACCTGTAGCATCCGTCATGTTATCCATACCAAACGAGAGGTCGAGGGTACGCAGGGCATTTCCTGTGAGTGAATTAATCTCAGAGTTCAAGAACGAACTAAGTGCAGCGTTCATCGAGAAGGCACTCGTATTACCATCAGCAAGATACATACCCGTCGTCAGCATCGTCACAGCAAGTTTGTTACGCTGCTCTAAATCCATCGCTTGCAACTCACTATGCAACTGCATATCCTCTGGAGCGTCCAGTGTGAACATCACGCCCATGTTGTTAAGTGTCTGGGTAATCACCACGCCACAGTCGAACTCCACACTACGCCCTGCCCCACTGCTGTTAGAAACAGCGGCACGGATACGTTCTGTCGCCGTGATATTCAGTGTAGGATTCATCGGTTCACCCGTAAACTCGATATATGAGCCGTCCTGAATGGTAAACGTCTTCAACGGGATAAGAGGCAGCGAGTATTTCATTTCACCATTCGACAAGGTATAACGTCCACGCAATTGCAGATTTTCGATTGGCGTATATTGCATACGCAAGGTTCCACCACCTGTCAAGTCAATATAGTTAGAGTGATCAGTATTCAGATATGCCATAATATGAGCACCCTTCGACACTTCGACCGTTAAATCCATGTGTAAGCCATCCAGTGATGGACGCTCCACAACAACTTGTGCCGTATCACTGAAATCTGTGAATTTCACCAGTTCCTCCAAGTGATTATCGGTAGACAATGGCGTGTCACGCAAGACATAACTCATATCGGTAGAACCTAACACTTTCAGTCTTCCTCGCATGTTCAGGTTGTCCAATGGTCCTTGCATCCTTCCCAAGAAATCCACGAATGCATTGCCATAGGCGATGCTCTTCGCATTCTCCTTGGCACCGATAATCTGATAGTCTCTGGCTTGCATCCGAAGGTCTACCATGATGCGGTCGAGGTCACTGAAATTAATACTACCCATGATATTCAACGGGTTGTCGTTATAGGCATAGACTGTGAAGTTCTCAAACAAAAGGTTGGAGCCCACTATACGGACTGGGTCGTTATCGAAACGTAACCGCATGCCATAGGGAACACTCACGAGATAGGAAGAATCAAGATAGACCTCACCATTCACCTGTGGTTTCTTCAAAGGTCCCTTGATACTCAGACTACCTTCACCATAGCCTTCCAGTCCTGCTATCTGGTCAGGTACAAAACCGTTGATAATAGACAATGGGAAACGTGTCAATTGAAGATTGGCATCCAAAGCGCCCTCGCCTTCATTATAATAGGTACCATTCAACAGTCCCACTTCTATATCATCCTTCAACAAGCGCGCCTCAACGGCATGGGCATCATCCTCTTTCTGCAAGTACACCAACTCGGTACTGACATTACCTATCGGACTATGCTCATAGGTCATGTTCTGCACAGACATATCACTAACCATCGAGAAGTGTCCTGTCTCATGTTGCACTACATGATAGTCTCCATTCAACAGACCCGTCACGCGAGGAACATAAGGGATAACGGAGGTTAATTCGTCGAGATTGAAGCGATTCAAACTGACTGTAATATCCTGCAAGGCTGTGGGGTCGCTCTCTTCAGAATAAATCTTCACACCCGTACCATCATCTGCTATCAAATCAATCTTTGCACGCACCTTTTTATCAGCACCAAGGAATACGAAGTTGTCTTTGTTCAGGTTGAACTCCTTATAGCCGATGGTAGGACGTTCAGGAAGGAGATGCAGATTGATACCATTCTCTACCATCTCTGCCTGAGCACCGATACGGGCACCTAACTTATTATCGGAATCATAATAACGGACACCCATCGTGGCTCCCCGTTCTTGGAAGAGACCGTCAAAGAGCGCATTGAATACAAACTGCGGATTGCGTTTGTTGTTACGAATC
>Ga0247609_10006559_pt1 | contig 11188 bp, 9 predicted proteins | sample 172DNAGHGlowgp2_FD_193487 | JGI IMG/M metagenome (GOLD analysis project Ga0247609, IMG submission 193487) | Sheep rumen microbial communities from Palmerston North, Manawatu-Wanganui, New Zealand - 1728 DNA GHGlow gp2 | ecosystem: Host-associated > Mammals > Digestive system > Stomach > Rumen ... | reverse complement strand
TCGGTACTGTCTTATATATGCTTCAGCCGAATGACGATGGAGAGCTGGTCGAAGAGAAGAGTGCCGAATTCACTGATATCTATGGCCAGAATCCTGATCCCCTCGAGCGCCGTCTGGAGATGGCCAAATACACGCCTAGTTTCCACGAGAACTACTGGGAATATACCGCCTTGAAAGTGCTGGAGATTGAGTATGACTGGCGGTATTATCCGGGGCTTCCGAAACCTGATTAGGAGTAGAGAATTTTGTTTTATGGGGTATAATTGTAATGCATTATTAGAACCATGCGTCAATGAAAGAAGCACTGAAAGACTTTATCAAGAGAAGATTGCAATATCACTTAGATAAACTAGACAAGCTTTTCGATAAAGATGAGCTTGCTTATCTCAGCTCACATTGCAAAAACGAACAGCAGATTCGTGACAGGATAGCCTGGGAATTACACAAAGACATCACCCAAAACCCCGATTATGGAGACCTGTACGTTGTCCGCAGGGAATGGGCTCCTAAACCTAGAGAAAAAAAAAGATAAGAGAAGAGTAGACTTGGCTATCTTGGAGATGGAATCGAACAAGATGAGTGTCAAGAAGGCTATTGCCCTAATTGAGTTTAAAGCCCATTCTATCGCCAGACCCGAACGTTCATTTTACTGTTATGAATTCCAAAAGGATGTGGGAAAAATGCTTGAATTGAAAATTGCGGATAATAACGTAGCTTCTTGTAAAGATGCGGCGTTGTTTTTTGTCTTTTTAGAAACAGGTCAGAGTGAAGAAGCGATGGCGTACGAATCGATTCTTGCTTATTCCTCATATCAAAAGCAATACAACAATTGCGTATACTGTAAAGGCGCTCAAGATAAGAACTATCTCGACGCAATAAAGTCGCATTGGAAAGAGTTTAATCAGGGAAAGTATAAAGTGGACGCTATAAAGCCATTCGAAATCCCCGAGCCCAAGGCGATATGCATTGGAGAAGCATATGGTTATAAGCAATATTTGTCTCCCTGGTTGATTGGACCTCTCGAATAATGCCCGAGTCTGGTACATTCTGGGCTCGTAAAAATTGTACCAGGCAAGGAAGAACACCATATATTGAGAGATTTCGCATTGATGTCAGCGCAACGGCAATACACTGAAAAGCCCCGTTGTATGCTTCTACAATAAACTTTTATAGCTATTGTGAGATAGGATAAGATACTGGAAATACTCTCGCTCTCTCCGCTTTATTTTTGGCAAAAACCCCTTCTGAATACACTCAGAGGGGGTTTTTCTTGTTTTTGGGGTCAAACAAAATGCACCAAAAATGGGGATCATCAATCTAGTAAGAACACGCAGAGGACGAAAGGAATCAGGAAGAGAACAAAAAGGAAAAGCCCTGAAAACAAGACTTTTTTGTCATTTTCGTCATACTTCTTCCTGCCTGGGATGTATTTCTGTCCCAGCCACACGCTGACAGGAATCGTGATGAACAAGGCAATCAGCCAGCAGATGGCGGAATGGCGGAAGTCTTTACCCGGGATAATCCAATACATAAGGGCATAGAGCAGGTAAAAACCGGCCATCAAGATTAGTAGGAACTTCTGCTGCGGATTTTTCGACTTCATGATTCTAATCGTTTAACACCAGTAAAGTTAAGAAGTTATGCGAGAGAAAGCAAGAAATAGATACCCTCCGGCAGTATCGCAACGCTTTCCGCGCCCGTCACGAGGGTCATCCCTGGAACGAGCTCTCCGATGCGGATTTCCTCTCTCGGATCAAAGGCATCGCAGAGGACCCGCAGACCCAGAAGGTCGGCATTACGGCGGCCGCCATCTTGATGTTCGGCAAGCACGAATCGATGTATAAGGTGTCGCCCTACTACTTCGTGGATTTCCGGGAGAAACTCAGCACCGATCCCCGCGTTCGATACACGGACCGGTATTACCCGGACGGGATGTGGGAGCCGAACCTTTTCCAGTTCTATAACCGTGTCTACAGGAACATGGACCAGGCCATACCGCATCCTTTCAAGTTGGACGCCGATATGCAGCGCATCGACGAGACCGCGGCCGACGAGTCCCTCCGCGAAGCCATCTGCAACTGCCTCCTCCATGCCAACTGGGGAATGATGTCCGGCGTCGTCATCGAGCGCTATCCGGACCGCTTCGTGTTCATCAACCCCGGCACCATGCTCGTCCCGGTGGAAGATTTCTTCAAGGGAGGCAAGAGCATCTGCCGCAATCCCTATCTTCAGGATATGTTCGTGGCCATCGGCCGGGGAGAGCACATGGGCAGCGGCGCTGATATCATCGAGAAAGGCTGGAAGGAGAATGGCTGGCCGAAACCGGAACTGAAAGAAATCTTCGGAGCTCAGACGGAAAGCGTTGAACTTACCTTGCGTTTGGGTGGTTCTCCCGTAATTTCTCCCGAACAAGACGGGAAAAGTTCGGGACAAAGTTCGGGACAAAGTTCAGAGAGAGTCAAATCGATGATAAAGGCCAATGCCACGATAACCCTTGATGAGATTGCCACCGAGATGAAAATCAGCAGACGTGCGGTTGAAAAGATTGTCCGCAAACTACGGGAAGCCGGTGAAATCAGGCACAAAGGCCCTAACAAGGGTGGTGAATGGGAGGTCCTTCAATGACACGATTCTTCTGGGACAATGTGAAAAAAAACTCGCAAATAACTCGCAAGCGTATTTAATAGAAAAACAAGAAACGATTAACTAACTGATAATCAATACACTTAAGAGGCTCTTGGGGAGAAGCCCACACGCCTGGAAAGCGTGTGTACCCCAAAAGGGTATCGCGAGTTCGAATTCTCGCTCTCTCCGCAGTATTAAACAAATAAGCCCCTGTAAGTTAATCACTTACGGGGGTTTATTTATCAATCACTAACAAAAGTACTAACAAACGAAACGCCCATGGCATTATCTTTGCGCCGATTCCTGCAAACTGATATATTCCGTTAGCAAGATCCTGGGTCACAGCAGTATCACTTCAACCCAGATCTATGCGAAGGTGAATCTGGAAAAGAAAATCGAGGCAGTCAATCTCACCACTGGGGTGTTCAATGAATCATGAAATGCCAGTTCAGCCTTTCTCCTTAATTCTCGTCAGAGTCCGTAGAGGCCGAGGTCCCTTCCTCTTTTGCGTGTGCTTCAATGATGCGGTAAACTTCACGGCTAAGGGCATCCCTGTCAGGCAAGTACAGCTGGTACCGGTTTACGAAGAGTTGGTTATTGATACCTTCGAGCGCGTATTGTACGGTGAGACGGTCCTTTTCGGCGCCCAGAACGATTCCAAAGGGCTCGTTATCGCCCTCGGTACATACCTCATGCTTGAAATAGTTGAGATAGAGGTTCATCTGGCCGATGTCTTCGTGCTGTACACCGTCTTTTTTAAGGTCGATCAGGCAATAGGCCTTAAGAATTACGTTGTAGAACACCAGATCGACGTGGAAGTGCCGGCCGCCGAGCGGAATGTGGTATTGGCGGCCAACGAAAGCGAAGCCTTTGCCAAGTTCCAGCATGAACATACTGAGATTGCTGGCCAGGGCATCCTCCAGCGTTTTCTCGTTCCATGTGGGAAGCTCCGGCAGGCCGGTGAATTCCAGGACAAAGGGATCGCGTATGATGTCTTCGGGTTTCTGGACCTCGATGCCCTGATTTGCAAGCTGAAGGATTCCTTCTTTGTCTTTGGACAGGGCGAAACGTTGGAAAAGCGCCGTACTCTTCTGCCGCTTGAGCTCGCGGACGCTCCACTTCTGGGCTTCGCACTCCTTAGCATAGAAGTTTATTTCCAGCGGATCGTCGGATTTGAGGATTTCGAAATAGTGGCTCCAGCTCAAAACGTGAGACACTGTCTCACTTTTTGGAAAGCAAATATAGAATTTCCTCATATAGAGGATGTTGCTTCGGCTGAAGCCCTTCCCGTAACGATGGGTTAAATCGGAAGAAAGCCTGTTCAGAAGATTGCTGCCATATTCCGCACGCCGTGCTCCACCTTGTTCAAATTCGACGATATGCTTGCCAATATTCCAATACGTCTGGACAAGAACAGTATTGACGGATGTGGCTATCTGGGCGCGGGCAAAGTCAAGAAGGGAGCCGATGGTCTCTACAAGAGAGTCATAACCGGAATATGTCGTTATATCGTCCATGGACAAGAGGTTTTGCGGTTCAACTGTACAAAGATAGCCTTAATCTTCGGAAGGGCAAACAAATAAATGTGGATGGCGGTATTCAGAATCGGGAGATAGAGCAATAGGGCTTTCGAATGGAATTGTATTCAAAAAAAGTCTGTGTTCAAAAAAGTCTGAAAGGGCTAAATGAAATCAGGCATATGTGTAACCAACAAAGTCAAAGATTAAAGTGGAGACATTCTCTTTCAACGAGAAGAAGGTCTTCAATGCCACGCGGGCGGCAGGCTTCTTCGCGAACACGACGCTGGGTCTCGATAAGACAGCGCTGGAGGCGTTGGAAGCTTATGGCTTCCGTGACGAGCAGGAGAAGTACTTCAACCAGATGAAGGGGCAGATGGGCTTCGACCGCCAGCGGAACTGGTCGGAGGAGGGCAAGACCGGCCGCCTGTTCATCCTCTTTGTCGCCCTGATCATCAGTTCCTACGTCCGCCACATCTGGAAATCTACGGGACTGAAGGACAGGTTCGGATCCACGCTGGATGTCCTGGACGAGATGCGATCGATCCGCTGTATCGAGCACAAGGGGAAACTTCGTCACATCACCCCTTTCGTCGGTGACCAGGTGGACATCTGCAAGGCCTTTGGCATCGACATCCCCAACGGCTGCGCTCCGCTTTCATTGAACAAATGGAATTGTGCTGTCGATGGTTCAGTTCCGGTACAGGACCGGGTCGCCTACTACAAAGAGGACGGGTCGGAAATACCTCCGTTGGCCGCAAGGACACGGTGAAGCGTATTCATTTTGAACGGAGTGAAGAATCTCTTGGGCTAGCCTCAACTTGCATTTCAGGATACTTTTGTATATTTGTATCATGGACCGGGTTGTCAAAGTCATACTGCTCCTGGATGTCTCGGGTGAGTTCGACCGGAAACTCCTCCGCGGAATTGTCCGTTATTCCCAGGAGCATGGCCCTTGGCAGTTCTTCCGCATGCCCCCCTATTTCCGATGGGATGCGGACGGAGAGAAACACCTCCTGGAATGGGCAAAAAAAAGGAAGGCCGACGCCATCATCGGGCGCTGGAACAGCCCGCAGGCCCCACTGCTCAAAAAACTGGGCATCCCCATTGTACTCCAGAATTACCAGACTCGGAGCAAGACCTATTCCATCCTGACCGGAGACTACCTGGGCACGGGGCGAATGGCAGCACAGTTCTTCCGCAAACGGAAATTCACCCACTTCGCCTATTTCGGCCTCAAGGGAGTGATCTGGTCGGAAGAAAGATGCCAGGGATTCACGGAAGAACTCGGGCAGGAGGTTTCCGTCTTTGAGGCCACCTCCGACGATATCCATGCCCGGAGGGGTGTCACCCGTTGGCTCCACGACCTTCCCAAACCGACCGCGCTATTCTGCTGCGACGACTCGCACGCGCTCCTGATTTCGGAGACCTGCAAGCTCGAAGGTATCGACGTACCGGAAGAAATCGCCATCCTCGGTGTGGACAATGACGAACTGTACTGCGCCATCTCCGACCCGCCCATTTCCTCCATCGAGCTGAATGAGGAGCAGGGCGGTTACTTGATCTGCCGGCTCTTGCATCAGCAGATCCTCGCCGGCACCAACGAGCCTTTCACGGTGACAATCTCTCCCAAATGCATCATCGAGCGGCAATCAACGGACCGCCATAACATCCGGGATTCCTACGTCGCCGAAGTGGTCCGATACCTGTCCGACCACTATCGGGAAGACCTGGACGTGGAAGGGATCTGCGCCCAGGTTCCCCTGTCAAAACGGGCCATCGAACTCCGTTTCCGGAAAGTGATGGGGACTACCATCTATCAGTACCTGACCCAGTTGCGTCTCGAACATTTCACCCGGCTGCTCCTGACCACCGACCGCGCCATGCTCGACATGGCCATGGAAGCCGGTTTCCAGGACGGCAGCAACATCGCCCGCATCTTCCGCCGATACAGAGGTTGTTCCCCGAAAGAGTATCGGCAGCAGTTTTTCGCTTTTTGAATATCTGTTTTCGCTTTCTACGCAAAAGACGGTTATAATTCTCCTAACTTTGGAGGACACTAATAACTGATCTTATGCGTATCAATCTTTTACGAGCTAGCCGTATCCTCGTCTTCGTCATGGGGTTACTGCTCCCAGGCGCAGGCCTGCTTGCCCAGACGGTGGTGAGCGGGACGGTTTCCGACCCGGACGGAAACCCGCTCGCCGGCGCCGGAGTGGTCATCAAGGGGACGCATTCCGGCACGACGGCCGATGCGAACGGTGCATGGTCGCTGACTGTTCCCGACAGGTCGGCTATCCTGGAGTTCTCCTATCTGGGAATGGCCACGCAGGAGATTCCCCTTTCCGGACAGAGGATCATCAACGTCATTCTCCGCGAAGACGCTGACTTCCTGGACGAGGTGGTCGTCGTAGGGTATGGCACCCAGAAAAAGGTGCACATGACCGGTTCAGTCGTGGCCATGTCCGCCACAGAGCTCAAAAAGAGTACGGTGAGCAACGTGTCCCAGTCCCTGGTGGGCAAGCTCCCCGGCCTGATCACCCAGCAGTCCCTCGGACAGCCCGGATCCGACCAGGTATCCATCCTGGTCCGCGGATACTCCTCCTACAACGATGCCGGAACCGTGCTGGTGCTCGTGGACGGAGTCGAGCGTGACATGAACACGGTCAATCCCGCCGACATCGAGTCCATTTCCGTACTGAAGGACGCCGCGGCCTGTGCCGTCTACGGCATGAAAGGAGCGAACGGGGTCATTCTCGTGACCACCAAACGGGGTTCGGAAGGATCCGCCACGGTCTCCTATACCGGCCGACTGGTCCTCTCCCACGCCACCGCCCTTCCCCGGATGATGAACGGGACCCAGTACATGCAGTATTACAACCTGGGATACCAGCTGGACCAGATGATGAACGGTGTGACCAATCCCCAGCCCTACTTCACGGACGGGGAAATCGCCGCCACCACCAACGGGGACCTTTCGGACGGAATCGAAAACACCGACTGGGCCGAACCCCTGTACCGGACCACGCTCATGCACCAGCACAACCTGAGCGTCAGCGGCGGGAACAACAAGGTCAAATACTTCATCAGCGGCGGCTACCAGGACCAGAAAGGATTCCTCGAAGGGCATGACAACGCCCGGACCAATGTCCGGTCCAACATCGACGCCCGTCCCACCAAGGACATCCTCATTTCCCTCAATCTGGGGGTGATGGTCCAGGATTACAACCAGCCCGGTACCTTGTCCTTCGCCAACGCCACCGTCGGCGGCACGGTTCCCTTCTGCCTGATGTACGCCCTTCCCTTCGTGCCCAAGACCTATGAAGGGGAAGAATATCCCCAGTACAAGGGCATGGCCACCTCGGCCATGCGTACACGGGATGCCTTCGTGGCCAACGCCGAATACGGAGCCCAGAACGGAAGCTACGACAGGACCCGCACCCTCAAGCTGGAGTCTTCGGCCAAGATAGAGTATGCCTTCCCGTTCCTGAAAGGCCTGAAGGCGGCCTTCCAGTTCGATTGGGACTGGCGGAACATCGCATCCAAGACCTTTGCCTACGGATATGATGTCATGGCGTGGAGTTTCGCCGAACGCAACTACGAACTCCGCATGTGCTCTTATGCCCTGGAAGACGGCAACCTGAACCTCGGCGAGCAGAAATGGCAGCAGCGCGTCCTCCGGCCCTCGCTCTCCTATGCCGGGAAATTCGGAAAGCATGATGTAGCCGCCCTGCTCCTGTATGAGCAGCGGGAAGTGGGCAGTACTCAGTTTACCGGCTCGCGGCAGAAATTCGACCTGCTGGACATCGATGAACTCTCCTTCGGAAACGCCTCTACCGCTATCAACAGCGGCTCCCGGGGCATCGAAGGGTATGCCGGCTATGTAGGCCGTTTCAACTACGCCTATGACGACCGCTACCTGCTGGAAGGGGCCTTCCGGTATGACGGCTCCTATAAGTTCGCACGCGGACACCGCTGGGGGTTCTTCCCTTCCGTATCCGCCGGCTGGGTCCTGTCCAAGGAAGATTTCTTCAAGGATCGTTTCCCGTTCGTGGACCTCTTCAAGGTCCGTGCTTCCGTCGGCGAAACCGGCAATGACAACGTTACTGCCTGGCTGTACCGGAAAAGCTACGGGTTCAGCGGCAACAGCGTCGCCTTCGGCCAGGTAGCCCAGAGCACCCTGTACAATACGGTTTCCTATCCTTTCTCCGACTTGACCTGGGAGCGTATCCGCACCTGGGATGCCGGATTTGAGTTCAACGCGTGGAAAGGCAAGCTCGGTATCGAGTTCGACTGGTTCTACAAATACACCTACAACATCCTCAACAGCGTCTCCTCCGGTTTCCCGGCATCCCTTGGCGGGCATCATCCCACCAATGAGAACACGGGGGCATTCGACAACCGGGGATTTGAACTGTCCCTCTCCCACGCCAACCGGATCGGGGACTTTTATTACCGGCTGGGCGGCAACATGTCCTGGGCGCACAACCGCATCCTGAAGATGCGCCAGTCCGACAATGTCCTGCCCTGGCAGGACCGGATCGGTTCCTCCATCGGAGATGTGTGGGGGCTCCTGTCCGACGGCCTCTACCAAACGGAGGAGGACCTGGCCAATGCTCCGCGCGAGGTGGTCGCCAAACTGGGTGACATCAAATACGTGGACTACAACGGAGACGGCCGCATCAACAGCGACGACCAGGTCAAGATCGGGCGCAACTCCCGCCCTGAGCTGATGTACGCCCTGCAGATGGATGCTTCCTGGAAGGGGTTGGATTTCAACGTCCTGTTCCAGGGCGGCGCCCTCTGCGACAAATACCTCCTGGGCAAGTGGAGCAACGGCGTGTCCGACGCCACGCCCCTGACCAAGCCCTGGTACGCCAACTACGACAACGCACCCCTGTACCTGGTTGAAAACAGCTGGCGTCCCGACAACACCGAAGCGGAATATCCCCGCCTCTCCGTCAGTGCGGAATCGTATTCCAACAACTACCGGCTTTCAGACTTCTGGAAAAGGGACGGCGCCTACCTCCGGCTCAAGAGCATGAGCCTCGGCTACACCTTTCCCGGCCGGATCACCCGCAAGGCCGGAATCCAAGGACTCCGCTTCTTCGTAACAGGAACGAACCTGTTGACTCTCACCGCGTTCAAGTACCTGGACCCGGAAAGCCCGAACGTCGTCACCGGCTACTATCCCCAGCAGCGCACCTTCACCTTCGGACTGGACCTCTCCTTCTAAAAAAGTGTTGCCATGAAACTGAAATACATCCTCATCCCCATAACCGCCCTTTCGCTGGGAGCCTGCGCCGAGAAAGCCATCGACCTGGATCCCACCGGCTGGTACAGCGAGAGCGTCGCTTATGCTTCCGAGAAGAATCTCGACATGTATATCAAGAGCCTCTACAGCGTTCTGTACGCCAATGCGGACATCGCTTCAGGCTACATTTTCGACGACAGCGTGACCGACCTTGTCAAGCAGTCGTGGTACAACACGGGAGGCGGGACCGTCAACCGCTTCTTCTATCAGGACAACGTGGTAACCCCCGAGAGCAATTTCCGGTCCAACTGGGGACTCTACACCCATATCCGGCGCATGAACGAAGTCTTCGCCGATATCCATGAAGGATATACCGGCCACCTGGAACAGCCCATGCTCGACGTACGTATCGGAGAAGTCCGCTTCCTCAGGGCCTTTGCCTACCAGGAACTGGTCCTGCGGCACGGAGGAGTCATACTCCGCATCGACGAACAGAAGGTCGACGGGCCGGAAGAGCGGGCAAAAGAACGGTCCAGCGAGGCGGAATGCTGGGATTTTATCCTCGGCGAATACGACAAGGCGGCAGCTGCATTGCCTGATAGCTGGAGCGGCATCGATGCCGGGCGAATTACCCGGGGTGCTGCCCTTGCCATGAAAGCCCGGGCCGCCCTGTACGCCCGCCGGTGGCAGGACGCCCTGGATGCCTGCAACGAGGTATTCGGCCTCAACCGCTATGCGCTGGTTCCCGGCACCACGGTCAGTGACTACAACAAGATCTTCACCTCCCCGTACAACAGTGAACTGATCCTTCCGGTCTACTACCAGCAGGGAAACGGCGGCAATTCCTACCTGCAGCACAACTTCAACAACTATTTCTGTCCGCCCGGAGACGGTTCCGCCTACAAAGTTTCCGTCGGTGCCGCCGCTACCCCGACGGACGAGTATGCCGGCATGTTCGACATCAAGGTGGGCGACACCTACGAACCGTTCAGCTGGGACAACCTCGCCCGGTACGGGAACAAGCCTTTCAACAACCGGGATCCCCGTTTCTACGCTTCCATCCTGTACACCGGTGCCCAGTGGCGCGGCCGTGAAATCCAGATCTACGACGGAGGGACCGACGGGTTCATGCCCTACAAGAATGTCGGCCAGGACAACGACCACCGTTCCACGACCGGATACCTGTTCCGAAAATTCATCTCCGAAGACAACAAGATGAACTATACCAGCATCCTGAGCGGACAATACTGGATTGAAATGCGGCTCGCGGAGATCTACCTCATCCGCTCGGAAGCCGAGGCCCGCCTGAACGAATTCAAAAAGGCCTATGACGACCTTAACGCCGTCCGCGACAGGGTGGGCATGCCCGCCCTGCCGGTCCAGGCGAACTGGGAAGACTACCTGAAGGACCTGATGAAAGAAAGGGTCTGCGAACTGGGTCTGGAAGGCCACCGCTACCATGACCTGATCCGCTGGGGGAAAGCGCAGGAGGTGTTGGATGGGAAACGGCTGCACGGCATCCAGGTGACTCCTACGGCCGGCGGATACACCTACGAGCGCATCGAATGCGACCCGCAGGACCGTCATTTCCCGGCCAAATACAACATTTTCCCCATCCCGCAGGGAGAACTGCGGGACAACACCCTCTGCACCCAGAATGAAGCCTGGCTCTAACCCTATTCCAATCAGATGCTTATGAAACATTCCATCTATATGGCCGCCCTGGGACTCCTGCTCCTGGGAGCCTGCGCCAAGGAAGTGCACCAGGAAGCCAGTGATAACGGGAATCTCC
>Ga0247609_10006557_pt1 | contig 11193 bp, 4 predicted proteins | sample 172DNAGHGlowgp2_FD_193487 | JGI IMG/M metagenome (GOLD analysis project Ga0247609, IMG submission 193487) | Sheep rumen microbial communities from Palmerston North, Manawatu-Wanganui, New Zealand - 1728 DNA GHGlow gp2 | ecosystem: Host-associated > Mammals > Digestive system > Stomach > Rumen ... | reverse complement strand
TAGAATCCCCCCCCCCCCTATAAGATCACTGCAGCCTTTTATTGTATCTATCGCAGATTCAATATTATACTTTACTGACTGATTATTTTGAGTTCCTAATACATATAAATTTTCTGTATTAGTTGTTTCTGTAAGTTGATCAATTGTTTTCATAATATTTTATTTTTAAGCTTGATCTTTTATATATTCTAATGTAGTACTGGTTGCATCAGATTGGAATGTTACTGTAGTTGTAATATCCTGTCCAAAAGAATAACCAGTTACTGTTGGATATATAATAGTTCCGCCACGAGGACTTGATTCATTCCAAGTTACTACTAGAGATACCTTTGTTTGGTCTGAGGCATCTAAAGCAAATACACCAGATCCAAATGTTTTAAGGTCATCTAAGAAATAATATACATCTTTACCAACAAGATCATTTATATCTGCACCTTCTCCACTAACTGTTGCGTATACAGTAAAGTTTCTGGAATATGTGTCTTTATAATATCTAAAACTTAAAGTAGAAGAGGTAGATAGAGTTTCACTATTAAGAGTTGCACTAGTTGTATACCCAGCTAAACTCCCCAAAGTTGCTGAAAAAGTTTTATCTCTAGGTATATTAACAATTACTTTACCTGTAGAGTCTGTAGATACTGTTCTCGGATTAGTCTCACCTTCTATATTAATCGTTATAACTCTTCCAGATAAATCAAGATTAGGATCATCTGAAGTAACTAAAAATGTAGTCTCTTGTTTATCTTCGGCTTCTGTTAATGCAAGAATCTCATCTATGGCTGTTGTTTGTGTTACGTGTGAAGAATTCCATGCTCCTGTATGAGTGAATATAAATTTATAAGCATTCCCCTCATATAAACAGAAATCTCCAACTTGATATGTCTTAGTGGGATCAAAGTCTTCAATTCCACATGCATTAACTATACCATTAACTTTAGATTCAAGTGTTCCTAAATTATATCTTACAGTTTCATTATTTTGAGAACATACTGTATAAAAATCTTGAACACTATCATATTCTGATAATTGTGATATTTTTAAATCCATAATATTTTAATTTAAATTTTATTTGCTAAAAAATGGAACTACTAATAAAGCCTTAGCTTTCTCTCCATATAGTGTTCTCCACACCCTATAACCACCTGCCCAATTGTATCCCATACTACCACTTTGAATACTACTCCAGGTATCTTTATAATCTAGAAAATTTATATTAGAGTATCCTATTTTATTTAAAGCACTAGTAATTGTAGATGGAGTAGTAGTATCATTATTATAAATTATTTTCATTTGAGCTACAGTACCTATATAACCTTTAAGTAATTCCCCATTTACTTCTATACTTTGATTACATGCAAACATAGCGGCAGGACTATAACATCCTAAGTTTGAAGTAAAGGGATCATTTAACATATAATAAGTCTGATTTCTTCCATTATATTCAGTAGTAGTATTAGTAGAGACATGAGGATATTCAACACCCCTAGTACTCCATTGTTTACTAGCAACTTCAGTAGCTAATCTTTCACTAGTTAGGTCTCTACATCTTACATAATAATCACAACCAGCATTAGCTAATTCTTCTGTACAAACATGAATATATGGATAAGTACTTTTCATAGTATTATCTAGAGTAGCAATAAATTCTGTAGTTATTTCTGTTTCTTCCCATGTAGTACCATTAACTAAAAATATACCATAACTTACATTTCTATAGTCTAAATTAATAACATTTGTATCTAAATTAGTTAAGATAGTACTATTAGCTGGTTTTCTGTATGTATTATTTCTAGGAACAATACCAGTAGAATTAATAATATAAGTAGTATATTTTATAGCATTATTAAAAGTAGCTTTTCCTGTATTATCTATAGTAGCTGTTAAGGCTTGTTGATTAGATTCATTAAATATAGTAAATTCTGATCCAGTAAAATCGGATAAATTATTAGTAACTATATTAACTTCGACAGTACAAGTTTCAGTCTGTTCTAATTGATAAGGGATGTTTATATATCTATCACTTAAGGCTGCTTTTATGTTTAGGTAATTTTGAACAATATAGCTTCCATAAGGTTGAGGATATATGTCGTAAGTTAATCCTTTTCTAATCACAGTTTCAGCCTGACCTAATGAATCTGTAGTTAAGTTTCTAGGATTTGGTTCTCCTTCTACATATACTAATATTGTTTTATTCCCCAAGTCACTCAATCCACTTATACTTATGGTAACTTTCTCATCTAGCCCTTGAAATTCTTGAAATATACTAGCTTCTTCTACTTCATTAGGATTCCATGCTCCAGCTGGGTGTAATTGTATAAATTTATATATCTTATTCTGATACTGAACAAATTGACCAGGATAATATATTTTACTAGTACTAAACTGTTCATGTAAATTTCCTATATAGTTATATACATTTTGCAATTCAGTATTTAAATTTGTTAAATTATATTTTACTGTTTCACCCCCCCCCCTAGATACTGGTACATACGTATTAGTATCAAGAGTGGTTATTTCATTTAATTCATCTATTGTTTTCATAATATTTTAATTTTTAATATAAAGTAACTGAAAAATTAAGGAACTGAAAAGAATGGAACTACTAAGAGGCTACTAGTCTTGCTGCCGTAGCTGCCGTCCCAGTAACCTCCTGAAGCCCAATACCAAGAACGAGTAGCATTGGCCTGGGAACTACTCCAGGTATTGGTGGAATTGAAATTAATATTAGAATACCCTAATTTACTTAAAGCATTTATAATCATAGTTCTATTACCAGTATTCCCATAAATTATATCCATTTGACCTCTAGTACCAATAAATCCAGTCATCCCATGAAAACGTTGCGAAGTAGCAAAAATAGCAGCAGGACTTTGTATACCTAAATTAACAGAATCATAAATCATATAGTAGGTATTAGTACGTCCTATAAAATCTGTAGTACTATTAGAAACATGAGATAAACTTATATTAGAAGTAGTCCATTGTTTAGTAGTGGATTCAGTAGCTATTCTTTCACTAGTTAGGTCCCTACATCTAACATAATAATCATTACCAGTATTTGCACAATCTTCTGTATTAATATGAAGTAATGGCCATGTATTTTTCTTATCACTATCTCCCGAATCTGGTCCTTCCCATGATCCAATTTCTATCTCAGTACCATCATTTTTTACTATAAAAATACCATAATTTTGTTTAATTAATCTGTAACTAATTCTTAGTGTTTCATAATTAGTATTTGGAATTATATTAAGATTATTTTCTATACTGGTATTTGTATATTTTCTATTATTGATAGTAAATATATTAGAATTTTGGTCATGAAATATAGGAATTGTATAAGATCTCCAAGGCGCTATTCCAGTTAAAAAAGTATATATAACTTTCCCATTTTCTTCTACACCATTAGAACTCATCCACATATTTTCAGTTCCATCTTCTAGCATTATTAGAGTTCTATCTACAAAATCATTAAGAACTCCTCCATTAGATACACTTAATTCTATAGTAATTACACTTGTTCCTTCCCATTGTCTAGTATATACAAACTGTAGTGTTCTTTGAGATAATGATGCTTTTATGTTTTTATAAGTTCCAGGAGTATAATATCCAGCTTGACTTGCAACACTAGCACTATATATTCTTCCTTTTGCTATACTAATACTACCAAGTCCATCACTATTACATAGAATTTGTGCTGTTCCTCCATCTGAAAATGTTAAATTTACATTATTTTGAAGTATAGTAGGACTTGTATTATTATCTGAAGTTAGAATTTGTACATTTAATGTTTCTGTACTTCCTGTTCCTTTTATAGCTTGGAGTTCTGAGAATATTGAAGTTTCCTCTAATTTTCCATTTAAACTATCCCCTGCGTAAATATTTTCAGTTACTCTATATATTTTATTATTTAATTTTATATATGATCCTATATAATAATTATTTAGTGAGGAATATTCTAGAATCTCCCCCCCCCCTATAAGATCATTACATTTATTTATTTTATTTTCAACCAATTCAAGATTATATTTTACTGATTGATTATTTTGACTTCCTAATACATATAATCCTTCTGTATTAGTAGTTTCTGTAAGTTGATTAACTGTACTACTCATATTAATATCTTCTCATTATTTTCGGTTACTATATGTTCATTATTTTCTGTAGTTAGGTATCTCACAGCTCCAGTACAATAATATGAACTAATTGTTTTAAAGGTTTCTCCAATTTTGTCATATAGGCCTGGGTAATTATCGGATTTTCTTCTTACAGGTACATAATTAGCTAAAGTATCCCCATTACTACCTTTAAGAACACATCCATATAGTTTAGCCATTGTTTTACTATCAGAATCACCAAACAAAGTAACATTCCCTATAGTACTTAAACTAGATGATGCTCCAGTAATTTCGGATTTATTTATATAAAACTTGTCATTAGTTACATCAGCTTCATATAACCTCTCTACTCCATCTGTCATATAAGAATTACCACTAACAAAATTTATATTTTCAAATTTCATGCCGCTTGTGTCTCCTTTAAAACCAGAATCCCTATTACCCATAACTACAAGATTATTAGTTGGTTTAAGAATATAGGCTGCATCAATTAAGATATAAGAGGCATTAGAAATTTGTGTATCTATAATATTTACTCTATCTGACATAATCCAAGGAACTATATCATAAGTAGTAAGGTCTATATCTCTATTATTTAAATATTCATACCAAGTTTTTAATTTTGAAACTAAAGTAGGCCAGGCTGTTTTGTATAATTCTAGTATACTCTGATCATACCAATAAGATTCACCAGTGCCTACATATATATAATCATAATCATCAAAGTCAAATGTTTTTTCAGTTATTGTAGGTGGTGTAAGTTCATGAAAGTGTAAAGAATTGCTTTGACTTTCTTCTACATCATAAGCAATATTAGGAGTAGTGAGTGTTAGTTTATCTACATTTCCAGTTGTTATAAGATTTGAGTCTATAGTTGTTCTCTCTGATTCTAATATCCATTGAGATATATTAATTGAACCTAATAATACTGGTTTTTGTACATCAGATTCATCACTAGCATAACCTCCCTTCCCAAAATATCTAGACAGGACATCATAAGTAGTCTGAACTGTACTATTTCCTAAAGATATTCTGATTTTATTAAGCGTATTTCCTGTAGTTCCAAGAATATCACTGCAAATATAATAAGCATCAATTCCAGGACATCCAGTAATTATAACTCCATTAATATTAGTTTTGCTAGAGTTATTTATATTTATACTATTTAAGTTAGAATTGTTTACTAATTTTAATTTCATAGCATTAATTTTAGAAAAGATTAATCCCCAATAAAACTAAATTCAGAAATATCAGGGATTAATCTATTTGTTTTATAATTATTTTAAATAACTAAAGTAGTTATACTATTATTTCCTACTATTGTTATTTCTTCAGGATTTATAAGTCCATATAAGTTAGCATAAGTCAAAGAACTACATCTACTCAGGTCTATAGCTACATTATTAGAGTTACAGTTAGAGAATGCATTTTCCTCAATTCTTGTTAATCCAGTGCACAAAGAGAAATCGATAATCTCTAGGTTATCATTTCCTGAGAAAGTATATGCACCAAGTTTAGTAACAGAGCTTGGGAATTTTATAGCACTTAAATTACTACAACCTAAGAAAGTAGCATTAGCAGCAGTATTATCTGTAGAAAAGTTAAGGTTAGTTAACTTATCATATAAATCGCTTAAGTTAGTTATTTGTGTATTATTTTGAAGTATAGTTCCAAGTGATGTTATAGCTACGGCCTTTGCTTGAGTTATACCAACACTATCTCCAAATTCTTCACTAATAGCTGATCTAAAAGCTAAATCAATAAAAGGAACATATTCTTCTTTAAAGTCTATAGTAAGTCCAAGAATATTACCACTAGCAGCAAATTTTCTTAATATTTTTTCTCTAGAGGCTCGATATACACAGTTCGACCATATATGACCAATTAATCCACTAGTTGAATCCAAGCTTGTTCCTACTTTGTCAATCATAGCAGCCAAATCCTCAACAACTTCTGGCTTGACTATCTCCACAATAGTTGTGTCTTGTCTAATATCTACATGTATAAGATTAGGAGCATTAGATACTATACTACTTGTTCCTGTAAATGTTTTTTTATCTACTAAATCATTTACTACAATTGAAGTTAGCGCATTTGAAGACTCTACAGAAAGACCGGTACTTTCAAGATTTATAGGATCTACTATATTTATTGTAGTTGGTGTTCCTAAGTGTAATTCTTCAAGTTTAGAGTTAGTTCCTATGATAGCATTTACAGTAGTTCCAACCATAGATAAAGTTCTGTAATTAGTTTTAGACTCACTTATATCAATGTCAGTATTTAATCCAGTACAATTATCAAGATTTAGGCCTTCAACATTAATTAAGTAACTAGCAATATTATAAACAGTAGAAGACGTACCATTTCCACCATTTAAACTAGTAAGTTGACTTATAGGAAGCGCTGGAAGTTGAGCTGCTAGTTCTGCAAAGTTTATAGTTCCAGTTGCTTTCTTTAATTCAAGTGATGAAAAGTAGTATTGTTTAGCGTGTTGTATTCCATATCTATCTAAAACCTGGAATAAGATATCATTCGTACTATTTACTAAAACATCGACTATCTTAACTAATGATAAATTAATAGGAGTAGCTTGAGTAATTGAACTATTTTTCCAAGTAGCGGCATACATTAAAGTAGGATTTAACTCTACTTCTGGAAGCTGTTTTACAACTAACTTAAATTGATTATTTCTATTCTTTCCATCAGCATAGTTAGAATCAACTCTTTCTATGTATCTTGAATCAGAATTAGCTAATGTCCAGAAGTTTCCATTATCAATAAAGTTTCCGTTATAATTACTTGGAGAGAATTCAACATCAAAGATATAAGTTGCATTAGCCTTAAGTTGGTATACTCCATTAATATATTCGACTACCTCAGTATCAGTAGAAGGATCAAAGTTAGACAAGTTAATAGTTGCTTCACTAGGATATGATCTCTTAAGAATTGTCATATTTCTTTCAGCTTCACCAGTCTTTTGCTCTCCACTAAATTTCTCTACTTTGATCTTAAAACTATAATTATCACGGTCATCCTCAGTTACAGATAATGCACCAGTATAGCAGTTTAATACTAAATTCTGATATAAAACCTCTGGATTATTTATATCATTGGCTTTAATAACTGTATCTTGTAAACTTGGATTTTCATTAGGTACGAGTATAGACCAGATATAAATAGGATTTCTATCAATTAATGGGAAACCAGAAGCACTTAAAGTAGCATTTGTTCCTTGTAATACTCTAATAGTTCCGTTTTGGTCTACATCAGTATTTGAACCTACAGCTGAAATAACAACACCACCAGTAGCACAGTCAATACATAAAGTACTACCAAGTCTGAAAATATCATCACCGAAAGCATTCATTAATAAGTTCATTTCTTCTGATGTAAACGAACCATCTGGATTACCATATGAATCAACTCCAGTTCCAGAAGCTACTATATAACCAGTTAATCTTCTCTTTGCAGGTGGTATCTTTGCTATATTTAATAAATCTGATACTTCAAATACTCCTTCTGGTCCTAAAGCATTACCATTGATATTAGTATAAGTTAAGCTATAATTTTCCCAAATACTAGAATATGGAGTTTCATTCTGTTCAGCTTCTTCTATTAATACAGCTTCTTCAGCGGCAATAGCTCTAACCCAATCAACAATTAATTTTTTAGTTCCTAAATCAGAACCCATACTAGCAAATAATAGATTTCTTAATGTAGTAGGTACAGTAGATTGTTCTATACTCATTATAGATTCTGTGGTTACTACAGCATATATTGAACCCATTAAGGCCTGATCTGTTAATTCTTCTAATTGAACCATAGAATTAACAGTACCAGAAATAGGATCAGTAGGAATACTAGCTAATCTTGCCCATCCACCAACTACTCTTTGATAATACCTAGTTACCTCTTGTGCACCAGAAGTTGTAGTCTTATACCAAGAAATACTACAGTTATTGTTATTAGTAATTGAACATCTATCCATACTCATAGTAACAATAGTAGTAGGTAATTCAGCAATAGTTATATTAGAACCGTTAGCTGGATTAAAGTTTGTCATACTTGTTCCTGCAGCATACAACTCTTTTAAGGACCCCAAACTATTAAAGTTAATATTTCTTAAATAGTTTAAACCCTGTATATTTAAATATTCTACTTTAGTTAGATATTCAACACCATTAATGATATTTAATGTACTATATCTATTAAATATACCAGAATTCATTTGTTCCTTAGTTATTCCAACATTAACTTTTCTTAAATAAGTACCAGTTACATCATCATAGGTTTTTGATAAATCTAAGTCAGCTGCCATAAATTGAGCTATATCAGAAAAATCAATTTCTTCAAGTTTATTAGCGGCAAAAACGTGAAGCGGGTTATTTAATTGTAATGCTCTATTTATTACTAACGTTCTAGATTCCCCTTTTGAAACTTGTAATCCAGTAAGGTCATTAGAGATAGAAGTACCCCAACCTAAGAAAGAATCAGCGCCTACTTTAAGTGTAATACTGTGAACTTCGGATTGACTTGGATCATAAGGAATTTCAGTACGTACATTAATGGTTTTAGAAGTATATTCACCACAAACATTAACAGCATCAAAATAATCATAAGAAGTCTTTAAGAACCAGTGTCTATGTGATGTTCTGTCTCCTTGTAAATTTATAAGTTGGTTATAATCTAAGTATTTTGTTATACCAGATTCATTATAAAGAGCTTGTGACCAGTAATTAGCATATTCATTATCAAAGAATTCACTCATCTTTATATAATTCCAACCAGCTCTGTATAATGCTGCATCCATAGTTTTTACGTCAGCTTGGAATTGAGGACATTTTTCTAATCCATCCCATAACCAACTACTATGAATCATTCCACCAACATAACCTCTACCACTTAAAGCAAATGATCTATCAGTACCAGGAGCTATAGTAGTTCTAGTTGTCATAGGTTCCAAATTACAGCTACCAGTTTGATAAAGACCACATTGCATATCAACGTCCCACCATTTAGGCAACCAACCATTCCAAGGTTTATTATCTACTCCATATTCATAATTACCACTATTTGGATCTATAATAGTATCATAAGTAGTAAGTTCCATATTTCTAACAAGAGAGTCAGAACAACAGTTTCTTAACATCAAACAGTAATAAGCAGCAAAATGCCATCTATTAATACAAGTTCCATATAATTGATTAAAGGCTTCTTGATTTCCCTGCATTGCTGATTCAATATCAGTTCCATATTTATTTGGTCCCTTAGTATTACAAACAGGAGATAAGAAGGTGTCATAGAATAATTTCCACTCTTGTTCTATTAATTGTCCAGTTGGATCATCCTCTAACAAGTCATCTTCATCTGGATATACTAATTCAAACATTTTTCTACGAATCTTTTCACCTTTATCATCAACATCTTCCCATTGACTATCATCTAAGAATAATGTTAAATCATCAGTAGAAGTTAAGAGTTCCATTTGATGACATCCAGAATTATCCCAAAGTCTAGTTCCTGTTTTTGTTTTAAATTGAAATGGATCTGGATAACCATCTATATCTACCGAATCGTATATAGATCTCATTCCGCTTGTGAAATTAGACTTCTTTTCTTCCATAAGCACATATTGACCTAAGAAAGTGAATGGATCTTTATCAGTTTTTCTCCAAACTACTACACAAGGAATGCTATCAGGAACCATGTGTAAATTATATGGAAATGCCCAGTTTAATCCTCTTGGGTCATTCTCTGGACCATATTTAGCAGACATAATAGCCGGATATTCCTCATAAGCAAACTGTTCTGCTGGAGTTCTTAATACATATTGATTATCTATAGTTACTTTTGGAGCAACCTCATCGAATAATCTTAAGAAAGCACCATTATGAACACCAGAAGAATCCATATAGTTAGCTTGTAAACGGAATTTCTTTTCTGGAACATTACCTTGTCTAAATGCCCACCTATTCTTATTCAAAATCTTACCATCTCTATCATAACATACATTATTATTCTTATCTAATTTTACGTGAAGAGATGGAATAGGTTTATCAAGAGTAGACTGACCTGCATTTTTAAACTCTGCTTTATCACATCGCATATTTATAGCAGAATTATTAGGACTTACAACCTCAAGACCAGCAGTTATAATATGTTTTTCTCCCTTATTAATTAAATTATCTAAATCACCAGTAATTTTAACAGTAGTAATTGTTCCTTCTAATTTATCAACACTTATCTGTCTTGTATTAGGAGTATATATATCATTTTTAGCTACAAGTTGTGTAATATTAGTACCTGAATCAATAATATAGTTATTCAATTCACTATACATATTAATAAACGTATTATAAGTTCTGATATAATAAATCTTAATACCAGCATCACAACCTATAATAGTCGTATTTTCAGGTATAGTTCCACAAACACTAGATTCATTACCCTGATAATCTCTTACTAAAGCATTACCGAGTTCTATAAAAGTATTAGTAACAAAATCGTCATTCTCATCATATTCCTGACAAGCACTCATTACTCCATTGTTATAGATAAATACATAATTCTTAGTTCTATATGGAGATGCCTCAGTGCTTCCCTTAGGATAAACTACAAAAGCTAATTTTACTCTTTCATCACTCTTAAATTTAGCAGATATATTCATAGTTCCTAATCTACTTCTAAGAGTTGCCTCTGATGGTTTTATAACTAATTTGGTCTCGTCAGTTCCTATGTTAGCAAGAATACAGTCATTATTTGTTACATTAAAAGTTTCAAAATCAATCTCAAATACACAACCACTTTTATCAGCAGCGTCTACTGTATTTGTACCACCACCACTAAAAGGCCTGTTGTTAATTATTGCAGTAGATCCATTATTTAATACTAATGCATCATCTTTCCAGCCACTATTATCATTCCAAGCTACATTAAAAAATTCTGTATTATAACCTCTATTTGTCCAAGAAACTAATGTATCAGAAGGCTCATCATTACTTCTTCCTAATCCACTAAGCTTCATAGTCATTCCTTCAATAGTTTCATACAAGTTATTAGTATTTGCTATAATAGA
>Ga0247609_10006556_pt1 | contig 11195 bp, 9 predicted proteins | sample 172DNAGHGlowgp2_FD_193487 | JGI IMG/M metagenome (GOLD analysis project Ga0247609, IMG submission 193487) | Sheep rumen microbial communities from Palmerston North, Manawatu-Wanganui, New Zealand - 1728 DNA GHGlow gp2 | ecosystem: Host-associated > Mammals > Digestive system > Stomach > Rumen ... | reverse complement strand
CCTTCTTGGCAGCATCGTAAGACTTGAGTCTCATCGGAGAGAACCAAGTCTGGAACTGCTGCTCGCTGACGTTGCCATGGAACATCTCCATGCAACGCTGCCACAATATCTGTTCGTTCTCAGTCACGTATGTATATATATATATAATGTATAAGGAATGCCGACTTCCGTCCGCATCAAAACCCGTTCTATTTTTTTGGCGAATTCGAGTGCAAAGGTACTAAAAAATCTTCAAATCGCCAAACTTTTTCGTTTGGCCCCAAAAGTGTTCAAATGCCTAACTTCTTGTAATTCAACAAACGGCACAAACAAAGCAAAATGTGCACACGATGTCCCTCTTGACTTTTTCTAACACACTGATACACAACGCCTTTCGCGTTTTACTTTTCAGTTATTCATTATTAACTCTTAATTATTAGCTCTTAATTATTAAATTGTTACTACATTCTTCCTCACCCGAAATCCGCTTCATACTATTTCGCAAAAATCTAAATAAAGACAAATTCCGCTTAAAGTTAAAAAACTTACTTTTTACCACAATAAAACGCCCCACATTTTCGTTTTTAATACAAAAAGCATTCAATCTTCAACTTTTAAACTTTTAACCCTTCCTCCTTCTCAATTCCCCACCCTTCCACCCTCTGCCTATGGAACAAACATTACCCCTACCACTCTTTCAACCAAGCACAGCTGTTCTGGCAAAGATACGTCAGTTTGCCCGCACATATCGCCCGCAACCGTACATCAGCTTAGCGTTAGCATAGCCCGTAATTTGGAAGTTGAGATTTGAAATAATCCATTTTGAATACTCAATTTTGAATCACGAATTTATAAAATTTGAATTCACCATGCTTTCCCCCTCTTTGCTCGCTGCCAACTTCGCCAATCTCGAAGCCGAGATGGAGTGGTTCAACAAAAGCTCAGCCGACTGGCTCCACATCGACGTCATGGACGGCGTCTTCGTGCCCAACATCTCCTTCGGCTTTCCTGTTCTGAAACACGTGGCCCGTATCTGTCGCAAGCCGCTCGACGTACACCTCATGATTGTGCAGCCCGAGAAGTTTGTCGACGAAGTCAAGGCACTCGGAGCCTATCTGATGAACGTCCACTACGAAGCCTGCACGCACCTGCACCGCGTCATCGGCCAGATACACGAAGCAGGCATGAAGGCTGGTGTCACGCTCAACCCCGCCACACCCGTTTCTGTCCTCGAGGACATCATCTGCGACGTTGATCTCGTCCTGCTCATGAGCGTCAATCCTGGTTTTGGTGGACAGAAGTTCATTCCTCACACCTTAGAGAAAGTCAAAGAGTTGCGCCAGTTGATAAGCCGCACAAGCAGCAAAGCTCTAATTGAAGTAGATGGAGGCGTCAACATGGAGACAGGCAAACAGTTGAAAGAAGCTGGAGCCGACGTCCTAGTAGCCGGCAACGCCATCTTCCGCGCCCCTGACCCAGCAAAAGCCTGCGAGGAACTGGCAAATTTGTAAAGCTTACACACAAAACACACGGCGCGTTGGAAAAATCCACATATAGATTTACTAAAATCCACGTGTGGATTTCAACAAATCCACGTGTGGATTTCAACAAACCCTCGTGTGGATTTTGGAAAGTCTTCGCGTGGATTTTATTGACTTGAAATATTATGATTGTCCAACACCCGATGCTATGGTGCGCCGTCGCTTTGATGGCGGGCACTGCCATTGGGCTGTACTTTCCCCTCCCCTACTATTTGCCGCTATTTATTCTAGCAGTCATTGCCTGCACCTTCACGAAGGGAACCCGTCATCTCCACGATGTCCTGACGCTTCTCGTATGGCTCCTACTGGGTTGCAGCAGGGCAGCTCTCGTTTCTGATTACGACACGAAATCCGCTTGGCAACAAAACATCGAAGGAAAAGCAAAGGCTGTGCAAACGGCTTTAATAAAGAGATTGGAGACATCGGGCGTGTCGCCCCAGACACTTGCACTCACAGAAGCCTTGGTGATTGGCAAGAAGGACGACCTGAGTCGCGAGACAAAACAAGCCTACCGGCAGGTCGGAGCGAGTCATTTGCTGGCCTTGAGCGGGATGCATCTCGGTATTATCTATGGCTTCCTATACATCATCTTCATCCATTGGTTCCGTTTTAGCCAGTGGCGTTGGCACGCACTACCAATCATATTATTATGTCTGTGGGGCTATGCCTTGGTGGCAGGAATGCCGGTTTCGCTGGTGAGGGCAGCCCTGATGCTCAGTATCCTCACCATCTTTTCCTTGATGGAATACGACACCGATCCTTTGCACCCCTTGGCTTTAAGTGCCATCATTATCCTGTTGATAGCGCCCACGGAACTGCTAAGCATCAGTTTCCAACTGTCGTTCGTTGCAGTCTTCTTCCTCTTGGCACTTTGGAGGCCAATATACGAGATGTTTCCCAAGATGCCTTGGCTGGTGAGGCTGTTCTGCGTGTCTTGTGTCGCAAGCTTCGGCACGATGCCTCTCGTTGCCTATTACTTCCACCAAGTGCCTCTGTTTGGTCCTGTGCTGAGCATCATCCTCATACCTCTGACCACGCTCATCATCTACCTGACAATTATCACGATACTTCTGCCTGTCGCACCGATGGCTTGGCTCTTGAATCACGTCGAAGCCTTACAACAGCGTATTATCGAGCTTTCTGGCAACATTCCCTTTGGACAACTGACTGATGTCTATCCCGACAAAATCCTTATCTCTATGATATACGGGGCGATGATAATAGCCATCATTCGCCTGCGGACAAGGGAAGACCAGTAGTAGCAGCCTCTTCTTCTTTGGTTCGCTTCACTATATCGTACCTGTCCCAAAGTGTCGAGTCGAAACCTGCATTATCGACAGCACGGAGGATATTATCGCCTACGGCACCCGATGAAGCAGCAAGTCCGTCGTCCTGCACGTTGAATATTACCCCTTTGTACTTCATCTTCTCGTTGCCTCCCTCGAAAGCAAGATTGTTTACTGACGCAAAACCTTGAGAGTAGTCGTAGCTCATCTGAAAGCTGATGTCGGTGGGTTGCCTGTGCCAATTCACGTTCTGAAAAGCATTCTCCACCTTTCCCTCGAAGCGAAGCAAGCGAAGTGACTCGGCATCCACAAAGGCGGTTCCCACTATGTGACGTCTTTCCGACAAATACTCCTCACGCCATTTGGAGCGCGCCTTCTCGTTCAAACGGAACGTGATACGATACATTTTTTCACCCTTGCTGCCGAAAAGCGGCTCCAAATCTACGTCATAGTATTTCCTTGTCGCAGAAAGATTATAGAGCGGCTTGATGGCTTTCTCCCAATAATCGCTCATGAAGGCAGACGGCCCAATTTCCGTTACCTTCTGTATATTGGTGAGCCTCAACTCCATACGACTGATGTTGCCTTCGTAGTTCAGGCCCGTCCGTCCGCTCAGCATCTCCTCTTCCCGAAGGTTTACTGCCGAGCGAGCTGTCATCAGGCTTTCTATCAAGTAGGAATCCTCTTCGTTCTTCAACAATGTCCGCATGAAATAGCCCTGTCTGTCCTTCTTGTGTTTTGAGAAGTCTTGCTTGAGGTTGTTTATCACCTGCTTCAAGATGTCCAACTCATCAATGGGTACCACCTCAACTTCTTTCAGGGCCGAGCTGAAAGGCTTTAACTGGATGACCAGCGGCACTTCGGAGGCTTTTAACTTTAGCTTTTCAAAGCCTACGAAACTGAAAGTCAAAACGTCCTGATTGGAGACAGACAAACGATAATCGCCCTCGATGTTAGTCAACGCGCCCCTGCCCTTCTCCACATAAATGGCAGTATACGGCAAAGGCTCTCCCGTCTCGGCATCCACGACACGACCTTGCAGCACGAAGTCCTGCGCTTGCGCTCCTGTCGAGCATAAGGTAATGAAAAACAGGACTATAAGGCAGGCTAAATGTCTCATGACGGATTATCTGTATAGAATCGTTCCTGTAATTATAACGCACAAACAGGCGAAATGTGATAGGACGAAGCGTTAATCATCTTAAGAACTCAAAATAAATTGCCGGCATAACGTGTGTAAATTGCAAACTTAACGTGTTGTGTTGGCAAACTTAACGTGTTATGATTGCAAAGTTAGCGTGTTAAGTTTTGATTTTAACTGTGCCACGTTTTCTTCGCTTTAGTCGTTCGAGAGGTCGGCGAGCATTTGGCGATAGACAGAGAAGACTGTGCTCTTGCGGATGAAGCCCACGAAGATGCCTTCTTCATCCACAACGGGAAGCGTCCATGCACCTGTTCTATCGAAGACGGAGACGACGACATCCATCGGATCATTCACGGAGAGCTTGGCTTCGGGCTGCTTCATGAGCTCCGACACAGCGAAGTTTCTGTACAGTTCTGTGCGGAAAACGAGGTGCCTGATATCGTCCAAATAAACGGCTCCGACGAACTGCATCTGCTTGTTGACGACGGGAAAAACGTGGTTCTTGCTGTTCGAGACTTGCGTGGCAACGTCGCCCAGGTTCATGTCCGGGTAGAGGACGTGGTCGTAATGCTGTATGACGCTATCCATGCTCATGAGGGTCAGGATGCTCTTGTCCGTGTGGTGGGTCAGCAGTTCGCCTCTTTGCGCAAGCCTCATCGCATAAATGCTATGGGGCTCGAAATACTTGATTGTGAGGTACGAGCCTGTAGCTACTATCATGAGCGGCATGAAAAGTGCGTAACCTCCCGTCAGTTCGGCGATGAGGAAGATGCCTGTCAGGGGTGCGTGCATCACACCGCTCATCAGTCCGCACATGCCCAACATGGCGAAGTTCCTTTCCGGAATGTCGATGCCCAGCACATCGTACATGTTCCAAAGACGGCAGAAAATGAAGCCACAGATGCAGCCCAGGAACAGACTAGGCGCGAAGATACCGCCACAGCCTCCGCCTCCGTTGGTCGCCGTAGAGGCAAACACCTTGAAGACGACTATAAGAAAGAGGTAGATGAGCAAGTGGTTCGAGCCATAGAAGAGCGACCTATCCATCGCAGTATCCCAGTCGGCTTGTCCGTTGCCGTTAAGCAAAAGGGTGATGAGGTCGTAACCTTCGCCGTAGAGTGACGGGAAGAGATAGATGAGCAGACTCAGCATGGCGGCTCCCAAAAGGAATTTCTTGTAGCGGCCCTGCAGCTTGCGGAAGATGCCTTCAAGGAAGTTCATGGTCCTCGTAAAGTAGAGCGCCACCAGTCCGCAAACGATGCCGAGGGCCAGATAGGCAGGGATGCGATTGACTGTGAAAGCGTCTTGCAGGTGGAACTCGAAGATGGGATTGGTGCCGGAAACGGCGAAAGTGAGGCCCACAGCCGTGACGCTCGTCACGAGCAACGGCAGAAGGCTCGTCATCGTCAAGTCCAGCATCAGCACTTCGAGCACAAAGACGAGACCGGCTATCGGGGCTTTGAAGATGCCGGCAATGGCTCCGGCTGCTCCGCAACCAACAAGGAGCATCATGTACTTGTTGCTCAAACGGCAAAGCTGACCGAGGCTGCTGCCTATCGCACTACCTGTCAAAACAATAGGTGCCTCCGCTCCGACACTGCCGCCAAAGCCAATCGTGATGGCAGAAGCTACCACGGAAGTCCAAGTATTGTGGGGCTTGATGCGGCTTTGCTTGCGTGCGATAGCAAAGAGAATCTTGGTAACGCCGTGACCGATATCGTCTCGTACGATATACTTAATGAAGAGCATTGTCAGCCAAATGCCGATGACGGGATAGACGAGATAGAGCCAGTTGGCGCCAGTCTCAACGAACTCTTGCGTCAAGAGGTCTTCAATCTGTCCGATTATCCACTTCAAGAGCAGTCCTGCACAAGCTGTGAAGATACCAACCAGCAAGCTGATGAGCAAGACGAAACTGCCCTCGGAGAAGTGTCTGCGGCGCCAACGTATAAGCCATGCTATGAAGTTACGACAATTCACCTTTCTCCTATTATCTACATTTCTTATTTCCTTATTATCCGTATCTGCCCGTCGAAACCAATCTTTATGATTTGGCTGGGCTTCGACTTGCTTGTATCATTCTGTCGAGACAGCATTACGAAGTCGACGCCTTGCTTTATCTCATCAGATATCTCAGCAAAGCAAGCCGGAGAAGGCTCGCCGCTGATGTTTGCACTGGTGCTGACGATGGCTTTCTGAAAACGATAGCAGAGCTCGTGGCTGATGTTCTCTTTGGTAACGCGAAGCCCCACACTACCATCCTCGGCAATGAGGCTTGGTGCAAGACCTGTGGCACCATCAAGGATGAGAGTCAGCGGCTTGTCGGCAAACTCTATCAAGTCCCATGCCACATCCGGCACGCCTCGGACATATCGCTGCATCCGGTTGGCACTATCGACAAGGCAAATCATCGCTTTACTGTCCTCGCGCCGCTTCAGTTGGAAGATTCTACGGACTGCTTCCTCATTGCTCGCGTCGCACCCAATCCCCCATATCGTGTCCGTCGGGTATAGGATGAGACCGCCCTGCCTTAACGTCTGCACGGCAGTCTGTATGTCTTCTGCAATTTGTTTCTGCGTCATGTCTCTGTCTTGTATTCGCGCCACAAAGATACAGCTTTTTTAATGATTACAGCCAGGAAAGGACACATTTATTAAATAAAAGTGAAGAAAAGCAGGAAGGAAGAAACGAATTATCTGCAAGAGTGATGCACATTCCCCAAAAACTTTATACCTTTGCCCACAAATTACAACAAACAGACAAGCATGGAATCACTACGTCATCTTTTCAGAATAGGTATCGGCCCGTCCAGTAGTCACACGATGGGGCCGCAGTCGGCTGCAAAAATATATGTAAAGCGGCATCCCGAGGCCACGAAGTTCGATGTCGTCCTCTATGGCTCGCTGGCAGCGACAGGCAAAGGACACATGACCGATGTTGCCATCCTTCGCGTCTTGGAGGAGCAGGGCTCGGCAGTCATCCACTGGGAGCCGCAGACACGCCTGCCCTTCCATCCCAATGCTATGCGCTTTGCCGTCCAAGAGGCCGATGGCAGCCTGAGCGACGAATGGGTGGTCTATAGCATTGGAGGCGGAGCACTCTCCGAAGGCCCCAACGACACAGTGGAATACAAGCATGTCTATCCGCTGACCACGATGGACGACATCATGCATTGGTGCAACGAGACGGGATGTTCCCTCTGGGAATATGTCGAACGGAACGAAGGTCCTGAGATATGGGATTATCTTGCGAAAGTGTGGCAGGTGATGTGCGAGAGCGTGGAGCGAGGCATCAACCACGAAGGCGTATTGCCAGGTCCGCTGGGTCTGCAGCGAAAGGCTCCCATCTACTATACGAAAGCAAAGGGCTACAAGGCCAACCTGCAGAGCTCCGGACTTGTCTATGCCTATGCGCTGGCTGTCAGCGAAGAGAATGCTTCGGGCGGCATCATCGCCACAGCACCCACCTGCGGCTCGTGCGGCGTGCTGCCCGCCGTGCTCTACCATCTGGGGCATAACCACGCCTTTTCCGACGAACGCATATTGCATGCGCTGGCCACTGCGGGGCTTATCGGTAATCTGGCAAAGCACAATGCCAGCATCTCCGGTGCCGATGTGGGCTGTCAGGGCGAAGTGGGCGTAGCAAGCGCTATGGCTGCCGCCGCTGCCTGTCAGTTGTTCGGGGGCAGCGTGAATCAAATCGAGTATGCTGCCGAGATGGGACTCGAGCACCACTTGGGCATGACATGCGACCCTGTCTGTGGTCTCGTGCAGATTCCCTGCATCGAGCGCAACGCCTTTGCTGCTGCCAGAGCTTTGGATGCCAACTTCTATGCCTCCCTCTCCGACGGACGTCACCGTGTCTCATTCGACCGCGTCTTGCGTGTTATGAAACAAACAGGCCACGACCTTCCTTCGCTCTACAAAGAGACCTCAGAGGGAGGATTGGCTAAACTGTAAAGTTTCCCGCCTTAGAACTCGCTGGTGAAGTGGAAGCGGATGTGCTCGAAGTCTTGTTGAGCCATTTGCAGGACGTAGCCTGAGTCGGCAAGGAAGACGTCGCGGCCTTCGCGGTCGCGGGCCATGTACTGATGCTTGCGCTTCTTGAAGGCATCGAGTTCGGCTTCATAGCCCGGCATAGCTTCCACCCAGCAGGCTTTGTAGAGGCTGATAGGCTCCCAGCGGCACTTGGCGCCGTATTCGTTCTCAAGGCGGTACTGGATGACTTCGAACTGAAGTTGTCCGACCGTTCCGATGACTTTGCGATTGTTGAACTGATTGATGAAGAGCTGTGCCACACCTTCGTCCATGAGCTGATTGATGCCTTTCTCCAGCTGCTTGGTCTTCATGGGGTCGGCGTTCTCGATGTACTTGAACATCTCGGGCGAGAAGGACGGCAAGCCGCGATAGTGCAGCAGTTCGCCTTCCGTCAGCGTATCGCCTATCTTGAAGATGCCGTTATCGGGCAGTCCGACAATATCTCCTGGCCAAGCCTCGTCGATGGTTTCCTTGCGCTGCGCCATGAATTGCGTGGGACTGGAGAAACGGAGCGTCTTGCCTTGACGAACATGCAGATAGGGTGCGTTGCGAACGAACTTGCCTGAGCAGACTTTGCAGAAAGCGATGCAGGAGCGATGGTTCGGGTCGATGTTGGCCGTTATCTTGAAGATGAAGCCCGTGAACTTCGGCTCGTCTGGGCTGACAGTTCGCTCCTCGGCTTTCGTTGGACGAGGATAAGGGGCGATACGAACAAAGCAATCCAACAGTTCCTGTACGCCGAAGTTGTTCAAGGCTGAGCCGAAGAAGACGGGCGCCACGTCGGCATCGAGATAGGTCTGAACGTCGAACTCCGGATAGACGCCATCGACGAGTTCGAGGTCTTCGCGAAGTTTTTCTGCGTCGCGCTCCCCTACCCGCTCGTCGAGTTCCTGACTGTTGATATCGACCTCCACCTTCTCCGTCACTTTCTGCTTGTCGGGCGTAAAGAGGTTGAGGTTCTGCTCGTAGATGTTATAGACGCCCTTGAACTTAGCGCCCTGGTTGATGGGCCAAGAGAGGGGACGCACGCTAATCTGCAGTTCTTCTTCCAGTTCGTCGAGCAAGTCGAAGGGGTCTTTGCCTTCGCGGTCCATCTTGTTGATGAAGATGATGACGGGCGTCTTCCTCATGCGGCAGACTTCCATCAGCTTTCGCGTCTGAGCCTCAACGCCCTTGGCACTATCGACCACGATGATAGCGCTATCGACAGCCGTCAAGGTGCGGAATGTGTCCTCGGCAAAGTCCTGGTGACCTGGGGTATCGAGAATGTTTACCTTGTAGCCATCGTAATCGAACTCCATTACGGAGGTTGTTACCGAGATGCCGCGCTGCTTCTCGATTTCCATCCAGTCGCTCGTTGCTGTCTTGCGTATCTTGTTGCTCTTCACGGCACCAGCCACCTGAATCTGTCCGCCGAAGAGGAGCAGTTTCTCGGTCAGCGTTGTCTTGCCCGCATCGGGGTGCGAGATGATGGCGAAGGTGCGACGACGGGTTATTTCCTGATTCACTCTACTATCTATTATTTATTATCTATTAACTTAAGCAGTTCGCTTATCGGCTTCAAGGCGGCTTGAGTGCTTGCTGAGAGTTCCTTGCCTTGCATTCGGAGCAGCGTGGCTCCGTAGAGGGCATCAATGCAGTTCTCCATCTCATGCTTGTCCTTGTTGTTGCCTTGAGTGCGCAAAGCCACGATTTGCGGCAGAGCCTTGTAGTAGGCAGACTTGTACTCGTGCTCGTCGCTGTCGGCAAGGAGTTCCTTGTGGTGGTCTTCGAGGAGGTCGAGGGTGTTCTGCACGACCCGAAGATGCCCCGCCTGTTCCTTGCCTTCTTCCTTCATCATGCGTACCAGCGACTCGTACCACTCCTTCGCCTCTTTCATCTGCGCCTCGTCGTAACCAAAGCGCGGCAAATACTCCTTTGCAATCCTTTCGGTATCAAGGCCATATGCACGAATCAAGTCCTCCACCTGATACATATATATAAGGTAGGCACTGACACTTTGGCTTCTGAGTTTCTTTGCGATAAACATATTACCTGAACAGCGTATAGAAGAGTCCAACCGTCGATGCCGCCATGACCAAGAGGCCTAGCAAGCGGTTCAGGAGGCTGATGGTACTCATGTCGAAGCGCGAGCCAAGACGATTGAGCGCCGTCGTCAAGATGAGCCACCAGACTATTGCGCCACCTAACACACCTACATACCCGACAAGTTGCTCTACGGGATGCTCTGGCACGACAAACCCCACTCGAGCAAAAAGGGCGAGGAAGAGGAAGACAATCAGGGGATTGCTGACCGTAATGGCAAAGCCCGTGAAGGCATTGTGCCAAAGCGTGCCTCGCTTTCCTGTTGGCTTATGAGGCTCGGCAGGTTTCGTGTAGTAGGTATAGGCTCCGAAGCAGAACAGCAGAATGCTGCCCAGTATCTTGAGATAGAAGATTGTAGTGGGCTTTTCGATGAAATCCATCACGAGGCTCATGCCCAAACCCGTCATCACGGCATAGATAAGGTCACTCAATGCCGCTCCACAGCCCGTAGCAAAGCCGTACCAACGCCCTTTGTTGAGGGTGCGCTGAACAGTCAGCACCCCGACTGGCCCCATCGGTGCACTTGCCACTACTCCCACCACCATGCCTCTTACAGCAAGGTCGAGGGCATTCACAGATTCAATCCACATCATTTCGGGCGCAAATTTACAAAGAAATTAAGAAATAAGGAAAAAAACTCTAAACTCTAAACTCTAAACTCTAAACTTTTTTATATCTTTGTGCAGAAACTATGCGTTTTTCGTTCCCTCGCGACTCAAAACACGCAACTCTGCACTATAAACAGACTATAAACTCTAAACAATAAACAATAACCTATTTCATTATGGACAAAGTAAAACCTTACGTGATTGGTGTGGACCTGGGTGGTACCAACACCGTATTCGGAGTCGTTAACGCTCGTGGCGAGGTCGTTGCAGAGAACAGCATCAAGACGCAGCAGTACAAGACCGCCGAGGCTTTCGTGGAGGCTGGCGTAGCCTGCATGAAGCCCCTCCTGGATCAGATAGGCGGAGCCGACCAAGTGCAGGGCATGGGCATCGGCGCCCCCAACGGCAACTACTACAACGGCACCATCGAGTTCGCTCCCAACCTGCCTTGGGCTCACGAGGGCATCATTCCTCTGGCCGACATGTTCAACAAGGCAACAGGCATTCCCGTGAAG
>Ga0247609_10006555_pt1 | contig 11196 bp, 8 predicted proteins | sample 172DNAGHGlowgp2_FD_193487 | JGI IMG/M metagenome (GOLD analysis project Ga0247609, IMG submission 193487) | Sheep rumen microbial communities from Palmerston North, Manawatu-Wanganui, New Zealand - 1728 DNA GHGlow gp2 | ecosystem: Host-associated > Mammals > Digestive system > Stomach > Rumen ... | reverse complement strand
AATACCAAAAGGCCTACGAGACGGTGACACACGGCTTCCTGCTCGGCAGCGAGACGGCCTCCACCGTCAGCTCGCGCGGCGTCTATCAGTTCCCGGTGGTCGTTGAGGCTGCTGACAGTCCTAAGTCCAATCTTCATAAGCTGCATTATAACGGCCAGTGCTCGGGCTACGACGTACAACATTGTTCGTGGTCCAATCTGCCCGATGATGACTGGGCATGGCAGGATGATAAAGACTGGGTCATCGGTGAGTTTGTGTGGACAGGGTTCGATTATTTGGGAGAGCCTTCGCCATACGATGAATACTGGCCCTCGCGCAGCAGCTATTTTGGCATCTGCGACCTGGCAGGCCTGCCCAAGGACCGTTATTACCTCTATCGTTCCCATTGGAATAAACAGGAGCACACAATCCATCTGTTGCCACATTGGACATGGGGGAAGAGTCGTATAGGTGAGGTTACGCCAGTCTATTGCTACACGGACTATCCCTCAGCAGAGCTCTTTGTGAATGGGAAATCCATGGGAAAGAGAGAGAAAATAAAAGGAGCCGGTGGGAATGGAGATCATCGACTGGACCGCTACCGCTTGCGCTGGAACGAAGTGAAGTACGAACCTGGAGAGTTGAAAGTCGTTGTTTACGATGAGAACGGAGGAAAAGCAGGTGAGAAAGTGGTGAAAACAGCTGGAAAACCTGCCAAGTTACAGCTCGACGTATGGACTCAGCACGATGAACCGATTCTTACATCCGATGGCGAGGACCTCGCTTTCATTACGGTGTCACTGACCGATGCCAAGGGGACGCTGATTCCTAATGCCGATGACAGCCTGACATTCGAGGTCGCGGGCGCAGGTTCTTTCGAAGCCGTCTGTAATGGCGATGCCACCAGTCTGGAGTCCTTCAAACAGCCTTCCATGCGACTTTTCAACGGACAGCTCGTCGTTGTGGTGCGTAGTGCTAAGGAATCCGGCTCTCTGACGGTCAAAGTGACGGATAAAAGCCGTAAACTTGTGCAGACGGCACGCCTGATTATTGACTAATGTCAAGGAAAACGCAATATTTGTGTTGTTGAACATGATTTTTGATGCGTTTCCCAGAAATACGCCTTACCTTTGCACTCGCAAATGAGGAAGTAACCTCCACAAAAAAGAGATTTAGTTAGTTAGTTTATAAGGTAAATGATTTTGTGAGCAATGGTCCGTGAGGATCGTTGCTCCTTTTTTTACTCTTTTTTGTCTTTTCACCGATATTCTTGACGTTAAAGTTTTGCTATTATATAAATAATGAGTACTTTTGCGCACAAAAATATAAAATATAAGAAGTTATACCCAGATGGAAAAAATTCAAGAACTTACAGACAAGATCCGTCGCGAAGGCGTAGAGAAGGGTCAGGCTGAAGCTGCGCAAATCATTGAACAAGCCAAGGTTGAAGCAGCAAAAATCGTTGAACAGGCTAAGGCTCAGGCTGAAGCGATCACCAATCAGGCAAAGAAAGCAGCCGGCGAACTGGACCAGAACACCAAGAGCGAGCTGAAGCTATATATGGGACAGGCTGTCAATGCCCTGAAGAGCGAGATTGCCACATTGGTGACTGATCGTGTCGTTGAGCAGAGCGTGAAGAAGCTGACCGATGACAAGGACTTCTTGGGTAAGTTCACCGTCGCTTTGGCTACGGAGTGGGCAAAGAATGAGGATATCGTCATCAGCTCCAAAGATGCTGACAGCTTGAAGACTTATTTCGCACGTGAGGCCAAGGCTCTGTTAGACAAGGGCGTTAAGATTGAGAAAGTCAACGGCCAGCAGACCCTCTTCACCGTGCAGCCTGCCGACGGCAGCTACCGTGTTGACTTCGGTAAGGAGGAACTGGAGAATTATTTCAAGGCTTTCCTTCGTCCACAACTGATTGAAATGCTGTTCTGAGATGGCAAATTACTATTGTCTAATGGCAGGTCTGCCAGACATCAGACTCAGCGACGCGAAGCCTGTGCACTCTATCCTTCAGCTGAAGGAAGAGCTGGCTGAAGTCATCGAGCCGCAGGATGAGAAACTGCTTTACTACTTCTTCCTGCGTTTCGATTGCGAGAATCTGGTGCGCCTGCTGGAAAATCCTGAGGCCGACCTCGACCCTCGCGGCAATTTGAGCCAAGAGCAGTACGAGGACCTGATACGCAGTGCGCGAGAGCTGAACTTCAATGTTCATCGCTACCCGTCCTTCATGTCTGTGTTTGCACGAGAGTATGACTACAACAAAGGCAAGAAGAATTGGTTCCCCAAGGATGCGCTGCTGCTGGCATACTACGAGTATGCCCGTGAGGTACCGAACCAGATGATGGCCACGTGGTATCAGTTGAATCTGGATGTCCTGAATATCCTCACAGCTCTCATCGCTCGTAAGCAGGGGTGGCAACTTTCGGACTATGTCCAGGGTGAAGGCAACGTCGTGGATACGATCCTCGAACATGCCAATGCCCATGACTTCGACCTCAGTGGCGACTTTGAGTACGCCAAGGAGTTGGTGCGTTGTGCCGACATTGAGGATCCCGTTGAGAAAGAACGTGCCATCGATGCCTTGCGCTGGAACTGGCTCGAAGAACAAACCTTCTTGAATCCCTTTGACATCAACGCTCTCTTCAGCTATCTGGCGCGTACGGAGATGCTCGAGCGTTGGGCTTTATTAGATCCGGAACAGGGGCGCCAACGTTTTACGCAGATTATTGAGAACTTGCGTGGCGAAGCCAAGGTGCCGGAGGAATTCATAAGGAAATAGCAGACTCTCCCCCCAACCTCCCTATAAGGGAAGGGGCAGTCACTTTCAAGGAATGAAATATAACAATAAATAGCAAAGGTATCTACCCCATTCCTTATAGGGAGGGCGGGGGCGATTCCGATTATTACTATGACAAAAGGAACAGTTAGCGGCGTTATCGCCAACATGGTAACGCTACGTGTAGATGGACCAGTGAAGCAAGGTGAAATCTGCTACATCGAGACGGGCGGCGACCGCCTCATGAGCGAGGTCATCAAGGTCGTTGGTCAGGATGTTTACGTTCAGGTCTTCGAGAGCACCCGTGGATTGAAGGTGGGTGCTGTGGCCGAGTTCACCGATCACATGCTGGAGGTGCAGCTCGCACCCGGTATGCTCAGCAAGAACTTCGACGGCCTGCAGAACGACCTCGACAAGATGGAGGGCGTATTCCTCAAGCGCGGTCAATATACCGACCCGCTCGACCGCGAACGTCTTTGGGACTTTGAGCCTATCGTGAAGGTGGGCGATCAGGTTGCGGGCAGCAGTTGGCTCGGCAAGGTCGAGGAGAACAGCCAGCCCCTGAAGATTATGGCTCCCTTCCAGATGAAGGGCACAGCCACCGTGAAGAAGATTGCGCCTGCTGGACAGTACAAGATCACCGACACAATTGCCACCCTCACCCTTGAGGACGGTAGCGACCTTGAGGTGAACATGATTCAGCACTGGCCGGTGAAGTTCGCCATGACGAACTACAAGGAGAAGCCGCGTCCCTTCAAGTTGCTGGAAACCAGCGTACGTACCATCGACACCTTCAATCCTATCGTTGAGGGTGGTACGGGCTTTATCCCCGGTCCCTTCGGTACAGGTAAGACCGTGCTGCAGCACGCCATCTCCAAGCAGGCAGAAGCCGATATCGTGATCATCGCAGCCTGCGGTGAGCGTGCCAATGAGGTCGTGGAGATTTTCACCGAGTTCCCGGAGTTGGAGGACCCACATACAGGCCGCAAACTGATGGAGCGTACCATCATCATCGCCAATACCTCGAACATGCCTGTCGCCGCTCGCGAGGCTTCGGTTTATACCGCTATGACCATGGCCGAGTACTACCGCTCGATGGGTCTGCGTGTCCTGCTTATGGCCGACTCCACATCCCGTTGGGCACAGGCACTTCGTGAGATGTCCAACCGCATGGAGGAGCTGCCTGGCCCCGATGCCTTCCCCATGGACCTTTCCGCTTTGATTTCTAACTTCTATGGCCGTGCAGGCTATGTCTATCTGAACAATGGCGAGGTTGGTTCCATCACCTTCATCGGCACCGTGTCACCGGCCGGCGGTAACTTGAAGGAGCCTGTGACGGAGAGCACCAAGAAAGTGGCCCGTTGCTTCTATGCTCTTGAACAGGAGCGTGCCGACAAGAAGCGCTATCCCGCTGTGAACCCGATTGACTCTTACTCCAAATACCTTGAATATCCCGAGTTCGCTGACTATATCAAACAGCATATCAATGAAGAATGGATTCCCAAGGTGCTCAACCTGAAGACCCGTATGCAACGTGGTAAGGAGATTGCAGAACAGATTAACATCCTCGGCGACGATGGCGTGCCTGTTGATTACCACGTGACATTCTGGAAATCGGAGATTATCGACTTTGTCGTCCTTCAGCAGGATGCTTTCGACGAGGTGGATGCCGTGACGCCCATCGAGCGCCAGGAGGAAATCCTGAACCTCGTGACGGAAATCTGCGAGCATGAGTTCCAGTTCGACACGTTCCTTGATGCTACCGATTATTTCCGCAAGCTCATCAACCTCTGCAAGCAGTGGAACTACAGCAAGTTCAAGAGCGAGCAGTACTACGATTTCAAACGTCAGATTGAGGAATTCATTAAATCATAAGGTTAAAAGGTCATAAGGTTGTAAGGTCGCTTCGCTTATAGGGGCGGGCCTCAGAACCTCAGGACCTCAAAAACCTCAAAACCTTAGTTATTATGGCACAAGCATTTCAAAAAATATATACTAAGATTAGCCAAATCACAAAGGCTACCTGTTCGCTGAAGGCAACGGGCGTAGGCTACGATGAACTGGCTACCATCAATGGCAAGCTGGCCCAGGTGGTGAAAATTATGGGCGATAACGTGACATTGCAGGTGTTTGAAGGCACTGGCGGTATTCCCACGAACGCTGAAGTCGTATTCCTTGGCAAATCTCCTTCCTTGAAGGTGAGTGAACAGCTTGCAGGACGTTTCTTCAATGCCTATGGTCAGCCTATCGATGGCGGTCCTGCCATTGAGGGTAAGGAGATAGAGATTGGCGGTCCCAGTGTGAACCCGGTGCGCCGCAAGCAGCCCAGTGAACTGATAGCAACAGGTATTGCCGGTATCGACCTGAACAACACCCTCGTCTCCGGTCAGAAGATTCCGTTCTTCGCAGACCCCGACCAACCCTTCAATCAGGTTATGGCTCTTGTGGCCTTGCGTGCGAAGGTGGATAAGATTATCCTTGGCGGCATGGGTATGACCAACGACGACTATTATTTCTTCAAGAACACCTTCAGCAATGCTGGCGCTCTCGACCGTATCATCTCATTCATGAATACCACCGAGGATCCCGCTGTGGAGCGTCTGTTGATTCCCGACATGGCTTTGGCTGCTGCTGAGTATTTTGCAGTAGAGAAGCACGAGACGGTGCTCGTCCTGCTGACCGACATGACCAGCTACGCCGACTCCCTCGCCATCGTCAGCAACCGTATGGATCAGATTCCTTCCAAGGATTCCATGCCGGGCTCGCTCTATTCCGACTTGGCCAAGATCTACGAGAAGGCAGTTCAGTTCCCGGAGGAGGCAGGTGGCGGTTCCATCACCATCATTGCCGTGACCACCCTTTCCGGTGGCGACATCACTCATGCTGTGCCCGACAACACCGGTTACATCACCGAGGGTCAGCTCTATCTCCGTCGCGACTCCGACATCGGCAAGGTCATCGTTGACCCGTTCCGCTCGCTTTCACGTCTGAAGCAGCTTGTGGCCGGCAAGAAGACCCGTAAGGACCACTCACAGGTCATGAATGCTGCTATCCGCCTGTATTCCGATGCTGCCAATGCAAAGACCAAGTTGGAGAACGGCTTCGACCTCACCGATTACGACCAGCGCTGTCTGAAGTTCGCCAAAGAGTATGCTACGGCCATCCTCGCCATCGATGTCAACAAGGACACTACCGAGATGCTGGATGTCACATGGAAGCTCTTCCGCGATAACTTCAGCATCGAGGAGGTCAATATCAAGAAGGAGTTCACGGATATCTATTGGAAATAGGTTAACAAGTAAACAAGTTGACGAGTTGACAAGTTGTCTCATTCATAAATAATAGTCGCTCGTCAAAGGAAAAATCTAAGAACTCGTCAACTTGTAAACTCGTCAACTCGTCAACTAAAACAATGGCTATAAAGTTTCAATATAATAAAACATCACTCCAGCAGGTTGAGAAGCAGCTCAAGATGCGGCAGCGCACACTCCCTATCATTAAGAATAAGGAGACGGCGTTGCGTCTTGAGGTGAAGCGCAGCAAGGAAGAAGTGGCGGCGTTGGAGGCCATGCTGAAGGAGCAGATTGCCGGCTACGAATCGATGTATGCTCTCTGGGGCGAGTTCGATGCGTCGTTGGTTGAGCTGAAGGATGTGGCTATAGATGTTAAGAAAGTTGCAGGCGTTCGTGTCCCTGTGCTCCTTAACATCAAGCTCGAAGCCAAGCCTTTTGGCATCTTCAGTGCTCCTAAATGGTACTTCGACGGCATCAATCTCCTCCATGGTCTTGCCAAGACGGCAGTCGAACGTGAGTTCGCTGTTGCCAAGTGCGACCTGCTGGACCATGCCCGCCGCAAGACGACTCAGAAAGTGAACCTTTTCGAGAAAGTGCAGATTCCAGGATTCCAGGAGGCGGTACGCAAAATCAAACGTTTCATGGAGGACGAGGAGAATCTCTCCAAGTCATCACAGAAGATCCTGAAATCCTTACAGGAGAAACGGCGCGATGCTGACGGCAATGGTATCGACGATGCTGACGATGCCGCAAACACGGCCGCAGAGATGCAGAACAAAATGAAGAAAGGAGGTGAAGCATGATTAAAGAAATGAAGAAGCTGACCTTCCTGGTCACTGATAAGGAATACGCCTCTTTCATCGAGCAGCTTCGACAACTCGGCGTCGTTCATGTTGTGGAACTCCAGGCTGGCGCCACCAGTCCTGAACTGCAGGCAGCCCTCGCCCTCGACGAGCGCTACAAGGCTGCTCTCAAAGCCATGTCCTATGCCGCTGCAGCCTATGAGAAAGCAAAGAAGAAGGGTGATGAGGATGCGATGGCCTTTGCTGCCGCTCAACCTGCAGAACAGCCTGCAGGCAATACGCCAAGCGCTTCTGTTGCAGAGGCTGGACGCGCCATCGTGGATCGGCTGGAACAGCTTGCTGCTGACGAGACGGCGACACGCCATGCCATTGACGATGCCAACAAGGCCATCAGGCAATTAGAGCCTTATGGCGAATTTTCATGGGATGATCTTCGTGCATTGGAGAGGGATACTCACTGCCGTGTGGATTTCTTCCGCTGCTCTTCCAAGGGCTTCCGCCAGCAATGGGCTGACGAGTTCTTTGCGATTCCTGTGGCAGAAGAGAACAAGAAAACCTACTTTGTTACCTTTACATCCCGTCAGGCCGATTCTCAACCCCCTGCCATTTCAGCAGAGCATCTTATCCTGCCTGAGCGCCCGCTCTCTTATTTCATTCAGGAGAAGGCTGCTCAGCAGCAGCGATTGCGTGACATCCATCAGCAGCAGTTGCACCAGGCTCTCGAAGAGCGTGCAACGGTGGAAGCAGCCAAACTAGTCAACGAGGACCAGATCTCCCTCGCTCGGGTTCAACTGAGCCACGATGATATCGTGGATGGTGTCGTCCGATTGATGGAAGGTTGGGTAAAGGCTGAGAATGCAGCCGAAGTCACCGCTGCTTTGGATGCTGCAGGCGTCTTCTATGAGATCGCAGATCCCGCAGCAGGAGACAAGGTGCCTATTGAGATACAGAACAACAGCTACAGCAGTCTCTTTGAACCTATTTTGAAGATGTATTCGCTGCCGAATTATCGCGACCTTGACCCAACGGTCTTCTTTGCGCCGTTCTTCATGCTGTTCTTCGGCCTCTGTATGGGCGATGCAGGCTATGGTCTGCTCATCCTTGCCATCTGCCTATGGCTGTTAAAGAGCAATCCCGATTTCAAAGCTTATGCTAAGTTGGGTTGCTGGCTCGGTGCCACCACGATGGTGGTTGGCCTGCTGACCGGTTCCTTCTTCGGCATCGACCTCTCACAGCAGGATTGGGCCTTCCTGGCTCCCGTCAAACATTTGTTCATCAACGAGAACAACTTCAAGCCTTTCGGTTATGCACCGATGATGGTATTCTCCGTGATTATCGGCTTGGTACAAGTCCTGTTAGGTATGACCTTGGCGGGTGCCAAAGAAGTCAAGAACGGAGGATGGAAGTACGGCGTAGGCAAGTTCTCGTGGGTGGCAGCGCTCCTCTCTGCAACGTTGCTGTTCGGTCTTCCTGCCTGTGGCGTGGCCCTGTCTCAGATTGTCCAGTATATCTTCTATGCCATCATAGGTATTGCTGCTCTGGGTATCATGTTCTATAACAACCCCGACAAGAACATTTTCGTCAACTTCGGTGGTGGCATCTGGAGCATCTACGGTATGTCCACGGGCCTGCTGGGCGACCTGCTGAGCTACATCCGTCTCTTTGCCCTGGGCTTGACGGGTGGAGTCCTCGGCGGCGTATTCAATCAGCTGGCAACGCAACTCACAGAATCCTTGCCCTGGATGATACGTTGGTTGCCGATGCTGCTCATCCTGCTCTTAGGGCATGGCATCAACTTCGGCCTCTGCATGATATCATCCTTCGTGCATCCGATGCGTCTCACTTTCGTGGAATTCTTCAAGAATGCTAACTTCGAGGGCGGCGGCAAGGCTTTCACGCCTTTCAAGCGCAAGGCGGCATAACACTTTTTATGAAACAAAACATTAAACAATAACTTAATCTAAAACAATTATGGAATTAATCCTTGCTTATCTGGGCGTAGCCCTGTGTGTAGGTCTCTCCGGTGTCGGTAGCGCCTACGGTGTCACCATCTGCGGTAATGCCGCTATCGGTGCTTTCAAGAAGAACCCCGAAGCCAGTGGCTCTTACATCGGTCTGAGTGCACTTCCCTCTTCTCAGGGTCTGTATGGCTTTGTCGGCTACTTCATGCTCATGAGCCACATCGGTGCCGGCATGACCATGGCCTCTTCAGCAGCTGTCTTTGGTGCTGGCTTAGCTTGTGGCCTCGTAGCTCTTTTCTCAGCCATCCGTCAGGCAAAGGTCTGCGCTAATGGTATTTCTGCCGTAGGTGCAGGTCACAACGCCTTCGGTACCACGATGGTGCTCGCTGTGTTCCCTGAGCTTTATGCCATCCTCGGCTTGCTCGTCCTGATTCTGATTGCCGGCACACTGCCTACATTCTAAACAATCGGACATGACACAAAAAAGCGAAGCGGCCCCGCTTGAGGGTCGCTTCGCTTTTTCTATATCAACCGTTGTGTGTTATTTGTTGAACATCCTTCGTCCGCCAACGATTTTGCGCATCCAATAGTCATCGGTGGAAGAACTGATGCGCACGCCCTGTGATGTGCTGGAATGTATGAAGTTGAATGTTCCCTGTTCTGTGTTGACATCCGTAACGATGCCCACATGGTGCACTCTTGCTCCTTTCTTTCCATGACTGCCAAAGAAAACGAGGTCACCGGGCAGAAGCTGCCGGGCGTCATCTACGACTTTGCCTTCACGGAACTGCTCTTGTGAAGAGCGCTTGAGGGTGACGCCCAGATGCTGGAACACATAGCTGGTGAAACCGGAGCAGTCGAAAGCGTGTGGTCCAGCGCTGCCTCTGCGATAGCGTGAGCCTATGAGTTGCTTGGCCACATCTATGAGCTCTTGGATCTGCGTGGCAATGTTGAAGCTGTCGAAGCGGGGGACGCTGATAATCTCTGTCAGGGCTACGGCCACCATCTCTGCAATTTGCTCCTGCGTGTGCGAGGGAGTCATCGCTGGATCCGGCTCTGTCATGCGTACGCGATGGCGGTGAGCCGGGTTCATGGCATTCCCGACTGCACAAAGTAAAAGAAATGTGACGATAGTCCTGCGATGTTTCATCTGCCGTTTTTTTAGCGGTTAAGGGTCCATGTGGCACCGTCCTTGCCATCCTTGATCTCAAAACCGAGGGCGTTGAGCTCGTTGCGTATCTTGTCGCTCGTGGCCCAGTCCTTGTTGGCTTTGGCGATGGCACGCTGTTCCAGGAGCATATCCACGACATGACCAAAGGCCTCCTCGCGGGCGCTGGTCCCGCTCCCCGCTCCTCCCGTGGAGGGGAGAGCTGAAAGCCCGAGGATGTCCTCGGCGAAGAGGTGCATGGTCGAAGAGAGCTCTTCCAAATCTTCTTTAGAGATACCAGGGAGTTTGTCCTCCCCCCCTCGGGGGGGACGGGAGGGGGCAGTCAGTACTCGGTTAATTGTCGAGCACGCCTCAAACAGATGGCTGATGACGGTGGGGGAGGCGAGATCGTCATTCATGGCATCGTAGCACTTCTGGCGCAGCTCGCTCACCACCTTATGTGTCTCTGCATCACTCTCCTTGGCGGGGCTGATGCGTTTGAGGTCGGCGATGGCGGTCATCAGGCGCTGCAAGCCCTTCTCTGCGGCTTGCAAAGCCTCGTTGGAGAAATCAACCGTCGAGCGGTAGTGTGCCTGCAGGATGAAGAAACGAATGGTCATGGGCGAGTAGGCTTGCGTCAGCTTCTCGTGGGAGCCCGTGAAGAACTCGTTCAGTGTGATGAAGTTGCCCAGAGACTTACCCATCTTTTGTCCGCCGATGGTCACCATGTTGCAGTGCATCCAGTATTTCACCATATCGTCGCCCTGACTGGCTACAGCCTGCGCAATCTCGCACTCGTGATGCGGGAACACCAAGTCCATGCCGCCACCGTGGATGTCGAAGTGGTTGCCCAGATACTTGCGGCCCATTGCTGTGCACTCGCAGTGCCAGCCAGGGAAGCCGTCGCTCCACGGCGAAGGCCAGCGCATGATATGCTCGGGCTGTGCGCATTTCCACAGGGCGAAATCGACCTGATTGTGCTTCTCGCTCTGGCCGTCCAGCTCGCGCGAGTTGTTGATGACGTCGGTCAGGTTGCGACCGCTGAGCTTTCCATACTTATATTTTTCGTTGTATTTCTCCACATCGAAATAGACGCTGCCCTGGCTCTCATAGGCATAGCCGTTGTTGAGAATCTCTTTCACCAGCTGGATCTGTTCGATGATGTGTCCCGTGGCGTGTGGCTCGATGCTGGGTGGCAGGCAGTTGAGCGCCCGCATGGCATCGTGGAAGC
>Ga0247609_10006553_pt1 | contig 11196 bp, 10 predicted proteins | sample 172DNAGHGlowgp2_FD_193487 | JGI IMG/M metagenome (GOLD analysis project Ga0247609, IMG submission 193487) | Sheep rumen microbial communities from Palmerston North, Manawatu-Wanganui, New Zealand - 1728 DNA GHGlow gp2 | ecosystem: Host-associated > Mammals > Digestive system > Stomach > Rumen ... | reverse complement strand
TGGAGAGTCAGCACTAACTAAATACATGAAGGGCTTAGAAGCAGTAGATTTTATAAAAATTAATAATATTATTTTTACAGTTTCTGCAGCATCTATGATTGCATATTCTATTTACGCTATAACAAAATCTAAAAAGTTAATGGAGGGAAAAAATGACTAAATATGATTATTTAATAATAGGTTCAGGACTGTTCGGATCTACATTTGCAAATTTGGCAAAGAAGGCTAAGAAAAAAGTATTAGTTATTGATAGAAGAGAACATATAGGTGGAAATATCTATACTGAAAATGTTGAGGGTATAAATGTTCATAAATATGGTGCTCATATATTTCATACAGATTATAAAGATGTTTGGGATTACGTTAATTCATTTGTTGAATTTAATAGATATACTAATTCACCAGTTGCTAGGATTGGTAATGAAATATATAACATGCCTTTTAATATGAATACATTTAGCAAAATATGGAATGATGTATTTACTCCTGAAGATGCTTTAAGACATATAGAAGAAGAAAGAAAAGAAATTCAAGGAGAACCTAATAATTTAGAAGAACAAGCTATTTCTTTAGTAGGAAGAACTATCTATGAAAAATTAATAAAAGGTTATACAGAAAAACAATGGAATAGAGATTGTAAAGATTTACCTGCTTTCATTATCAAAAGATTACCTGTTAGATTAATATATGATAATAATTATTTCAATGATAAATATCAAGGAATACCTATTGGAGGATATACTAAATTAATAGAAAACATGTTAGAAGGAATAGAAGTAAAACTAAATACTAACTTCTTTGATGATGTAGAATATTTTAAATCTATTGCAGATAAAATAGTATATACTGGACCAATTGATGAATATTTTAATTACTCATTAGGTAAACTCGAATGGCGAAGCTTAAAATTTGATACTAAAATATTAGATCAACAAAACTATCAAGGTAATGCAGTAGTTAACTACACAGGGCATGAAGTGGAATATACTAGAGTAATAGAACATAAACATTTTGAATTTGACTCAACTAGCCCAAAAACAGTTATTACTTTTGAGTATCCATCTGACTATGAAGAAGGAATGGAAAAGTATTACACAGTTAATGATGATAAGAATAATGAATTGGCTGAAAAATATAGAAAATTATCCTCTAAAGAAAAAAAAGTAATATTTGGAGGAAGACTTGCAGAATATAAATATTATGATATGGATGATGTCATAAAATCAGCATTTGAAGTAGCCAAAAAGGAAATAAAATAATGAAAAAAATAATTAAAAAGAGTTTATCTATTTATAAATCTCATGAAGAAGTATTTAACTATTTAATAATAGGATTTTTAACTACTGTTGTTAATTTAGTAACTAAGTATATTTTATTGTTTACTATATTTGATGCATCTAATTCAACACAACTTCAAATAACAATAATTATTTCTTGGATTGTTGCTGTATTATTTGCATATGTAACTAATAGGAAAATAGTATTTAAAAGCAAAGAAGAAAATATTATCAAAGAGTTATTCAAATTTGTTGAAGCAAGGATTGCAACACTACTTTTTGAAATGATATATATGTGGTTCTTTGTTACATTATTAAAACTTGATTCTGATATATATGTTATTATTTGGACAACATCATGTCAGTTCCTAGTAATAGTCTTTAATTACATATTTAGTAAACTATTTGTATTTAAAAATAAAAAAGAAAAAATATAAAGCCCTAATCGAAATTGATACTCGATTAGGGTTTTATTCACCAATAATAAATTTAATTTTTGATTTTTTTATTAATGAAGTGATTATATAACTAAGAAATCCTAGAATAAAAAAGTTGACTAATATAGTGATTAGAGGATGAACTTTTGGGAAATAATAAAACATAAAAACAATAGAGGGAGAGTGAAATAAATATATGCCGTATGAATTATTAGCTATATTATTTATAATAGTTATTTTTCCAAAATTTTCAAAATTAATGTTAAACATAATAATTAATATAAATAAAAGCAATAATAGTTTTAATACAAATAATACATAACCAGCTAATGTATAATGGTTAAAAACAACTAACATTAATAAGGGGATTAATATGAAAATAATATTTAACTTCTTTTTAAAAGGATATTTATTTAATAATAATCCAAAATAAAAATAAACGGAATAATAAGTAATATAATTTGCATATTGAGTGAATTTATATGAGATTATATTAAGTGTTGCTACAAGAAAGAAAATAATTATATCAACTAGTTTACTACTATTTTTATTTATAAAAATGAAAGGAATCATCATCAAAAATAATGTTAGTAGGAACCATAAGTGACCACAATCATGACCGAGTATAATATTATACCAAATATTATAAATAAAACTATTTCCATTGTATGACTCGTATTTAAATATATATCTGATAGGTATTACTAAAATAAAAGAAAAAACAATATATGGAATAATCAATCTTTTAAATTTGTTAATAATTAGTTGTAATTTTGATGATTTCTTTGAAATAGTATAATAAAATACATATCCTGATATCGCAAAGTAAAGAGGCATTTGTATTACATTTATAATATGTTTAGTATTCATCAAAAAATTTGATTTAACAGAAGTAGTAAAATACGCCCATCCAGGATCATATATAATAATAGAATGGCCAAATACTACGATTAATATTGCTAAAAATCTTAAAAAAACGATATTATAATTTTTGTTGTTTTTCATTTTTCATCACAAGTTAATTATACCAAAAAAGAAAAAATAATATATATTAATTACTCATAAAATATTAATAATTTTTAAAGTCTTATGTGTTATAATTATTTTGATAGTATTGGAGAAAACAAAATGAATAATAAAGATAGAATTAATTATATTGATACAACAAAATGCTTACTAATTTTGCTAGTATTATTAGGACACATTTTGATATGTTTTGTTTACAGAGGTAATGAACATTATAGATTAATTAAATTTATATATTCATTTCATTTACCAGCATTTTTTTTAATAACAGGAGTGTTGTTTAATAAAAAAAAATGGATTGAAAATAATAACTTTATTAATTATTTTAAATCAAGGGTGAAATTATTACTTATACCATATTTATTCTTAGATTTACTTGGTGGTTTTATATATATGTTTTTATTTAATAAAGTATCGAAAAAAGAACTATTATTGGTTTTTAAAAATACTTTGTTATTAAAAACTAATGTAGGTGGAAATTGGTTTTTGATTAGTTTATTTGTATCTAGTATATTATTGTATTTATTTATAAAGCATTTTAAAAAGATATATATATTATTTATGATAGTATTAGTGCTAATGTTATATAAATATAAAATGAAAATAGTTATTATTGATTATCTAGTTAGATCAACATATGGTTTATTATTTATGGTTAGTGGGTATTCATTAAAAAAAATAATATTTAGTAACGCAATAATAAAATACTCATATATTATACTTTTCTTGTTATTAACAATTACTATTTCCCAATTTAATGATCAAGTAGAAATATCTTCATGTACAATTGGACATCCAGTATTAGGATTTATTAGTGGCATAACAGGTGCATTATTTATACTTGGTATTTCATATCATCTACAAAACAAATTATTTAATAATATTGGTCGAAATACTTTAATATTTATGTCATCTCATTATATTTTAATTCACACATTTATTAAACTATTTAAGTTTAATAATAATAACATTAATATTATTTTTATGTTTCTATTTGTTTTATTTTCTGAATTGCCAATAATATATATTTATAATTTATCAAAAACAACTACAAAAAATATAAATGGAGGGATATAAATGCTAAAAAAAGCACTTAATATCATTGCACCTGCAATGATGACTTTATCTTTAAAATATCAATTTGGCATAGATATAAGTGGAGTAATAATTATAGTTTTATATTGCTTACTATATAAAATAATTGCTTCATTACTAAATAAAAAAATTGATAAAGGTATAATCATTATTTCTCTTATATTTTCATTAAATATGGTTATTGGAAAGTATTGTTATTTAAATATGTATAATAAAAACAATTCTTTCGTATTAGGTTTATTGAATTATAAAAATATTATTTCCATAATAGGTTTGTTTTTTATAATAATTTCAGTACTAGAATATCTATTAACGAGAATTAAGGATTATAAATTCATAAAAGAAAAAAACAAATTAAATAATTTGCTGTTATTTTTAACTACTTTTGTAGTAATAATAATTATGTGGCTACCATATTTAATGACTTTTTTTCCTGCAACAATGTCTTTAGATTCTTTAGGAGAATTCAAAAATGGACTTAACCATAATATATGGCATGATAGTCAACCTGTTATTCATCAATTATTAATAATGATTTGTTGTGAAATAGGTAAAGTGTTTTCAAGTAAAATAATAGCTCCTATAATTGTATATACAATAATCCAATATACATTACTAGCATTTGTTGTTTCATATTCTGTTATTTTCGTTTATCAAAATATTAATAATAAAAAAGTAGTTCTATTTATGATACTTTTTTATGGTTTAGTACCAATTTTTGGATATTATAGTATAGTTATGTGGAAGGATATTATATATGGGGCCTTTGTGTTATTGTTAACCATATTTACATATAAATTAATTACAAAAGAGAAAATAGAAAAAATATTTTATGTAAAATACTACTTGGTAGCACTTGTATGTTTACTATTTAGAACGAATGCAATTTACATGTTTTTTCTATTATTAATAACGACTATTATTTTGTATAAGAATAATAAAATTAAAATAGTAATATTATATTTAAGTGTAATAATCTCATTTTATATTATTAAAATACCTATATTTAATCACTTTAATATTCAGAGAAGCGCCTCAGCGGAATATTTGGCAATACCACTTCAACAAATTGGTCGAATGAATTATAAAAATATAAAACTCAGTTCAAAAGAAACTAAGGTAGTAAACAATTTAATACCTATAGAAATATTAAAAGAAGCCTACGATCCAAAAACATCTGATGGGATAAAATTTAATCCAAATTATAACAGTGATTATTTCGATAATAATAAGTCTAAAGTATTAAGCACATGGTTTAAGTTATGTTTAAAACACCCTGATGTAGCAATTGAATCGTATTTTATTTCTACATTAGGATATTGGTATCCTGATTTAGAAGATAGGTATTATGAAAATACTATTATAGATAATGATTTTGGTTTACATCAAATACCTGTTAATAACAAATTGATAAATAAATATGTTGAAGTTGCAGGAGATTATAAAAATCCAATTATAAAAAATCTTTGGAGCATTGGTTTATATGTATGGTTATTGATTATTTCAATATACCTATTACTAAAAAGAAGAGCAAATAAGTATTTGATTTCATATATTCCAGTAATAGGCAATTTAGTCACATTATTTATAGCAACACCCGTTTTTAATGAGGTAAGATATGTTTTTTCACTTTACTTATGTTCTATATTATTATTGCTAATACCATTTTTTAATGAAAAAGTTGAAAAAACAGATAAATCAAATAAATGATTAATAAATGTAAGGGATAAAACAAATAGAATAGATATTTAGTTTTTATTCCCTCTTTTTTATTGTATAAACTTATGGGAATAAAAGCAGTTAGAGTTCCCAATAGTATTAATGAATAATAAATAGGATCTATAAATATAATGTGTAATAAATAACGAATAAGAAATGTAATGCTGAAGTAAAAAAACATTTTTATTTTATTATTCTTGAAATAGTAAAATAAAAATATAGTAACTATTCCAAATATCCCATAGTCTACTCTTATAATACTCCCTAAACAACCAATTAATAGTAAAACAATAAAGCAAATTATTCTATTGTTTATTTTGTTAAATAGAATTATAGAGAACAAACCTAGTATAATAGTAAACATCACATTTAAAGTAAAACGCTGTTTTAATGTTATATATAATAAACTAAATGGTATTTGAGAAATAAATGCAAATATCATCATTTTTATTAAATGTTTTTTTACATCTTTAGTATGCTCATACCCAATTACTGCTTGAAAAGCAAAAATAGGAAAAGCTATTCTTCCAATTATTCTTAAAAAAGAATGATTAAAAAAAGCAAAACCAATATGATCACAAAGCATCGAAATAATTCCAATTAATTTTAAAACAAAACTACTCATAAATATAACCTCTTTATAATTATCATATTAATAATATAAAAAATCAATAATACACTATATGTAAACTATTATAAATAGTTTTTTTCTTAAACTATAAATGATATACTTATTATAGGTGAATATAACATGAAAAAGATACTATTGATTATAAGTTTCTTATTTTGTTTAACTGGATGTGAACTATTAGAAAAAGAGGAAACAATAGATGATTACGAAAAAGTTAATTATTTCGAAGGCGGACCTATAGATAGTGATAAAATTGCCTATCAAAATATGCTTATTACTAGTTATTCCAAGTATTTAGAAGTAATAAATCATTATGGTATTCAAACCAAAATAACAGAGGAGAATTTTGAAAAATATAATTATTTAGTAATAATTGGTGAAGATAGATATTGTAATGGCAAAATAGATTCTCTAGCTGGAATAAAATTAGAAGATAATGAATTATATGTTAGATTTAATATTAATAAAACTTGTAATGAATGCGCCATCAGGTATTATTTATACCTTGTAGAATTAGATAAATCAAAATATAGAGAAGAAAAAGTAGTACGATATGAATACGTACCTATCAATGAAATATACTGTGATAAATAACGCTAATTCACTAGTGTTATTTTGGGCGTCATAAACTCAACCATAATCAAAACAATTACTTGCCGATATAGCTATTTGTAAACCAACATCTCCAACTATATTGGACTATTTGATATTACTAGTAAAGAAAGAAAAAGTGTCTAAAAAGAACAAATTATAGCTGCTCGGTTAAAATACGAAAGTCCTTTGACGTGATATTATTGAATTACATGATGCTAATTGGCACATAAATACGTGTTGTTTTTTTAAACATTTATTGCTGAAATTATCTAAAAAGATAATCTTTTTTTTCGACATTTTTAAAACCTTATGTTGATTTTTCCAACATTAGTGGCTATAATATGAGCAAGAGGTGAAAAAAATGAGCGGAAGATTAGATTCTATTAACATTGGAGATGTTTTAAAAAACGCTAGAGAAAATAGTGGCTTTACTCAAGAAGAAGTCGCAGAAATGTTAAAAATAGGTAGAGATGCTATTATTAGAATAGAAAAGGGGAATAGAAAAATTACTGCCAAAGAATTAGATGATTTTTTTAGAATATATGATCTAAATATAGAAGATTTTTTTAAACCAGAAGAAGCAGATGTAAAAGGCTTTAAAGGTATTATTCTAGCTGGTGGCTCAGGTACAAGATTGTATCCGATTACAAAAGGCTTAAGTAAGCAATTGTTGCCTGTTTATGATAAACCTATGATTTATTATCCACTATCTGTTTTAATGCAAGCGGGAATTAGAGATATTTTGGTAATTACAACACCACATGATCAAAAACAATTTCAAGAATTACTGAGTGACGGTAAACAATTTGGAATCAATTTATCATATGCAACACAACCTAACCCAGAAGGGCTTGCTCAAGCTTTCCTAATTGGTGAGAAATTTATTGGCGACAATCCTTGCGCAATGATACTAGGAGATAATATTTTCTACGGAAGTGGTTTAAAAAAAGAACTAAATCATGCAGTTCTGAATGCTAGAAATAATTATGCAACAATATTTGGTAGTATAGTACCAGACCCACAAAGATTTGGTATTATGGAACTAGATGAGCAAAAGAATGTTTTAAGTGTTGAAGAAAAACCTGAACATCCTAAGTCACGTTACGCTATAACTGGATTATATTTTTATCCAAGAGGAGTAGTAGAAAAAGCAAAAATGGTTAAACCATCAAAAAGAAATGAATTAGAAATAACTTCGTTAAATGATCTATATTTACAAGAAAAAAAATTAAAAGCTCGTCTTTTAGGAGAAGGCTATTCATGGTTTGATACAGGTACTTTTCCTTCGTTGTTAAAAGCGAATACTACGATTAGTAATTTCGAGGAAAACCATGAGGCACTTATTTGTAGTCCTGAATTAACGGCTTATTATAATAACTGGATTACCAAAGAAGAAGCGTTGAAAATGGCTGATGAAATGGGAAATAGTGAATATGGAAAAAAATTAGCGATGATAATAAAGAGGTAAAGATACATGAAATTAATAGAAACAAACTTAAAAGACTGCTATGTTATAGAAATTGATAAATTTGGAGACAATAGAGGATTCTTTCAAGAATACTATAACAAACAGCGTTATACTCCTCTACAATTTAAAGCAGTTGAACAAACAAATAGAAGTGGTAGTTTAAAAGGAACGCTAAGAGGACTACATTTCCAAAAGAATCCTTACTGCCAAGCTAAAATAGTTGAAGTAATTAAAGGAAGAGCAATTGATGTAGTAGTAGATATGCGTATAGACTCACCTACATATGGACAATATTTCTATATTGAGTTAACAGACAATAATAATAAACAACTATTTGTTCCAAGAGGTTTCGCTCATGGCTTTGTAGCTTTAGAAGATGATACTCGTTTCCAATATTTAGTTGATAATGAATATGCTCCAAAAATGGAAGGCGGAATCAAATGGAATGATCCTAATATAGGAATAGATTGGGATAAAATATTAAAAGCTAATGGAATATCCGAACCGTTACTTTCTGCAAAAGATCAAGTTCATCCAGGAATTAAAGAAAACAAGGTTATATTTAAAAGAAGACAAGATAAATATTTAATTACTGGTTCTAATGGTCAATTGGGATTTGATATTAAAAGAGAGTTACTGGCTAATGGTATTAAAGAAGAGAATATTTTAGCTACTGATGTTTCTAATATGGATATTACAGATGGAGAAAAAGTATTAGAAGTAATAGGAAATTTTAAACCTGATATAATCTTCCACTGTGCAGCATGGACAAATGTTGATGAAGCCGAAACTGAAAAAAAACTAGTTAGAAAGATTAATGTTGATGGCTGTAGAAACATTACAGAAGCGGCTAAAAGAGTTGATGCTAAAGTAATATATTTATCAACGGATTACGTCTTTGACGGTACAAAGAAAGGTTTATATGTACCAGATGATAAACCAAACCCAATAAATTTTTATGGCGAAACTAAATACTTGGGAGAAGAAGAGATAAGAAAGAATCCAAAACACTTTATAGCAAGAATTTCTTGGGTATTTGGCATTAATGGTAAAAACTTTATAAGAACAATGCTTAATTTGGCAGATATTCGTAAAGAAATAACAGTAGTAGATGATCAAATAGGATCACCAACTTATACGGTAGATCTAGCACACTTATTATACAATTTATCTCAAACAGATAACTATGGAACATATCATGTAACAAATGAAGGCTTCTGCTCATGGGCTGAGTTTGCTGATTACATTATGAAAAGCAATAATAAAGATACAAGAATTATACCAGTATCTACTGAAGAATACTATAAAGAGAAAAAAGCGGCAGATCGTCCATTGAATTCTCGATTAGATAAATCTAAATTAGAAGAAATTGGTTTACATAGATTGCCTTCATGGCAGGATGCTGCTGATAGATATTTCCAAGAACTTAGAGGTGAACGGTTCGTTCTAAGGAGGTTTAATAAATGAAATGTTTAGTAACCGGAGGATGTGGATTTATTGGAAGTAATTATTTACACTATGTAGTAAACAAATATCCCGAAGATGAATACGTTTGCTTAGATTCTTTAACATACGCAGGAAATTATAATAACATTAAAGAATTAGTAGGAAGAGACAATTTTAAATTTGTATATGGAGATATAACTGATAGAGAATTTATAGATGAATTGTTTCTAACAGAAAAGTTTGATACAGTAATTAATTTTGCTGCCGAGTCACACGTAGATAATTCAATTAAAAATCCAGGAGTATTCTTAACAACAAATATAATTGGAACACAAGTATTAATGGATGCTTCAAGAAAGTATGGTGTTAAAAGATACCATCAAGTGTCAACTGATGAAGTATATGGAGATTTACCGTTAGATCGTCCAGACCTTAAATTTACTGAAGAAACACCAATTCACACTTCTTCTCCATATTCTTCATCAAAAGCTAGTGCTGATTTGTTAGTTATGGCTTATCACAGAACATATGGACTACCAGTAACCATATCACGTTGTTCTAATAACTATGGCCCATATCAATTCCCAGAAAAATTGATACCGGTTGTAGTTAGTAAAGCATTAAGAAACGAAAAAATACCAGTATACGGAAAAGGAGAAAATGTTCGTGACTGGATACATGTTCATGATCACAATGTTGGTGTTGACCTTATAGTAAGAAAGGGTAGAGTTGGTGAAATTTATAACCTAGGTGGTCACTCTGAAAGAACTAATATAGAAATGGTTAAAACTATATTAAAACTATTAAATAAGGATGAAAGTTTAATATCCTTCGTTAAAGATCGCCCAGGACATGACTTAAGATACGCTATTGATTCATCTAAAGTTGAACAAGAACTTGGTTGGACTAGAGAATATGCTTTCGAAGATGGTATAAAAGAAACCATTGAATGGTATTTGAATAACCAAGAATGGATTGATAACATTCTATCAAAAAAATATTTAGCAGATAATAAAGAAGTTATAAATAGAGTTTTGTAAAACTGTAAAAAATATAAGAAGTGAAATAGTTTAATAAAAGTTGAAAAATAGACTAAATAGATCGATAAAAACTATTATTGAAAAACTAATTGAGTTATTATTCAATTAGTTTTTTAAATGTATAGTAAAGCCAATACTGAAAATAGGCATATCATTTTTTTAAAATGTCATTCTTCATTATGTATTTAATAGAATTAATAGCTTTTTATGTTATAATCATAAACAGGTGATAAAAATGAATGAGATAAATAAAAAGATCTTGAAAAACAATTTTTATAACTATAAAACTTTGTTAATAATTATATTTTTTATAATGTTAATAGTGCTATCTTTTAAGTATAGTTTTTTTCTATATCCCCTTATATTAATATTAATAATAATATTAATGAGTATTATTTCCTTTATTAAAGAAATGAAATATATAAATGAAATATATAATTATAAAAAAGGAATAAAGATATTT
>Ga0247609_10006550_pt1 | contig 11199 bp, 8 predicted proteins | sample 172DNAGHGlowgp2_FD_193487 | JGI IMG/M metagenome (GOLD analysis project Ga0247609, IMG submission 193487) | Sheep rumen microbial communities from Palmerston North, Manawatu-Wanganui, New Zealand - 1728 DNA GHGlow gp2 | ecosystem: Host-associated > Mammals > Digestive system > Stomach > Rumen ... | reverse complement strand
TCAATTGAAGGTCCTGAAATAACCTTTAAATTAACTCCAAGCTCATTAGCGATAATTTGAGCTAGTGTTGTTTTACCTAGTCCTGGAGGACCATATAATAAAACATGGTCTAAGGATTCATTACGCTTTAATGCTGCCTTAATATAAACATCAAGCATTTCCTTAGCTTCCTTTTGACCGATATATTCCTTAAGCTTTTGAGGTCTTAGGGAAAGCTCAGAATCAGCCTCATTTGGTTCTATATTTGGATCGACAATTCTTTCTTCATTATTACTTTCCATAATTTACCTCAAATCTATTTTACAAGCTTCTTTAAAGCTTCCTTAACTAATACACCCTCATCTAATGATGGGTCAAGCTTTTCAACAACCTTAGTAGCTTCCTTCTTTGTGTAACCTAGTGCTACTAAAGCATCAATAACATCAGTTAATTTAGATGAATATGCAGCACTTCCTGCAGACTTAATACTTGCAGTATATGACATCTTACCAGCTAAATCTAAAATGATTTGCTGAGAAGCCTTAGCACCAATTCCTGGGAATTTCTTTAAATATACATCATTTCTAGATTCAATCGCATTTACAATTTCATTAACTGTACCAGTTGCTAAAATTGATAATGCACTCTTAGGACCAATTCCAGAAACTGAAATTAGCTTTAAAAATAATTCCTTTTCGTCCTCAGTTAAAAATCCATATAAATCTAAGGTATCCTCTCTAACATATTGATGAGTATATACCTTATATTCAGTATCAATTTTATAGTTGTAAGGGTTTGGAACTATTATTAAATATCCTATTCCATTATTTTCAACAATTATATTTTTAGGAGTAATTTTTGTAACTATTCCTTTGATATATCCATACATCTAAATCACCATAACAATATTAACATAAATAAGCTAAAAATTAAAGAGCATTACCTTTCATTAAGTAATAAATTACTTAACTATACTTTACTAAAAAGTTTACTAATTGTATAATTAAAGAAAAATGTAAGGAGGTAAAATATGACTTTTAGTGAAGATTTAAAAAAGTTTTCTGAAAAATTCACAGAATTACTGAAGCAAATTGAAATTGAAAAAAGCTCATTATTTACTCCTTTAATGTCTACTACTGCTGAAAAGGAATTAAAATCATTTATTGAAAATTCATTAAAGGCAATTAATTCCTTTAGTGAAACAGATAAGAAAAATAGAGAAAAATTCTCTAAATTATTAAGTGATTATAAGGACGCAGTTGATAATATTCATTTCCAATACGAAATGGATATTAAAAATTTAAATGATATTACATTAGAAAAAACAAAAAAGCTAAAGGTAGAAAATACTGAAGCAACATTAGAATTAAAAAAGAAAACAACTGAAATCGAATTAGAGGTAAGCTGGAATAAAAATAAAAATGATAATAATATAAAATTATTTGAAACAGAATATCATAATTCAATCGCAAGATTTGATTATCAGCTAGATAATTCAAAGGTTGCCTATAACGAAACAGTTAATTATTTTAATAATGATTTAAAGAAACAATTAGACTTAGAAAATAGTAAGCATAATACCGAATTAAAGGAATATATTAAGGAAACTGACAATATCAAGAATAGATATAATGATACTATTTCTAAGGAAAGCGATGAGCTTAACGAATACATTAATAAGTTCAATGAGATTCAAGCAAATCAAAAGGAAAATAAATATATTGAGACAGTTGATTTAAATGCTAGAATCAGAAGCCTAGTTAATGAAAAGAATCAAAAAATAGTTGCCGAAAGAATCGATTATTCTAAGGACCAAAACGTAAATAAGATTGAGCATGATATGAAAAAGCGTGAGTCTCTTCTTTCTGCTCAACAGACATCTAAGGAATTCGTATTAAACATGGATAAGCTTAATAATAAGATGGTTAATACAAAGGATAGCTATCTACTTAAAAAGGATAAGCTAGAAAAGGATTTACAGGTTGATATTTTACGTAAGGTTAGGGAAGAGGAAGCTAATTTAAGAAATTATATCAATAATGATTCTAAAGATTCTATTAAGAAAATTAAAAAGATTCAAAAGGAATATGAAATCCAAAGAAAGACAGAAAAAAATAAAACTAGCGCTGAATTAATAAAGCTTGAAAAGGAATATAAAAGAAAGACTGCTATTAATAATCTAGATAAGAATATTCTAGATATAAATAGAAATTATGATTTAAAGATTAATAATGAAAAGGAAAATGCAGATAATAAGTACTTCCAGGCTTTAAATAATATCGATGAAAATGACTTTACATTTAAAACAAAGATTCATAATAATAATTACAATATTAATGCCAATATTTTAAAGCTAGAGAATTCTATTAAAACAATTAATCTAGATTCAAAATATGAAAAGGAAAATGCAGATCATCAAATTGCTATTCAAAAGCTTACAAATAAGCTTAAGAAAACTAATATTGAATTAAATACTATTGTTAATATTCAGGAAAAGATAATTAATTATGAGAAATTAAGACATGAAAAAAGTGTTAAATTCCTAACAATTAATAATCTATTAGAGATTGAAAAATGTAAAACGTTAGCTGAATTTAATACTAGAAATTATAATCAAAATGTTGAAAATGCTAAAAAGGTATTAGAGCTAAGTAAGAGAAATATTCATATGCAAAATAGTAGATTTTCTTCTTTAGCTAATCTAGAAATAGAGAAAAATAATGTATTAGTTGAAAAGAAAATCATAGAGAATAGTAGTAGGATTGAATTAATATCATTAAAGCAGGATAAGGAAATTGAACTATTAGAAAGAAAGCTTGTTTATGATACTGAGACTTTAATTAATAAGCTATTAACAAATAGATTTAATTGTGAGCTTAGCATAATTAGTAAGCTTGTTACTACATTTATAAAGCTAGTTAAGGAGCTTGAGCATACTTGTACCTTCCTAGTAGATAACTTCTTCGATTCAATTACATTTAGACCTGAATATGTTGATCCTGTTAGAGATTTAATGTCTAATGCATTCACTATTGTTTATGATTATTATTTAGCAATAGTTGATACATTCAGAAATCATATTTCTGAAATGATTGAGCGTAGATTCTCATTTGAAAAGGATTTTAAATATAAATCTAATTATGAGGAATTGATGGTTCAGTATAATACTATCTTCGAGGAATTATATGATAAAAAAGATAGATTAGAAAATGAATTAACTGAATTAAGTATTGAAATAGATTTAAAGAATCAGTCTATATTCGCTATAAAAAACCAAATTAACATGGCTAAAAGCCCTTCTAATAAATCTACTATTGGTGTTATTAAAAAGAGTATTTCTGAGCTTCGTAAGCAACAAAAATATAATGAGGTTGAATTAATTAATTTATTAAATAAGCAAAATGATACTAATAAGAAGCTAACTGATTTAATAGCTGAAATAAATCGTGTTAGAGAGGAAAATGAGAAAAAGGAACAAGAAATTTCTCAAATCCAATATAATGGTTCTATTTCTTATTACCTATTAAAGAGAGATTATAATTTATGCTTCACTAATATAGCTACTACATATAAGCAAAAAATATTCTCAATTGATGAGGATAATGTAAATGTTACTACTTATGAAAAGATATTAGTAGAAAAGCGTAATGAAATATTAGATTTTAATAATTCATTATTTAGTAAGCTATATAATGTAATGAATAAATTCTCTTCTACTGCTGTTAATAATTTTGATAAGACTGATAAGATTACTAATAATAAGTATGAGGATGATACTAATAAGCTAAATGAAAAGGCTAATAATGAATATTCTATTATTTTACAAAAGATAGATAACAATAATAGAATTCATGATAATAAGCTTGCCGATATTCAAAAGAGAATTAGTAGTACTAATAGATATTACTACTTGATGCAAAAGAATTTTCAAAATGAACAATCCTCTACTTCAAAGAATTCTGTATTAGAAAAGGAAAAGATTGAACAGCAATTCTATTCTGAGCTTTATGCTATAAGAGATAATCAAGCAATGATTATTAAGGATTATGAGGATACTATTGCTAGATATCATAATGAATCATTAGCATTCCAAAATGAATTAGTTAGTAAATCAAATATGACTAAGGATAATCTTGATGAGGATTTAAAGAAATTCATTAATCAAAAATATGAATATGTTAAGGCCTTACCTGAAAGAATTAAAGCACAGGAAATTAGCTTAACTAAGGAAACTAAGGAAATAAATAAAAATATCCAAAAACAAAAGGTTTTGGATAGAGATGATTATTTCGCTTTAAGAAGTGAATATTTTAAGAATTTAGCTGAATTGCAAAATACTTATAATTTAAAACTTAAAACATATAATTCAGAAAGAAAGAGTAAGATAAGACATTTAAAGAGACATCACTCTACTGAATTAAGAAGGATATAGAAGGACGAGAAATCGTTCTTCTTTTTAATTATAAAAAGAAAGGGGAGAAATGAATCTCCCTAATATTACTTATGTAACCAAGAAGGCATATTACCTTGATTTTGCTTAACAGGCTCTTCTTGAACGATTCCCTTCTTGCTCAATTTCTTTTCTTGCTTTTCACGCTTCTTCTCGTCACGTCTTAGCTTCTTTTGAGCCTTAGGATCAACCTCTTCAAATATTTCATCTAATCTTTGAGCATTTTCTACTGATAGATTATCATAAGATGTTTCTTGAACTGATTCAGATGTTTCAAAGATTGAATCTGTCTTATTTTCAGACTTAGTGAATGAAATATTTTGATCACTCATATTTCTGAAGATAGCATCCTTAATATCAATGAAGCCATTAGATTGAGCTCTCATTTCGTAACCTGTAGCTACTACTGTTACTACTAATTCATCATCTAGGTCAGTATTGATTGCTGTACCGAAGATAATATTTACATCCTTACCTGAATTATTTCTAATTTCATCAATTGCCGCATCAACCTCAGTTAATGATAGGTTTTGAGATGCAGAAATATTTACAATCGCATCAGTCGCACCATCGATAGTAACCTCTAGTAATGGCGAATGAATTGCATTACGGGCAGCCTCTACTGCTCTATTTGGACCCTTAGCAACACCGATACCAATTAAGGCTGTACCTTTGTTAGACATTACAGTATGTACATCGGCAAAGTCGATATTAATTAATGAAGGTAATTGAATGATTTCAGCGATACCGCTAACACCTTGTCGTAATACATTATCGGCTTCTCTAAATGCCTCTAGGATTGATGTTCCTGGAGCTACCATTGATAATAATCTTTGGTTAGGAACAACGATTAATGTATCTACATATTCACGCATATTCTCTAAGCCAGCTACGGCATTAGCCATACGTGTAGGACCTTCAAATGCAAATGGCTTTGTACAAATACCAACAGTTAAGCAGTTATGCTCTCTAGCTACCTTTGCAATAATAGGAGCGGCACCAGTACCTGTTCCTCCACCCATACCACAAGTGATAAATACCATTTGAGCATCACCAATCATCTCATGGATATCATCCTCAGATTCAATAGCTGCCTCTCTACCAATTTCAGGGTTAGCACCAGCACCTAGACCATGAGTTGTTGTACGACCAATTAAAAGCTTTCTTTTTGGATCTACTTTACATATTTTTAAGTCCTGGGCATCTGTGTTTACTGCATAGAATTCAACACCCATTACTTGGTTTTCAATCATGTGATTGATAGCATTTTTACCTGCTCCACCAACACCAATTACTTTAATTCTAGTCTTGGCAGAATCAAGATCATCTAAATCATCAAAAATCATACCAATCACTCCTTTTCTACAAAATTTTTATAAAGTAATTTACTTACTTTATCCACACTAATACAGTATATTAATTTTAAACTATTTTTACAAACTTTTCAATAAAACGCTTGTAGTTTTGTTTGTATTTTATTTTTTCATCATTTTCATAAATTCTACTTATAAATTTAAGTAAAAAATAAAAGTCTTCAGTCGATTAGACTAAAGACTTAAATTCATTATTTTTCTTCCTCCATACGCTTATTATGAGCTTCAATTTCCTCATCGCTCGCGTCTCTAATTGTGACCTTCACAGTCTCAATTCTTCTATTTTTAACATGGTCAATTGTGAATGTAATTACCTTCGCAAAATCCTCATATTCCTCTTCTTCATTTTGCTTAGTATAAATCGCAACATAATCAAATGAGAAGCCTGGCTCTGGGATACTTTCACATTTAGCAAACATCCATCCAGAAAGTTTAGATGGTACATCATCTGGCTGATCTCCAATGCCTAGCTTATCAAATAAATCATCAACGAACCATTCACCATCTACGATATAAGTTCCATCCTCTTCCTCTAAGAAGACTAAATCATTATCACCTGGAATATCATGCTCATCATAGATTTCACCTACAATTTCCTCTATCGCATCCTCTAGTGTAACAAGACCTAATACGTCACCATATTCTCCTGATACAATTGCGATATGAGTTTTAGCCCTTTGTAATTCCTCAATTAGGGCGTCAACCTTCATTGAGCCGGCTACGAATTTAGCAGGTTTAATAACTCTTCTCCAGCTCATTTTCGGATTTTTAATTAAAGCTGGGAAAAAGTCTCTTTCATATAAGATACCAATAATATGGTCCTTATCTGTTTTATATACTGGAATTCTAGAATAAGGATTATCAATCATAAATGATTTAACCTCTTCTAGTGTTGATTCATAATTTATCGCATCCATTTGAATTCTTGGAATCATAATATCTGAAACAGAACGGTCATTTAAATCAAATACATTTCTAATTGTTTCTGCTTCATCATGCTCAATTTCACCTTGATCCTCCATTTGATTAATTAATACACCAAGCTCATCCTCATCAATTGTCTCTGATTCATTTTGTTTTCTAGTAAATAGCTTTTGAATACCTAAGAAGAAATATACTAAAGGTGTTAATATAAGCATAATTACATAGACAGGCCATGCGACCTTTGTAGCGATAGCCTCTGGGTATTGCTTTGCAATTACCTTTGGCAATATCTCACCAAAGATTAAAATTGTAATAGTAACTACCGCAGTTGAAACAACAGATAATAATGTATCATTATCCTGAATTAAATATCCGAAGAATAAAACGGCTAATGTTGATAATAATACATTAACAATATTATTACCAATTAATAATGTGATTAATGTCTTATCAAAGCATGTGGCTAATTGTAGGGCCTTCTTAGCTCCGCCCTTTCTTTCTTCAATTAATAATCTTAGCTTCGCATCTGTTGTAGATGAAAAGGCAGTTTCACTCATAGAGAAAAATGCCGAAAAAGCTACTAGCACGATCATTACAGCTATTAAAATTCCACCAGTTACCCCTATCGAAAGAGGGATTATCGATTGTACATCCAATTTTCTACACTCCCATTTATATTAGGCTCTACTTGAATATTTACCATCAATTGTTGAAACGATGATTTCTTCACCATTTTCAATAAATAAAGGCACCTTAACAACTAAGCCAGTTTCTAATTTTGCGTCCTTCATTGCTCCACCTGATTTTGTATCTCCCTTAATTGCAGGCTCGCACTCAACAATTTGAAGAGTTACCTTGTCAGGTAAAATAATACCAATTATTTCATCATTGTATTTTTCAATTTCAATAATTTGATTCTCTCTTAAGAACTTACGCTCATCACTAACTAGAATATAAGGAATCTCTGTTTGCTCATAAGTTTCAGTATCCATAAAGCATAATGCATCACCAGTATCATATAGATATTGACTCTTAAATTTAACAATATCTGCTAATTGTACTCTTTCAGCATTTTGGAATGTAATATCAACTATAGCACCACTTCTTAAATTTCTTAGCTTAGTTCTTACGAATGCTGCACCCTTACCAGGCTTAACATGCATAAACTCCATAATTTTATATAAATTTCCTTCATATAAAATTGTCATTCCATTTTTAAAATCATTACTTGAAACCATTGCTTTCTCTCCTTAAAACTAATTATGTTGACTATTATATCAAATTATTCCGATTTTTTCAAATAATTAAGCGCATCAATGTAGCTGCCTTCCTTTTTACCAGCGAAGGTTTTAGTACATACGCTTCTTACAAAATTTATTTTTCTGAAGTCCTCTCTATCATCTACCTCTGATAAATGAACCTCAACCTTTTCTCCATTAAACATCTCTAGGGCATCATGTATAGCAACACTTGTATGTGTATAAGCACCTGGATTAATAATAATGGCATCTGCACTTCCAAGCACTGCCTCTTGAATCTTAGTAACTATATCACCTTCACTATTAGATTGATAAAATTCTAAATTCATATCAGCACTCTTATTATCCATCATTAGCTTATTAATCTCATCTAATGTTAAAGAACCATAATGTTCCTTTGGTCTTTTACCTAGCATATTTAAATTTGGACCATTAATTACTAATATATTCATATTATTTAAGCTCCTTTAATAAATTTGCTAAAGCTACTTCTATATCTACATTTTCTACTTCAATATCCTTAAAATAGTCGTATAAATCTTTTCTTTCATTAAAGATATCTTCAATTGTTCTAGTTTGAAGTAATGGTCTAACTATATCAGATTCATCACATCTTTTTTGTAAAATATCACAAGGTACTCTTAAATAGATGCATTTACCATCCATAAGCTCCTTATTAGTCTTATCCTTTATTACTCCTCCACCAGTTGCGATAATAACATTATCCATCTTTTGGAAATCCTTTAATGTATTCTTTTCATATGCTCTAAACCAAGGCTCACCATAATCATGGAAGATTTCCTCGATAGTCTTTTGAGCAGTATTTTCAATATATAAATCCATATCAATGAATTCATATCCTAATTCCTTTGCTAATCTCTTACCTAGGGTTGATTTGCCTGAACCCATCATTCCAATTAAATAAAGTCTCATTTTAATCTCCAATCATCTATATCTTTTATTATATTATCGATAGTCTCATTTATATTATCAAGATTGACAGTATAAAAATGTGACTCCATTTGATTCTTAAACCAGGTTTCCTGTCTTTTAGCTAAATGTCTAGTATTTAGCTTAATAGTTTCCTTTACCTCATCTAATGTTATTTCACCCTTAAAATAAGGTATGAATTCCTGATAGCCTATTGCGTGAGGATAGATATTCTTATCATATAAATTTCTAACCTCTTTTTCTAGTCCATCATCAAACATTTGATCTACTCTTTTATTAATTCTTTCATATAATATTTCTCTTGGTAATGATAAATAGCATATGAAATAATCATATAATGGCTCATCCTTATGGTTAAAGCTATGGATAGAATCTCCTGTATCCTCCTTAACCTCTAAGGCTCTTAATACTCTTTTTCTATTATTTGGATGAAGCTTAGTAGTATCAATATTAGGATCCTTTTCTAATAATAGCTTAAATAATTCATCATTAGATAAATTCTCATATTTCTTACCAAAATCTAAGTCTCTACCCTTAGCCATAAATTCATAATTAAATATAGCACTTTTAATATAAAGACCTGTACCACCAGCTATAATAGATAATTCATTATTATCAATTATCCTTCTAGCCTCTCTTTGGAAATCAGCTGTACTATATTCCTCATTAGGCTCTCTTACATCAATTAGATGATGAACAACTCCATCCATCTCTTCCTTTGTTGGCTTGGCACTACCTATATCAAGGCTTTTATATACAGCTACAGAATCACCACTAATAATATCAACGCCATAGTGCTTAGCAATCATTATTGAAATTTTAGTTTTTCCCACAGCTGTAGGCCCTAATATAGCAATTACCTTTTTCATTACTTTGATTGAATCCTTTCAAACATTCTTTCTAGCTCCTCACAGGAAATATTAATAATTGCTGGTCTTCCGTGAGGGCATGTATATGGATTATTACATTTATTTAATCTTTCTAATAGAGTATCAATTTCAACCTTTGATAAGGCATGATTAGCCTTAATAGAGGCTTTACATGCCACCATCTTAGCAATTGATTCTCTAAAATATGCAACACTAACCTTATTATTCTCTATCATTTTAGCAATAACATCATAGGCAATAGCTTCAAAATTATCAAGCTTAGCCCATAATGGTACTGTTCTAATAACAAAATCAGTATCACCTATTTGCTCTAAATCAAATCCTATTTCACTAAATTCAGCTATATGCTCCTCAACATATAAGGCTTCCTTTTTAGAAATAGATAATGAGATAGGAATTAATAAATCACTCTTAGGCTGATTATTATTTCCTAATATCTCATAATAATATTCATAATTAATTCTTTCAGCAGCTGCGTGCTGATCCATTAAATATAAGCCCTTATCATTTTGGAAAATTAAATATGTACCAAAGGCTTGTCCTATATATTCCATATATGGAAGCTTCTTCTTAGGTTCTTCCTTTATTACCTTTGGTTCTTCTTTAACTTCTATCTTCTTTTCCTCTACCTTAATTTCTTCCTTTTCAATATATTCATCCTTTTTAATATCTAAATTAAAAATTGAATTATCAATCTTTTTAGGTTCTTCCTTAGGCTTATTATATACTGGTTCCTCATTTAAAATATCAGTATCAAATATAGAAGTCTTTTCATATTTAGTTTGTTTTGGAGTGATTTCTCTTGTTGGAATTAAAATATCACTCTTTAAGCATTCTATTATCTTTTTCTTTAATAATGCACAAATCTCTGTCTCATTAGCAAGCTTTATTTCAAGCTTATTAGGATGACAGTTACAATCTACTAATAATGGGTCTATATCAAAATATAAAATAGTTATTGGATTTTTACCAATTGGTAGGAATGTATCATATGCATCTACTGTTGTATTAGTAATTGCATAATTCTTAACAAATCTACCATTAATAACTAATGTAATTTCTAATTTATTAGATCTATAAAATTGAGGCTTTAATAAAACTAAATGAGCCTTATAGCCATCACCTACATATGATGTTTCTAAAACACCCTTAGCGGCCTCTAAGCCATAAACCTCACCAACAAGGTTTACTATCTTATTAGAACCAGATGTAGTAAATTGAAGCTTATCATCATTATAGACTGTAAATCTAATATCAGGATGTGCCATCGCAATTCTTTCTATAAAGAATAAAATAGATGAAAGCTCACTCTTTTCACTTTTCATATATTTTAATCTTGCAGGAGTATTAACAAATAAATTCTTTACAGTTAT
>Ga0247609_10006549_pt1 | contig 11200 bp, 7 predicted proteins | sample 172DNAGHGlowgp2_FD_193487 | JGI IMG/M metagenome (GOLD analysis project Ga0247609, IMG submission 193487) | Sheep rumen microbial communities from Palmerston North, Manawatu-Wanganui, New Zealand - 1728 DNA GHGlow gp2 | ecosystem: Host-associated > Mammals > Digestive system > Stomach > Rumen ... | reverse complement strand
GGTTGATGAAAATTGCAAGGAACTGAAAGGGGACTCCGATTACGGCGAAGTTTTGTGCGATGCGGAATCCGTGGTGGGTATCAGCAGGGAGGAAATGTCCGAGAGCTTCTTCGAAAAATTCAAGAAAACCTTTAAGGATGCCTGCGAATCGGCCAACGACACCAAGATAAACAGTCGCGAAGATCTGGATTCTTTGGAAAGCACCTTGGATTCGCTAGAAGGATCCTTGTCTAGCGATTCGAATGAAGAGGAACAGCAGAATCAGGAACCGTATGACTTTTATTCTTCCGATTCCGGTGAACCGGAGTTTTCTTGCGAAGTGACGAAGCTAGGTGACGCCGCCATGATGAAATTGACCTCCAATGGCGTTACTTACAAACATATTGCCACACTTGATGTAGGAAAAATTATATACAATAGTTCGGCCACATCGTCCAATAAGATGCTCGTTGCAGGCATTTGCAGCATGTATCAGGGTAGCGAATCGTCCAAGGAAGTTGTCTGTACCGACACCAAGGTTTCTTATAAAACTGAACTCGAAATAGCCGTTTCCAGTATAGACGATGTTGTCGCCATGTTCCAGCAGACCTGCGATGAACAGGAACAGTATTATAACGGCGATGCGGAATCTTCTAGTAGTTCTAGCGACTTCAGTAGTCCTAGCGATTTCAGCAGTTCCAGTAGTTTTAACAGTTCTAGCAGTGCCATAGTTTATTCTTTCAGTGGCGAGTTGGAAACTTTTACGGATGCCCGCGATGGAGAGGTCTATACCCAGGTGCAAATAGGAGAACAGTTGTGGATGGGGCAGAACTTGCGGTATGCCGACAGTTCTGCGCTTGGTTCAGAAAACCTGAAGGGTGCCGCTTGGTGCCTGGACAACAATCCCGAGAATTGCAAGGTTGCCGGGGTTCTTTATCTGTGGCATGCCGCTATGGACAAATCTGCCGCAGAGTGCGGTAGTGGAAATGTTTGCGGGATAACGGAAATCCCCCATCGGGGAATTTGCCCCAAAGATTGGCATGTGCCTACTCAGCAGGAATGGGAAAAGTTGCAGAATGTGGTAGGTGAATCCAGAGGCTATGATTTGATGGCCTCAAGTGAATCTGGTTCGGGTACGGACAAGTATGGTTTTGGAGCCGTTCCCACAGGTGAATACGACTTCCGTAAGGGCTACACCCATAGATTTGGCAGTTATGGGGCTGCTCATTTCTGGACCGCTACGGAAAGGAATTCAGCCGGAGCTAATACCTGGTATGTTAACGGGTCTAAATTCTCGAGCCAGGATTTTGACAAGAACATGGGTTATGCCGTCCGCTGTATTCACGACTAAAACGGCAAAAAAGCCGATAACAGGAATCCCGCCTTTGCGGGATTTTTCTATTTTTAGGGTATGAAACGGCTTATTTTGTCCGTGGCGCTTTTTTGCCTTTGTGCGGTTTCCGCATTCGGTGCGGAGGCCGATTCCCTTGCACAAAAAAATACGCCCCCTGCAAAGGTTGAAACGCCTGCTCCAACGCCCCCTAAAGAGGAATCGAAACCGGGTGGTCTTTTGGATGCCCTTTACCCGGTGGATCCCGACGAATCGATTGCCGCCGGACATTTCCAGGGTGGGGCCACCCTGTCCCTGATTCAGGCCAATACCGAAGACGATGCCCTGAATGTCATCCTTGGCGATGTCTATGAGGGCGAAGGCTATATGTTCACCGTCGAACTGTTCGGTGGATATTTTATCAAGGACGCCCTTGCCGTAGGAACGCACCTGGGGTATTCACGGACCTGGTTCGATATCGATTTTTCCCTTTTAGAAGACATAGCCGATGTTAAACAGCACCGCAAGTACGTGAGCAATGGCTTTTTTGCACAGCCTTTCCTGAAGAACTACATGAAGGTGCTGGATAGCAGGAATCTGTATCTTTTTAACGAGACATCCGTGAAGGTCGGGTATTCTTACGGAATATCCCAGACAGACGACGGCGAAGAAATGGACAAGACCCGTAACAAGACCTGGACCATCGAGGCGGGACTGAATCCCGGCCTTTGTATAATGGTGCTGAACCGCTTTGCCTTTGAAACCTCCGTGGGCCTTCTGGGGCTCAGCACTAGCGTTATCGATGTAGAAGAAAATGGCGAAAGCCACAGCAGGCTCGTTTTCAACATGGTGAATTTCACTATCAACCTCTTGGCCTTGGATTTCTCCTTGGTGTACTTTATTTAGGAGGCGGGTGATGATGTTTACTAGAACAACGAAATTTCTGCGTTGGAGCATGGCTGCGTTTTTCGCTTGCGTTGCCAGCCTGTGGGTGGGGTGCTCGGAATCTTCGGAAAAGCCCCTGTTCCCCGAAGACGAAATTTCGGAGGAAATGGAGCTGAAACTTTCCGGCTGGAAGGTGGATTCTCTGGATACAGACGCAAAGGTTGTCTATGTGAAGCCCGCAAAGGGTTGGCTTGATTCCCTGGTTATTGATTCTCTGGCCCTTCCGGGAAGTTCCTCCCTGTATTTGGCCGCCGACGACGATTTGGTGGACCCTGCGTTGGGCGAAAAGCTTGTGCCTGGTACGGTGATTTCGACGAAGGATACGAACCAGTTCTCCGTTGTGGCCCTGGATTCTTACAACAGGATTGCGGGCGTGTGGTTGGTGGTATGGAAATTGCCCGAGACGCCCAAGTCTTCTGATTCTAAGGAGGCTTCTTCTGGTGATGCAAAATCTTCGTCTTCGGAAACTGCAGATTCTGCCGGGTCGTCGGAAACGGGTTCGTCATCGGATTCTTCGGCGGGCACGTCGTCAGGTTCATCTTCGGATTCGTCTTCTGGGGAGTCGGGAACTAGCGGAGGCTCGTCGGAGTCGGCGGGCGGTGAAAGCTCCTCTTCGGAAGAGAACGATTCTAGCAGTAGTGAGGCTGCCCAGCCTCAGGCGGTAAAACTTGCGGACCTGAGTGTGGATGGCGGAACCGTTACGGTGGAAGGCTCCAAGGTCTATGTGGAAATGCCCTACGGTTCGGATCTTTCTAGCATCCAGTTGATTCCTTTGGACACGACGAACAATTTGATTCGCCCTGTAGAAATGGAATTTGAAGATGCCGACGGAAATGTGGGAACCTACAGCGTGGTGGCGGGTGTGCAACTGCCAGGTTCTGATTTTAGTGCTCGTAACGATTTCTGGGCTACTACCAGTGATGCCATGGCGGAGGAAGGGAGAGCCACGGTTGCCTATGTTACAAACTACCGTTTTAAGGCAGAGGAAAACCTTTCTGAAAATGGGGAAAGTTTGTCCCTTTCTTCAAAAATTGTAACCTGCGGATGGGGGGTGTCCAATGCAATAATTGACGGTAGTTGGAAACTTGCCGGAGGCTTTTATTTTGTCGGTGCATATAGTGGCTCTGATGCTAAAAATATTTACGATGTTGATTACTCTTCGGGAACACCATCTACTGACGAATCCTACATCGCAAAAGACATGACTTTCGGTAAATCCTTTACGGCCCGCCCGACTGCGTTTGAAATCAAATATTCTTATAATCATGTAACCAATAGTTCATCGGACTACCCGCAGAAGAGCCTCGTGTACGTGATGCTTGTGGGCGAAGGCGGAAAAGTTGTGGCCACGGGGGCATTCTCTGACGGTGCTAGCACCGATATGGTTACTCGCACAGTGCAACTATCTTATGGAGCCGATCCATTCGGCCTTCTTTCGGGTGGCTACGCCATTGCAGAAGGCTTGACTCTCGGAACCGGCGACGAGGATGTCACCACCATTCATGTGATGTTTGCCTCCTCCGCCTATGCCCATGTGGTAGCCGGGGGAACGGCAGGAAATTCGGGTAAGTATCGCGGTGGCGAAAATTCCAGTCTCACCCTGGATGATTTCAAATTGATTTACTAGGAGGATGAATATGATTCTATTCGAAAAAAAGAATTCTCCTGTAAAGACGCTTTGGCTTGCCCTGCTAGTCTGTATCTTGGGACTTGTTTGGGGCTGTTCCGCCGACTACGACGAATTCGGCGAGTCGCCTTACTGCAAATTTGATGAGATTCATTTTGCCGGCGAGGCTGCAGGCATTCAAGTTTTTGCCGATGAGCACAAGGTCGTTATAACTCTAGAAGAACGTTCTGATTCCCTTGCTGCCTGGGATTCTGTGACTATTGAAAGTATCGACATTAGCCACATGGCGACTTTGCACTTGGTAGAAAGTAAGATTATAGAGTTCCCGACGGATTCGGCAGGCCTGGACTCATTGGCAAACCAGGTGGCTTATGTGGAAAAAAAGCTGAAGAAAGGGCAGCGTCTGCGCCTGCCCGCAAGTCGTGTCCTTTATGTTCTGGTTGTTGCCGAAGATGGAAGCAAGTCAATATGGAAATTGCAATTTGAAATTCCTGGTGAAAAATCTCCTGCCGAAGATTCTGGGGAGAGCGGTGACGAAAATTCCGACAAGAAAGGTGAGGATGCAGCCAAGTCCTCGGATAACTCTATTTCGCTAGAGTTCAAGGATGCCGTTGAAACGAAATCCTCTGGTGACACGGTTTACGTGACTTACTCTCAGGGATTCGATATCAAGTCTGCAACACTCACCAATGTGGTTTTGCCTCAAAAAGCAAAAGCTTCTCCGGACCCGAAAACGATAAAGGATTGGTCGGTTCCGCAAAAAATCAAGGTGACTGCCGAAGACGGTTCTGAAAAGAGCTGGGTGATTGTTGTATCTGCAATAAAGAGCAATGCGACGGACTTGCAGTTGCTTTTCAAAGATCAGTTTAAGGTGAACCGTTCCCAGGATACAGTTTATATCAAGTTGAAAAACGGCTCCTCCATAGGGTCTGCCGCCATTGATTCCTGGAATGTTTCTGCCGGAGCTTCTGTTGATCCTGAACCCGATGCTGTAAAGGCTTGGAAAGATTACCAATCCTTTAAGGTGACTGCCGAAGATGGAACGGTCAAGACCTGGGTGCTTGCGCTTTCAATTGCCGCAGCCGATGAAACTGTTTCTAGCGACAAGGAACTGGTTTCTATTTCTGCTGTTGGGGAAGAATCTGCGGCGACGGTGGACAAGACCAAAAAGACGGTGGAATTGCACTTGACGGCAAAATCAGACATTTCAGCAGTCAAGGTTTCGTTGAAGGTTTCAGAATCGGCATCTCACAATTTGCCTGAAGTTGTTGACCTTCGTGATGCCGTGATGTTTACGATTACTGCTGAAGATGCATCGACTGAAACTTGGACTTTGACGGCGTCGCTTCCTGCGGAAGCCCCGCAAGTTTTGTCTGCCAAGATTGCGGGCAAGCAAGCCATTGTTGACAATGATGACATGTCCATTCATGTAGATTCGTTGCCGTTCCGTACGGATTTAACCTCTTTGGAACTGACAGAACTTAAACTTTCCAAGGGTGCAACGGCCGAAGGTTTCTCTGTTGGCGGTAAGTATGATTTTGGCGCAGGGCAGACGTTGGTTGTGAAAAACACTGCAGGAGAATCGGTAACCTACAGGGTAAAGGCCGGATATCAATTGCCTGGAAGTGATTTCAATAACTGGAGCGGTGATGATCCTAAGCCAGATTCTGTATGGAATAATGCCAACACGATTCTTACCACGACTAAGAAGATTTCCGAGGGTTCCATGATTGGAGCCGAAATTAAGACAGGCGAAACTTTGGGAAAGGTGGCTAGTGGCAGCCTTTACACGGCCGTATTCAATCCCAAAGGAGTAGGTCTTTTGTCTATGGCAAATGCCAATACTTGGCCCGATGGTAACGAACTTCTGGACTTTGGTAAGCCGTTCGCCGCCCGCCCCGAATATATGGAAATAAAGATTTCTTATTCGGGAAGTGGGGATAGTTGCGACGCGTACATTCTGTTGGAAAATCGTACAGGTGACAAGAACGTCAACAGAAAAACGAGTGATGTAAACAAGTTGGTGGCCAGTGCCTGGTACCGTTCTACAAAAGATGACAATACGGGACGAACTAATCCAGATGTGGTCAGTGTTTCTGAGCCCGATGCCAACGGAATGCGTACGATACGGTTGAAGCTAAAATATGGCACTCCTTTGTCGGGATCGCCTATAGAGAAATCCTCAACATTCAATACTACGTTGCAATCCAGCAATAAGAGTGCGGTGAACAATGGCCTGATTCAGGGAACGGGAGAGGAACCCGTCACTCATATTCGCGTGGTCTTTGCTTCTAGTGCCGACGGAAACCACTATGTGGGTACGAAGAACGCAACCTTAATTGTGGACGAAATGCGCCTAATTTATTAGCACTGGGCATTTAGGACCGTTTTGCCCCCGATTTGTGTCGGGGGCTTTTGCTATATTTGAGGGAGGAGGATTTATATGGCAGTTTTGAACCTTTCTGCAGCAAAGTTTGACGAGGTGATCCGCTCGGGTCAGCTGGTATTTGTGGATTTCTGGGCCACCTGGTGCCGCCCGTGCATGATGATGGGCCCCATCATCGAGGAACTTGCCGGCGATTACGAAGGCAAGGCCATCATCGCCAAGATGAATGTGGATGACGACGGCGTCAAGGACATTTGCGCCCGCTACGGCATCACCAACATTCCCAACATGAAGCTGTTCAAGAACGGCGTAGAGGTGGGCAACGTAGTTGGGGCCGTTCCCAAGGCGACGGTCAAGGGCGTCATCGACAAGAACCTTTAGTCCAGGGTGTCATCCTGAGCGGAGCAACGAAGTTGCGTAGTCGAAGGATCCAGACCTGTTTTTTATATGTTAACCAAACGCTTAATCGTCTGTCTCGATGTCCGGGACCGTAAGGTCACCAAGGGCGTCAAGTTCAAGGGCAATATCGATATCGGCGACCCCGTGGAGATGGGGGCGCAGTACAGTGCCGACGGTGTCGATGAGCTGGTCTTTTACGACATTACTGCCAGTGCCGAAAACAGACCCTGCGACATGGAAATGATCCGCCAGATTGCAAAGCGGGTGTTTATCCCCTTCGCCGTTGGCGGCGGAATCCGCAACTTGGACGACATGCACCAGGCGCTGCTGGCCGGTGCCGAGAAGGTGAGCGTGAACAGCCTTGCGGTGCTGCACCCCGAAATCATTGCCGAAGGGGCCAAGGCCTTTGGGCGCCAGTGCGTGGTGCTGGGCATGGACGCGAAGTTCGTAGGCGTTTCCGAAAAGTTCAGGAGCGGATACGAAGTGTATATCCGCGGAGGTCGCACGCCTATGGGCATCGACGCCGTGGAATGGGCCAAGAAGGCCGAAGATTTGGGCATTGGCGAAATTTGCCTGAACGCCATCGATACTGACGGTGTGCGTAACGGTTACGAGCTGAACATTACCGACCAGGTGGCGCGTGCGGTGCAGGTGCCCGTTATCGCCAGCGGTGGCGCTGGAACTCCGGCCCACATTGTGGACTTGTTCGCAAAGACCGCTGCAGACGCAGCACTGGTGGCCTCCATGGTCCACTTTGGCGATTACACCGTCCCGCAAATCAAGAGAGAAATGCTTGCCGCAGGAATTCCCGTCCGCAAGAAGATGAACGGCGAGGTGTAGCGTGAATCCTTCCGTCGCGGTGAAGATTTTTGAGGCCGGTCGCAATGCCGGTGCAGATTTCGTTGAAATCTACGAAGAAGAGACCCGCGGTTCCGCCCTGGGTCTCAGGGACCGCAAGATCGAGACGGCTACCGCCGGCACGGATTATGGCATTGGCATTCGCTTGTTGTATGGCACCGAGGTGCTTTACGGTTTTACCAGCGACGAAAGTGAAGAAGCCCTGGTAAAGTTGGTGCAGACTTTGGCTTTTGGTCGCATCGCTTCAAGTTCTGCGCAAAATTCTGGTTTGGCAAGTGTCGCGGAAGGTTTCGAGTTCGCCCCGCAAAAGCGGGTGTCGGATTACAACGCTGCCGCCTTCAAGGACCCGCGGGTCTTGGGCCAGGCGGTCAAGCAGGACTTTTTGTTCCGCGCAGACGAAGCCGCCCGAAAGGTATCGGACAAGGTGGTGCAGGTGGCGGCTTCCGTGACGGACTGCTGCACCACCATCAACTTGTTGAACAGTGAAGGTCTGAACCTGACGCTTGACCGTTCCCGCCTCCGGGTGAACGTGACGGTCACCGCCACGGATGGTACGGAACGCCTGACCACCCACGAGTCGCCGGGCGCCTTGGGCGGTTACGAGCTGCTCCCGAATTATTCTCCGGAGGCCCTTGCGACAGAATCGGCGGAACGGGTAGTGCGCATGCTGAGTGCGGGCTACATCAAGGGCGGCCAGATGCCGGTGGTAATGGGGAACGGTTTTGGCGGCGTGATTTTTCACGAGGCCTGCGGACATCCGCTAGAAACGGAAGCGGTCCGCCGAAATGCAAGCCCCTTCTGTGGCAAGCTTGGGCAGGCCATAGGTCAGCCTTGCCTTACCGCTATTGACGACGGAACTCTGGACGGCGTGTGGGGGAGCCTCAAGTTTGACGACGAGGGCATGCCTACCCAGCGCACTGTATTGATTGAAAACGGAATCTTGAAAAGTTACATGAGCGACCGGGTGGGGGCAGCCGAGGTTGGTGTGGCCCGCACGGGGTCGGCCCGTCGCGAAAGTTATAAGTACGCTCCCGTGAGCCGCATGCGGAATACCTTCATTGCTCCCGGCAAGGACAGTTTCGATTCCATGATTCAAAGCATGGACTACGGCCTTTACGCGGCCCGCATGGCAGGCGGTTCCGTGAACCCCGCCACCGGCGAGTTCAACTTTGCGGTAGATGAAGGTTATGTTGTTCGCAACGGAAAGATTTGCGAACCCGTGCGCGGGGCGACCCTTATAGGCAAGGGCCACGAGATTATGCCCCGCATTAGCATGGTAGGGAGCGATTTGGAACTGGCTACAGGCGTATGTGGAGCCTCTTCGGGTCACGTGCCCGTGACGGTGGGGCAGCCCACCATCAAGGTAGACCAGATTCTTGTGGGCGGACGGTAATAGTGGAGTGGATTGTTGGTGTTTATGTTTTTTGTTCCATTTTATAAAAAAAAGAGTGTTTTATGAATTTTAAAGGTGTGATTTTCTTGGCTGCTGCCGCTATCGCTCTACAGGCTTGTTCCAACTACCAGCCTCGCGTTTATAACGAAGTGCCGCTGGTTGAAGGTGAAGAAGTTGTGCCTTTTGAAGAATTCTGCTATTTTGAAACCGAACCGAATGGCGCTGCATTTAAGGTGCTTCGGAAGGCTGTTGTGGGCGGTGGTTCCTATGGTTCTACTGAAAGCCTCAAGCCCACTTTGGAACAGAAGGTGGCAAAGTTGGGCGGTAACTCCATTGCTAACTTCAAGGCTTCCCAAAGGTTTGGTTTCTGGCCCTGGCGTTTTATTCGTCCGGTGGTCAGCGGTGACGCTATCCAGATTCTGAATGCCAACGGCAAGTCTTGTGAAGAATTGGGTGGACGCCATTAATTATTCCCAAAATAAACGCCTAGTTGTCTTATTTTGAAAAAAATGCCGCTGAAAAATGCGACATTTTTTGCTTTTTTACGGCGAAAACTGCCGTTTTTGCACGGTTTCGGCCGTTTTTTGACGAACACGACCCTTGGCACGGGTTTTGCATCTAGAAAGCGGTAAAAATAAAAAAGAGGCAACTATGTCTGATTTTAGCAACGATGCAGAAAAGGTGTTGGCGAAGGCGCAGAGCCTGCGCGACCGTTGCTCCCATTCCTACCTGGGTGCGGCGCATTTGGCGGTGGGGCTTGTCGAAGGCCCGGATGCCACCTTGAAAAAACTCTACAAGTCCAAAGGCGCGAAGACGAATGAGCTCCGCGGCAAGCTGGAGCCGTTCGTGCAGAAGATTCCGCGCATGGAAGGCGTGAACCCCGACGTGGAACCCGACAATGACTTGAACCGCATTTTGCGAGCCTCGGTGCAGGCGGCGCGTCAGGTGAACCGCATGGTGACCCCGGGCGATATGCTCGTGGCCTTGATGAAGTTCTCGGGCGACCGTGGCCTTGCGAAGGTTTTTGAAGATGCTTTGGGAAGCGTCGAGGTCGTGGAAACATGGCTTTCGGACCCGTTTGCGGGAGCCGCGAATGCCGAGGAACAGTCTCCGCTGAAACTCTATGGCCGTGAACTCGTAGAAATGGCCGCCGACGGCAAGCTTTCGCCGGTGATTGGCCGTGAAGAGGAAATCCGCCGCGTCATCTTGATTTTGAGCCGTAAGACGAAAAACAACCCCTGTCTGGTGGGTGAACCGGGCGTGGGTAAGACCGCCATTGTGGAAGGCCTCGCCGAGCGTATTTACCGCGGCGACGTGCCTGACGCTTTGAAGGGCAAGAAGTTGTTCGCGCTGGATTTGTCTGCCTTGATGGCGGGTGCAAAATACCGTGGCGATTTCGAAGAACGTTTGAAAGCCGTGCTGGACGCCCTTGAAGAAGACGGCAACACCTTGCTGTTCATCGATGAAATCCACACCATCGTGGGTGCAGGCAAGACCGAGGGCTCTATGGACTTGGGCAACATGCTGAAGCCGAAACTCGCCCGTGGTGAACTGCACTGCATCGGTGCGACCACCACGCAGGAATACCGCAAGTACATTGAGAAGGATTCCGCCTTGGAACGCCGTTTCCAGCCCGTGCAGGTTGACGAGCCCAGCGAAGAGGAATCCATTTCTATTCTCCGTGGCATCAAGGACGGCTTTGATGCGCACCATGGCGTGCGTCTGCACGACAATGCGCTTGTGGCGGCGGTGAAACTTTCGAACCGCTACATCAGTGACCGTTTCTTGCCGGACAAGGCCATCGACCTGATTGACGAGGCGGCAAGCCTTGTGAAGACGCAGATGGATACGGTGCCCGAAGCCTTGGATACCTTGCAGCGTAAGGAACTCCAGATGAAAATCGAGGAGCAGGCCTTGGCCAAGGAAACCGACGACACCAGCGTGAAGCGCCTGAAAGAGTTGCGCGAAGAACTCGCGACGACAGATGCTGCAGTCAAGCTGATGCAGGACCGTTGGCAGGAGAGGCGCGCGAAAAACGCCGAATTGCAGGGCCTTAAAAAGTCTTTGCAGCAGGCGAAGGACGAGATGGAGCAGGCCGAAGCCCGCTACGACTTGAACCGCGCTGCCGAACTCAAGTACAACAAGATTGTGAACCTCGAAAAGGAAATCGCCGCGAAGACGGAAGAAATCAAGAAGTCCGCAGGCGACGGCGACTTGAGCGAAGAGGTGACGGAAGAGACCATCGCCCTTGTGGTGAGCCGCTGGACCGGAATTCCGGTGACC